>OCTX012259144.1_pt1 | contig 34235 bp, 57 predicted proteins | sample 1539691 | NCBI WGS metagenome assembly OCTX01 (sample SAMN02144231, study PRJEB22623) | gut metagenome | biome: sheep rumen | host: Ovis aries | place: New Zealand
TTTAATGATGCATTCTCTTTTTCAATAGCATTATATCTTTCTAATTGTTCCTGTTGCTTTTGAGCTTCAGTCTTTTGGCTTTCTTTCCAATCATTGTAAGCTTTTAATTCATCTTGACTTGGCATTTTCTTTTTTTCTTTTGCTAGTCTTTCTTGAATCATAGTGTTTACTTCTTCTTGTGTGAAAGTCTTAACCTCGTTTTGTTCTGTTGTTTGAGTATCAACATTTTCAGTAATAGTTTCTACATTTTTGACTTCTTCAGCCATATTAATCCTTTCTTTTAAGACATTAAGTTAGTCTCATCCTTACATTTATTGTCGATAAGTTAGACATATTAGTGCCTTTGTAGGATTTGCACCTACTTAATACTTTTAAGGCATAATAAAAGCACTCTATTGAGTGCTATTTGCTTTTTGATGGTTACTCACAATCTTTTTCCATTCATTATCCAATTCTTCTTTTGTCATTTTCTTAATGTCATTAGGTATTATAGGTATTCCATCATATATTGTCTCTATAGTTTTATCCATACCTATATCACCTCCTTTATTTCAAAATTATATAGTTTGGATAATTGAGCAAGAGCTTCCAATTGCCCCCTCTTGCTGTCATTATAGTACATTTTAGTATATTTTTCAACTGCAACATCATATTCTCTTTGAACTATTTTTGTTTTCATCTTTTTTATATTATATGTATATATTGCTCCATCATGTGCTATAACTACACCTAATTTGTATTTTTTTTCAAAAGCAGAATTTATATCATCTATGCTAGGCGGCATACTTAATGGATGATTGTGAATTGTAATTATATCTGAATTTTTCTCAATTGCTTTTCGCATCTGAGGATTATAACTTATATGTAAATCTGTTTTCATATTAGTTTGATATGCTAATATATTACCATCTTTACTATTAATTAGATACATATCCTCTTTCAATGTGTTATCTCTATGACTTAAAATCTTTTGAGAAATATTGTATATTTGATCATTTACCTTTTTATTTCTAGTTATGTTGATTTTATCACTATAGTGTTCACTATTGACAATGTTCCAATTTACCTTGCCTTCTTTATTATTGCCTTTTCTTTCGCTTTCATTTATATTATCTAAACTTATATATTCTCTTGTATAATCTCTTCTTCTATCATTTTCTTTTGTAAATTCATCTAGTCTTTTTGACCATTCTTTTACTTTCATGTTGCTTTTTTTATACATATCTATATCTTCACTTGCTTTGGACATTTCTTTTCTTCTTTTCCATGCCCTTACTCCTCTTTCTAAATATCTTTGTTTTTGTGATATTTTATATGCTTCATTACATTCTTCTTGAGTAAGTCTCTTTTCTTCATTACCTGTATGATCTCCAAAATATGGTTCTACATAGTGTCTACAATTTATTCCATATATTCCTGCTACATCACCATAATCAGCTATTGTTTCCCATTCACTTGCTTTAACTATTGTTCCTTGCCAATCAAAGTGTGTTGGTCTACAGTCTAAGTGCTCACTAAACTTAACATATTCACATCCAGTTTCTTTTACTAATTCTATGTTAATATAACCACTTAATTGTCTTGCACCTGTAAGTATTTCTCTTCTTGCTGTTCCTTCTACATCATAATGCCTTATACTTTGTACTCCATCTTTTTCATATACATAATCTAATGTATCTATTCCTCTATTGGCTAATTCATTTAAACTCTTTCTTATAGATTCACTATAACTTTCTATTCCTGTTGATGTTGCTAAGTATGTTTTTTCTATAATATCTAGATATGCTCTTCTTGTAGCACTTTCTATCATGTTACTCATTTGGATAAACCTTTTAGACATTTCATTATATGCATTATCCATTATACTCATCATTACAGGACTATTTAATATTTCTTTTGGGTTTATCTTTATTTGGTTATTTTTATATGCACTTCTTAATGTATCTAAATCTAATGTGTCTTTAAATACATTCTCTAATGCCTTTTTTATCTCTTCTCTTGAGCGATTTGTATATTTGGCAATAAAATCTATTACCTCACTATTAAATGCTCCCATTTCGTTTAATTTGGCTATTCTCCAATAATCTGAATTAATAAACTCTTCATTGATCTTGAAATGCTCTGCTATCTTAATCAATAACTCTGTTTCTAATTCACTATACATTTTTGTAATTGGTTTTATGGCTTTTTCTATCTTTTTATCTATATTTGCCATTTAAACCACCTACTCTACATATCCAGGTTCTTCACCATTTGATAATGCTTTTTGTTCTTCTTTTATTTCCTCTTCCATCTGCCTTACAAACTCTAGTGCAGTTTTATCATCATACTTGCATACATATCTAAAGTATTCTGCTTTGCTTATTAATTTTGCATTATATTCTGTAAGAGCTTGTCTTTGTATTGATTCTGTATCCTCTATTATTGAATCATCATAATCTACTGATACATTAAACTCTTCTTCTATTCCTATTAATTTTGCTATACCGTAACATAAATCTCTTATTGCATTTGTTATTATGTTTTCTTGCTTCTTTATCTTTCTATATGTGTCAGAATTAGCACTTATTATATTATTTGTATTTATATATGCTTTACCATCTTTAAATCTATAATATTCATGTCCTAATCCAACCTTTGATGTATATAGATTCAACTGTGCTTGTAATGAATCAGTTATTGCTGTTATTCTTAAATCACCACTTGTCTCTGTTACTAATGGATCTCTTTCTTGACCAGGTAATTCATAGAATACTGTATCTGTTGAATCAAATATTGGTGTCATATTTCCTTGACTATCTGTATTGAATTGAACTGCACCACCTTTTACAAATATTCTCTTTCTTCCACTTGATATTTCATTGTCTAAACTATCATATGCAGAATCTATTGATAATACTGTGTCTAATGCATTTGCATAACAACTTATTCCATATGGACTTGTTATGTCAAAGTTATTTACTTCGGGTGTATATAACATTGCAAACTCTGGTACAAATGATTTTGTTGGTATTTCTCTTGTTTTTTCATCTATTTCTTCTTCTATGTATTCACCATTTACTTTTTTATATTTCCTATTGTATATTGTATATCCATCTTCTCTTAGTATATGTGCATTTATTACCAATTTATTACCTGCTATAGACCATAATAAAACTGACTTAACACTATTTTTATCAGCTTCTAATATGATTATTCCTGTAGCATCTATATAATTGATATTTACTACTCCTTTATCTAGATATGGAACCCATGCACCTGTACCTAGTGCTTTTACTAATTGCATTGATTTATTTGCATTAAATAAGAAATCATTTGTCTTTAATATTTCTAATATCTTTTTACCTACATTTTCATTATCTATTTTTATATCTAATTTCTCATTGAAATAGAAATCTGATATGTCTTGGCAACTTTGACTTGGTATATTTAATGTCTTTAATACTTTTCTTGTCTTTTTCTTACCATTATATACATAGTAGTTATGGTCTTTTGTTTTACCTTTATACCATGCTAACCAATTTCTTACTCTTACTCCTTGCTCTTCATCTATTACTGATTCATCATATCCTATTTCTTCTAAAAATTTTACTATTTGTTTTCTTGCTTCTTCGTTCATACAACCTCCTAATTAATCTGCACTAATGCACTCATATATGGTTCTGTGCTATATTCTTGTGCATCTAGACTGTCTATATCTTGTTTCCCATCATCCAATCTTATATCTACTTTGTCTTTTTCCCATATTGCTGTTTTAAATGCTCCAATTAGAGCGCTACAACTTTCTAATATGTAATATTTGTTTGTGGAAAACATCTTGCAATAGAACCTTATTCTATTCTTTATTTCCCCTTTTATTGCATTGTTTATTGGTATTCCTATGTTGTGTTCCCTTAATGCTCTTCTAAATCCCTCTATTAATACTTGCTCTGCACTATCACATCTGATATCAGTTATATTTATATTGGGATATTCTGCTTTTAAATCCATAATAAAACTAACAAATTCTTTTGTTAGTGTTACATCATCTATCTTTTCTGGTATTCTTTTTTGCTTTATTGTTATTATATTTCTAAATTGGCTTGTAAATCCTGTTGCATTGAAACTATGTGCTGATGTACTGCCACCAAAGTCTACACCTATTGTTATGAACTTTAATGCTCTTCTCATATCATTTACATAGTTATCATTTTCATCTCTTTTATTCCAATCACTTATCTTTAATATGTGGTGGTTTTTAAACTCTTGGTATATAGCGCCTTCTGCAACCACTCTTAATCCTAATATATCTCTTTGATACCATAATGAAGCAGGATCATATTGTGATTCTATTTCTTTTCTTCTTTCTTCTGTTATGGCAAGATTATCAGATATTGTAAAATGCATATAGTTATATCCACCTAGTGGCGCTTCTTTTTGCCATTTGTCTATATATTCTGTATATATCCTATCATTAGGATTACTTGGGTTTTGATCCCATAATACTTTTGGCATTTCACTTGCTATTTGTCTACCAAATGCTACTTTGACAAATGATTCTTTTGAGTTATCACTATCATAATGCTCATTTGATTCAGTTGCTATCCATATACCATATGAATTACCTAATATCTTTTTATAACTATCTGATTTACCCCCACCTACAAATATTACTATCTTTTCTCCTGTTTGCGTTTGAATAAATAGTGCTTCATTATCTTTGAATTTTCCCCATCTACATCTACCTTTAAATAAATGCTCTAATCCAAATCCATTACACTCACCTATATTCAGTTTAGCATTTGCTAGTGTAGAACCACTTGCTAAATGTATCTTATCTGGTGTTATCTCAAGTATCATTGCTGCAGCTATACAATTATCTATTGTCTTACCACTCCTTATTGCACCTTCTGCTACATTGAACTTATTATCTAAACATCTATTTATATATAACTTATGTTTATAACTTAATGGTTTTAATGGTATATCTATCATTTGTTATTCTCTTTCTCTTCTGGAGTTATTCTTATTAAATCTGCAAGTGCTGGTAAATTAGCAATGGCTTCTTTAACATTGGAATCTCTTCTATTTTGTAATTCTAATTCTTTTACTTTTAATTCCTTATCCATTATTATTCCATATGCTGTTGCTAAGTCTTTTATATTTGTTAGTTTGTCTATGTTTTCTAACTTATCATCCATTGCTTTGAATATCTTATCTAGTAGTTTTATTTTTGTGTCTTTTCTTTTTTTCATTGCTTCTAATACTTCTTCAGTATTCTCTAATTTTTTTTGCTCACATTTGCTAGCACTTTCAGTATCTTTCAATACCCACTTCTTTACTGTTGTAGGAGATATACCATGTTTTTCTCCTACTTTCTTATAACTACCACATTCTATATATTCAGCAACTATTTCTTTTCTTTGTTTATCTGTTAAATGTTTCCAATTCTTGCTAGGCATTATCATCAACTCCTAGTTTTTATTTCTTTTTCTTTTTAGTTTCCTTTTTAGGTTTAACATGCTTTAATATTTCTTCACCTAACTTATCTAATTCTTCTTGATTTGTTAATGGTGTTATTTGTTCATCATCTAACTTTTCAGCAATAATAAAAGCCATTTTATCTTCTTCTTTGATTTCTTCTACTAAATTACCTACTTCTAATATTTCTTCGAATCTTTCCCTTGTTATTTCTAATACCTTATCTACTGGATAATCTTCACCAGTATATTTGTCTTTGAAATTTTGAATTACTCTTGCTTTCATAATTTTCTCCTTTTCATTTATATAATTATTTGGCACTCTATCTATTATACTTTCCCAACTATCTTCTGGTACTTTATAATTGAACTTTTTATATTCTTCTTCAAATACTCTTCTTGCTATTTCATCTACATTAGACATATCCCAATTACATATTAGATTTGCTTCTTCTGGTATGCCTAATTCTTTATTTACTGTTAATGGTGTTGTTATTATTCTTACACCATATCCTAATGCTTCTTGATTTGTATAGCAATATGTTTCCATATCATTGCTTAATTGAACTACAAAATCAGCATCTGCTATATATGGTCTTACATCTACTCTTGGTTTCATTAAGACTACATTAGGTGAACTTATACCAAAACTTATTGGATTTGAAAATATAGTCCATATATAATGTCTATTATGCTCTGTAGCATATTTATCTAGTGCATTTATCAATTTTATTGTTCTTCCATTATCTTTGGTCTTATCATCTAATCTTCCTGCACTAACTATTCTTATTACTTTTTCTTTTGGTTCTAATGTTAATGGGTTATAACATCTTTCCACTTCAATGTCTTTTCCTATTGTTTTTGCAAATTCTTCCAACTTATCACATGAATATTGTGATACTCCAATAAAATGATTTAACTTTGGGTGATCTATTGGTGGATGATATCCTAATTCTTGATATATAGCATGACTTACAAATGCATAATAGTTGTCTACTGATTCTACATCATCTATCATATCTATATTAAAATTAAAAAATGCCTTATGGCATATTACTTTTTCACCAGGCACTCTTTTTCTACACCTTAGATACTGTCTTAATCTTCTTAATTGGAATCTATCTGCACTATCATAGAATATTGTAATGTCATATTTGTTGTACTTTTTTGCTATTTCATATAAGAACTGCTCTGTGCCACCTATTGCACTAATTCTTTTAAAATAATAAATGTTACCATATATCATATAAGCCCCTTCATTGCCAAATCTGTTAAACTTCCTTCTCTTGGGAAATTGTAATGTTTAGCAACTATGTCTGTGTATATTTCAGTTGGCTCTTTCTCTAACAAATCTTTGTAAAAATAAAAATCCTCTTGTGCTCTTTTATCAATAGGATTTCTTGTATTACCAATAAAGCTTCTTTTCATAAATTTTACAGAACCCACATAATTGTTTCTACTTGATTCTTTATCAACCCTAAATATTGTTCCATCATTTGTTTCTAAATTAAAATATACTAGATCAGTTCCATTTAGGTACACTTCCATTATTCCATTTACCATTTCTGTTATGAAATAATCATCACTACCTAATAGTACAACATATTCACCTCTAGCATAATCTAGTCCTTTGTTCACTGTATATGCTACACCCATGTTCTTTTCATTCCTTAAAAGAATTAAATTAAATAAATCCCTTTGGTTTTCTCTATAGTCTATTAGATTCAACCATGTATTGTCTTTTGAATCATCATCTATAACTATTATCTCTATGTCTTCTCTTTTTGGAATACTTTCTATTGCTCTTATAACTAATTGTTCCTGATTATATACTGGGATAATAACTGTTAGTTTATAATTCATTGTATTCCTCCAATTCTATTTCAACTCTAGGATTGTTCTTATCATAACTCCCTATAGTTGTATATTCTTTTATAACATCATAGTTATCATCTTCTATAATGTTTGAATCTACTAATCCATCTAATAAGAACTTGTCATAATTACCTGGATCATGTCTTCTTTTATCTTTAAAGTAATATGTTACTTTTATCTTACATTGTTTATATTTGGGATTTATTCCTATTGTTTGTAATCTTATTGATTCTGATATTGCTTTCTTATCTTTTTGGTATTCCCAGATATTACTTCTTCCTATGTATTTATTTATTGTCGGTGGTATTGTTTTTATTATTAGTTTCATTTATTATCTCCTGTATATCTTCATAATTTGCCATAATAAAAGAACATATAGCAAATAACATAAAAAATAATAATATTACTATTGTTAGAAATGTTTTCATAATACACCTCTTTTAAAGAGCATTTATTCCCACCTGGCAACTATTTTCTAATTTGCTCTTTGTCTTGCCTCCACCTTTTCAGGTACACCCTTTTTTGTAAAACAAAAAAAGAACGATTTTATCGTTCCAATAATAAAGAAGGTTTTACATTAGCATCTAATAGACACTGTTCCAATGATATAAGGGTTATAACTTAGCCATTTGTTGTGGAATATGGGTTTTATTTGATTATGTTGGCTCTAACATTTCAACACCCACTACCCTTTAACCACATCTAATTTTATATATCACCAGAACACTGCCTACTAAATAAGCAGTGTAATAACATAAAGGGGTGAAAAATATACTAACATATTCTCACAATACCATTATACTAATAAAAAACGGACATTTTATGGACATCTTCTCTTTTTTTGAATTTTATAATATTTAGAATATATTCTTCTGCATTGTCTTTCACTATATCCTACCCTTATAGCTATTATTTCCCATTTTAAATGATTTACTTCTCGTAATGTTATTATTTCCTTTTCTAATGGTTCATATTCTCCTATTATCTTTAATTCAGTATTGATCCATCTTTCTAAATTATTCCTATGTGCATATAATTTGTCTATTTTCTCATTTATTTCTTGTTCTTCTAATGTCTCTACATAATTTAAATATTTGTCTTCTCTTTTTCCACCTTGTACACTTTCTTTTGCTGTATTTACTGCCTGAGGTTGTGTCTTTTGGAATAATATCTCTTTTTGTCTTAATTGATATTCTAAATTATTATCTAATCTTTCTAATTCTTTTTTTGCCTCAGATAATGTCATGTTCCCTCCTACATACCACACATGCTGCTTTTTACTGATATATTTGCTTCTTTCATTTCTATCCTTTTTAATATTTCCTTATATACTTCTACTCTTGTTTTAAGCTCTATAAAACCCTGATGTTTTCTATTTACTTTTTCCCCATTTAAGATTCCAATACAATTATTCATTTCTTCTTTTATGTATCGTTTTATACTCATTAATTCAACCAAACCCCTATCACTTATAATGATTGTCATTTTTATTCTCCTATTATTTTTTCTTTTCTAATCTTTTTGCTTTGCAATATTCTGGATTAGTTTGATATTCCTTTTCATCAATCCATCTTAAATAAACTCCTTGCACATAAGGTTGTTGAATTAGTAGTTGCACATTTTCATCATAAAAGTCATCTACTGCCAATTCTACTAAATTAAATTTTGTTTTTATTTTTAAATAATACATTATTTGTTTCCTTTCTTTCTTTTAACTCTTGTTTTACCTGTATCTAATATATCTATTTCTTCAATTATCTTTACACTTTCATAGTTTAAATCATTCATTAGGTACTGTAACATCATTTCATTCATTACATATTTTTTAATTGTTTCCTCGCCTATTTTTAATTCTACTAGATACATTTTTTCTTTACTCATAGTTCCTCCACACTTAATATTTTTAATATTTGTTTTACATAAAATTGAGCAAATATTTTGTTATTATCTTTAAAATATGCACATATATTGTTTTTATCTTCATATTTAAAATAGAATAGTTTTGATTTGTTTACATTTTCTTCTAACCAATCAAATACTTTAAATAGTTCTTCTTTATTCATCTTTACCAACTCCTTGTAATAAATATTTAAAACCATTTAATCTATCTAAAATCCAAGTATCATCTTTTGTAGGTTGTTGTTTTATTATTTCAATTGTTATATCAATATTATCTATTGCCTTTTCACATCTTGATTTGTAATCTATCATAAGTTTGTTTTGCTTATCTGCTAAATCTTTATAATATTCATAATAGGAATTTAAACTATCATTTTCTTTTTTTAATCTTTCATTTTCTTCTTGTAAATTAGTTAAGCAATCTTTTAAAATAACAATTTCATCAACACTTAATCTTTTATAATCACAATCAATTCTTAAATCTAATATTTCTTTTATTTCATCTTCCATTATTCCTCACCTTTGTTTTCTAATCACATAATTTAAACTCTGTTTTTACTAAAATAGTTTTTGCTTCTAATTTGCCATCTTTATTTCTACTGCCATTATGTAATAAATTAATATCATAAACATAACATTCAAACTTATCTTCAAATTCATTTATAAGTTTTAACATTTGTTCTTCTAATTTTTTCTTTTCTTCTTTTAATTCTTTCATACTTATTCTCCTTTGCTTTCTAAGTTAATATTAAGATAATCTTTAAGATCAGATATAATCAATTCTAAAGTAGTTGATCCCATTTTACTAAATCCATATTGTCCTTGTTGCAAATCACTTACATAAACATTTTCATCTTTAAATATTTCTAATTTATACTTATTTTTCTTAATTACTATACTTTCATGACCAACATATTTACCATATGAATATTTAATATTATTAGAATCTAAAATTTTAATTAATTTTTCCATTACTCATCACCATTGTTCTTATAAAATTTATTATTTAATTTCTCATATAATTTATCTGATATAGGTATTTTATATTCATAATCTTTCTCTAAATCTTTTTCAGGTAATTTATATAAACTTAATTCTAATCCCCATCTTAATTCATCATCAAATTTCATTAAACTTAAATACTTATATATTTTCATATATTCGCCTACCTTTTTCTACATGTTTTTATTATGTAAGTTATTAAACTTTTTTTAGGATTATTTATCAATTCTATTGTTTCTTCTAATTCTTTTATTTTTTCTTTTAATTGCCTTATTTCATAAATTGCATCATAGTACTTTTGCTCATAATCATTTTCTTTGTTTTTCATTTATTTTATCCATTACCTTTGCTATGTTTATCCCAACTTCTGTTAGTTCTTTTTCTGAATATATTAAATTATGCCTATTTAGAATTAACATTTGAGAATTAGACACTAATGCTAAATTTTCTAATGTAATGTTGTGTCTATTCCCATCTTTGAATATAACCTTATAACCTTTAGGTATTTCACCATATGCTTGTTCCCATATCAATCTATGTTTTTGTTTCCAATTATGTTGCTTTGCACCATCTTGTACTTTCACATATAAGAATCCTTCATCATTCCTATTAGCATGTGTTTTCCATTTTTCAGTTCCAATAGGATCACAGTTCCATGATTTACTGCCTTTTTTAAATGAAGTCTTATTTGGTTTCATTAATCCCTTAGTACCTTTATTCCAACTTTTTTGTCCTTTTTCAAATCTTCCTGTTAATCCAGAATTAAGTTTATGATTACCCCTAAAAGTTTTAATATTTCTAGCTGTTAAATTAGTTTTGAATTTTTCATTAAATAAATCAGCTAGTTCCTTTGCTGGTCTCATATAATTGTTATCTATTAAAAACTGCTGCTGTTCTTCTGTATATTTAATCATTTTTATCACTTAATCTTAAAACTTCATTTACATTGCCAATTCCATATTCATCTGCATATTTTTTAGCATCTAATATTACTTTTGCATTATTAACTATTGCTGTACTAATCCCTGTAATAGCTTTAGCTCTTTGTAATTCTTTATTAAATGCATCACTGTCTTTTAATTCTTCATCATCATTTAGTCTTTCTAATTGCTCAAATAAATAATTGTTCAAATCTGATAAATTATTTTTCACCTTTCCACCTCATGTTCTATATTTTTATAATATTTCTTTGACCATTTTAATTAAGTCTTTGTATATCCTAGTCTTTTTTACATATACATCTACTTGCTTTTCTTTTTCATAAAAATCTGTTTTAATTAATAATCTTGTTAGTTCATCAATGACATTTTCTTTTTCTTTCTCACTCATTGCCATTTGACCACTCCCTAGATATTTGAGAATCTAATATTCTCATTTGAAGTTTAATAGCATTTACATTTTCTTGTGATGTCTTCCATAATATTTCTGCACTATCTCTTTTAAATCTTTTATCAGCTACTGCTTTTACTCCATAGACCACTTTATCAATTAGTGTTACTGCCATACCATTGTCTTTTAATTTTAAGCATTCCTGATTTAATGTTATTTTATAGTCTCTTTCTGCTTCTGCATAATCTTTGCCATACTTTGCCATTAGATTTATTCCTGTAGATAATTTCTTGTTTAGATTGTTTAATTCATTTATTAAATCTGCGCCTATCATAATTACCAACCTAAATCTTCATCAGATAATTCTATTTCATTCCCAAAATCTATAAAGTCTTGATCTGGATTCTTATTTTCTTCAACTACTGCTTTTTTAGATTCACTTTTCTTAGTATCTAAATATTCAATACCATTAACAAATACAAATGTCTTATATCTTTTATTTCCTTTATCATCATCATAACTTTGTACTCTTAATGAACCATCAACTAATAATTGGCTACCCTTATCCATGTATTTGCACAAATTCTCTGCTTGTTTATTCCATACTTGGCAATTTATAAAATCTGCTTCTCTTTCTCCATCATCATTTGTATAATTTCTATTTACTGCTATTGAAAAATCACATACTGATTTATTTGATTTTGTTTCTTTTAATTCTGGTTTCTTTGTTAATCTTCCTAATAAAACAACTTTATTCATTTTTATTCTCCTTTTCAAAATATTCTTCTACTAATTTCATTGCCATTTCTTCATTAATTGCAATGCCTACATACTTTCTTGTATTTTCTCTTAAATACAATCCACTTAAATATTTAACTTCTTTATCATAACTTTGCTGATAACCAATTCTATACAAGTTTAATTGGTATCCTAAGTAATGCTTGTCTAAAGTTGCTGTTCTTTTTATATCACCTATGCCTATACTGCCTTTTATGTCTAAAACTAAATCTAATCTACCTGCTGCCACTGGTTTATTATCTTTAAAAAGTAATATTGGAACTTCATTATCTATTACATTGAATCCATAATGTTTCTTTAGAAATATAAAGTTTTTAACTTCTTTTAAATTGCTTATTTCTCCTTTTTTGCAATATCTTTCTATTGCTTCATGCACTTCAGTTCCTTTTCGTGCAGCTCTATTTAAAACAAACTTATCTATACCTGCATATTTGTTTTCAAATTTAATTTTCATTATTTGAGTAATGCTTGGTAATATTACACCATCACAAATGTAACTGTGTGTATCATCTATGTATTCAAGTACATGCCCTTTTATTTCCCAACTACTCATCTTTTACTTTGATCCTTAAGCTTGGTTTAACTACACTTATCTTGACATACTCATCATATAAATCAGAATGTTCTTCCCTAAATGTTTTACTATCAAATGTTTCTTTTGTAGTTTCTTCAACTCTAGTTATTGTTAATTCAGGCATATCAATCTTGATAATTTCTCTTTCACCCATTTGTTCTAATAGTTTTGCTTTGTAATTATCTTGTAATTCTTTTAATTTTTTTATTTCTTTTTCAATATCAACAATAGTTTTTATTGTTTCTTTCTGTAATCCATATGTTCCATTATCATACTTAACTATATCCATTACTTAACCCCTTTCTTATCGTTAATTGCTTTTACAATTTCACTTGCTTGTTCTATTGTTAATTCATCTATGCTTGAAACTCCAAATTTATCAAACAATGATTTTTGACTTTTCTCAGTTAATTTGCTTATTATTGTTCTTTGATTTTCAGTTATTCCAGATGCTTTCTTTTCTTCTACTGGTTCTTTAAACTCATCAGCTTCTGCTTCTGAATATATCCCTGCATATGCTAATTTAGATTTTTTTAAAACCACTCTATCAAAGCATCTTTTAAATGCCATTGCATATGGATAATTGTTTTTCCCATTTTCTGAATTAAATTCACCAACTTCATATGTATCATCATCTACATATGTATAAACCAAACTATTCTTATATCCTTCCTTGTCTAAAGTAAAACATTTTGAATTTACTTTATTATCTAGTTTGTCATTTATTTTTAAACAACCATTGTGGCTTATTATTAGACCTGTATATGCCATTGTTTCACCACTTCTTGTTTTGTTCATTAATATCCAAAAGTCTGCTTCTGATAGATCATACTTTCCACTTTCTATCATTTCTATTGCTTTCTTTTTACTTTCTCTATATTTTGGGCTTTGCCACACTGGTAAGTTTTGTTCTTCTTCCTTTTCACCAAAGTTATATTTTTCTTTTGTCATAATTCCTCCCTAAAATAATCTGCTTTTTTCTGCTTCTCTAAAACAGTCTTCACAATAACTTCCCCCATAAGTGCCATTGTCATCAAAATCCCCTATTTCTTGACCACATATTTCACATATTTTTCTTAATGCAAATACTCCTACTGTTTTTCCAGAATATTGACATTTCTTTTTGCCTATACAATCAACTACTCCTAGTTTTAATAATTCGTTTAATCTAGGTGCTGATAAATTTCTTTCATTTGTTTTTGCATAACCTCTTTCTTGCATTTCTACACTTATCTCTTTTGCTGTAAGACCTTCTGGATAATCACTTAATATGTCTTTTATTTGCATATATCTTCTTTGTTTGTTAATGCTTTCATGTGATTCTCTTCTAGTCTCTACTAATGGATTTGTTCCTACTAATCTTTCTTCAAACACTTCTTGTTTCCCTCACTTTCTGAATTTCTAATTCTCTTAGATCTTCTTCAGCTTTTAATAGTCTTAATGCTTGTTCATCTGTTATTCTTCCTATAACCTCATTTGCAAACAAACTTTGTAATCTGTGCAGTTCTTCTGATGTCTTACATTCTTTAATCATTTTTTCTAATTCTTTGTTACTTGTAAATTTCATATCTTCACTCCTTAAATTCTTCTAGCATTTTTTCTAATTCTTCTTTTTCAATATCTGACATTTCATTTTTTTTAAATTCTTTCCCATACCAACTTGGTAAAGTTTCTTCTTTAGTTTTAATTTCCAAATTTTGCCAAATAATCCCCTTCCAATTGTTTGCAATTGAGTTTTCAATTAGTTTTACTATTTTTTCTTCCCCATATTTTTCACTTGCTTTGATAATCTTTCCAACTAATGTTTCAAATCCAGTTTGCTTATAATATTCATTTCTTTCAGCTTTATAATCTAACCATTTATTTATTTCATTTTTTAATAAATTAGAAATATTTAAATTAGAAATATAAAACTTAAAACTTAAAATACTTGTTTTGTTACCCTTTTTGATTTCTATTTGATTTTCATTTGATTTTGATTTGATTTCTATTTGATTTGTTTTTTTAGCACTATTTGATTTATTTTTTGAAACATTTAATTGTGATTTTAAAGTATTGAATATCGCTTGATTATGACCACTTAAATTTGGTTCAATATCCTTAAATACATAATCAGTAATTGCTACCAGCAATTCTTTTTTATCTTTAATTGATATCGTATCTATTAAGTTGTAATAATCTCTATAAAAAGTAAAACTATTGATATTGTTCATTTTATTTCTCCATTTCTGCTTCTAGATATTCATAACTAAATAAACTTACCATTATTGTTATTAATCCTGTATATGCTCCAAATGCTGTATAACCATATCCTGCTATTATCTTTATTGAATCAGTTAATATAAAAGTTATACTTGATATGAATATTAGTGCAATTAGTACATTTTTCCATTTTAACCTTTTCATTCTTTTATTCTCCTTTATTTAAGTTTTTCATTCGCTTTAAATAGTTGATATTGATGTTGAAATATTTAACTACTTTTTCCATTGGCACCATGCCATCAGGTAAATAGTATTTATTACCTAATTCATTAGCTATTTCTTTTTTTATTTTTACTGCTTTATCTCTACCACATTTGCCTATTTTGGTGATATCTGTTGTAGTAGCCCATTGTTGATCTATAAGTTTTAAGATTTCTTCAGCATTCATTTCTACTCCTTTCTTTGACCACATATTTTTGCGCTTTTAAATGTCACTATTAGTAACACTTGAAATTTTAAAAAAATCAGCTAAATTACATTTAAAGATTTGAGCCATCTTGCTATAAGTTTCAATTTTTACATTACCTGGATTAGTCTCATAATCGTTATATGTGGCTCTAGATATCCCAAGCAATGAAGCAGTTTCCTCTTGAGTTAGTCCTCTCTTTACTCTTAAACTTTTAATATTGTTTCTAATAAGAGCAATTTTATCTTCCATATTTTTACCTCCTTATGCCTCAATTATATGTCACTATAAGTGACTTGTCAATACTTTTTTTACTACTTGTGACATTTTTGTTTACTTTTTGACACTTTTGGTGTATTATATTATCAGAAGGAGTTGATAAAATATGAACTATTTATCTAATAATATTAAGTTTTTAAGGCAGCAAAAAGGTTTAACTCAAGAAGAACTTGGTAAGGTTGTTGATAAAACACGATCATTAATAAGTGCATGGGAATCCAGTGATAGAGAAATTTCAACACAGGATATAATTAAATTGTCCAATTATTTTAATGTACCAATGGATATTTTAATATCAAAAGATTTAAAATTAGAGCAAGCAGGTTCATTTGATGAATTAGAACTCCTCTTTTCAAAAACAAAAGATATATTGACAGATGATGACAGAGATATGATTCGATTTGTCATTGAAAAAAGAAAAAAGGAAATCGATAAACAATTAGAAGAAAAATAAGTATGCTAGTATAGGTGCTTGTTAAGAGGTGATATTATGAATTTAAAAAATCTATTAAATAAAGTTATTACTCAACAAGACTTATTAAATTATTACAATACAACCATTGTATATGACAAATTACCTATAGGAATAAATGGTGTAGTATTTAATCATAAAGGAATAAATACTATTATTATTAATCAGGATTTATCATATTACAAAAAGAAAAAGACTATTTTACATGAATTAGCCCATATAGAACTAAATCAGTTAAATCAGTCTAATAAAGATTTATTTGCTTTCTATGTAAATAAGTATGAAGATGAAGCAGATAAATATATAAAATTTTTATTAAATTGTGAGGTGGAAGATGAAAAAATGCAAATATTGTAAAGAAGAAATTGATAAAAATGCTAAGATTTGCCCATACTGTAGGAAAAGACAAAGTTATACGAATTGGATATTTGTAGGAATTGTATTTTTACTTGCTATTATAGTAGTAGCTACAAATGGTGGATTCAATAACACATACAATGCAATTAAATATATAAATGAAAATTATGAAAATAAATTAGAAATAAAAAATGACAAAGGTTCTGTTAATGCATTTGGAATTATATCTTGGGAAGGAGATTTAGTTAACACTACTTCTAAAAAAATGAATAATATTGTTATTAAATATACTTGTTATACAAATGATAGACAAGAAGTAGGAACTGCAGAAGCAAAAATAAAATATATCAATTCAAATGAGACATTACATTTTGAAGCGACAGGAACTGGCAAATATGCAGCTGATATTAGTTGTACATCTAAAATTACACACTCAATATTAGATTAAAATAAAAAACTTACCCCTTCGGCAAAAGGGATAAGTGTAGAAATACAAAACTTAATTTATATGTGGTCAAACATATCGAATGAAAAGGAGTATTCCCTTTATTCATATTAAATTTTGCATTTATATTATAACAAAATAATAGATATTTGTAAATAAAAGGAGTTGATAAAATGGCAATAGTTAAACTAAAACCCACAAAAGATGGTAGGCAGTATTCATTTAAAGTTAGATATACTGCATTAGATGGATCTAATAAACAATATTTATCTAAAAAATATGCTTTAAAAAAAGAAGCTCAAGAAGCTGAAAGACAATTCTTATTAACATTAACAGAAAAAGTGCATAAGCCAACAATGACATTTAAGGATTTATTTATGGAATTGGATTCATATAAAAAAAGCACTATTAAAGTTACATCATATGAAAATTATCCAAAAATGTATAATCATTTGAAAAATTTAAACAACATAAGAGTTTGTGATTTCAATACAACACATTTTAACTTATGGAAAGAAGAAATGAATAAAACAAACTACTCTACTACATATAAAAATAATATTTATAAATTTTTAAGAATGTCTCTTAACTTTGCTAATACTTATTTGAACATAAATACAACACCTATATTGAATAAAATGACAGGTTTTAATAATCCTAATGAACTAAAAAAAGAAATGGAATTTTATACATATGAAGAATTTAAAAAATTTATAGAACAAGAATCTGATATTAAATACAAAACATACTTCGAAACATTATATTATTGTGGATTAAGAAAAGGAGAAGCAAATGCTTTAAATTGGAAAGACATTAATTTTGATAATCACACATTAAATATAAATAAAAACTTATCTAATAAGATAAAAGGCAAAAAATATATTGTAATCCCAACAAAAACTAAAACAAGTAATAGAATATTACCTATTCCTGAAATATTGTATAATGACTTAAAAACACTATATAATGAGTATTCAAAATATGATAATTTTAGTAAAACATGGTTTGTATTTGGCGGTATATTCCCACTAGCTGATACTACTGTGCAAGTTAAAAGAGATAAAAATTGTCAACTAGCAAATATTAAAAGAATAAGAATCCATGATTTTAGACATAGTTGTGCTAGTTTATTAATAAACAATGGTGCTTCTATTACATTAGTAGCAAAGTATCTAGGGCATAGTAATATATCAACTACTCTAAATACATACACACACATGTTTAAAAATGAATTTGATGAAATAATTAATACAATAAACAACTTAAAATAACAAAAAATGGTATATAAATGGTATATAAAGTGAAAAATCAAAATAAAAACCCTTATTTTATAAGGGTTAATTACAACAATGGCGGAGCAGGAGAGCATTAAATTATATGTTTTTATATAATTTATAACAACTAAAAACCCTTATATTATATAGGTTTATCACTTTATTATACTAACCACTAAAAGTAAAAAACTGCTTTTTTGGTATACAAATGGTATATAAAAATGAGGTGATAAAATGAAATGTAAGTACTTTACTATAAGAACTAAAAAAGGAATAAAATATAATTATTGTAAGCTCAATAAAAAAGAAGTAACACTTTCCTGCCATCAGGAATGTGTTGATAAAGAATATAAACAATATAAAACTCTTTCTAATAGGTCAAAAAAGCAAAGTAAGAAAGAAAGACAAAGATTTAGTATAATCTATCCTAATTTAGATAAATGCTGTGTATGTGGCTCTAAATGGCTTTTAACAACACATGAAATATTTGGTGGTAGAAACAGGTCTAATTCTATGAAGTATGGATTATGTTTACCCCTATGCTTAACTTGCCATGAAAATTATCAAAATGATAAAAATTTTAATGACAAATGGCATAGTATTGGTCAAACTAAATTTGAAGAAACTTATCCAAATTTAAATTTCATAAATATTTTTCAAAAAAATTATAAATAATTATTGTGTTTTACATAAAACATTGATATTATTTTACTGAGATGCATTTGATTTAGGTGTTTTCCTCTGTTCAATAAGTACCTAAAAATATTTAAAGAATGGAGGTGATGCTCATGGAAGGATTAAATGAATTATATTGTTTTAATACTAATTCTATTATACTTACTAACGCATTAAATAAGAAAAACACCGAATCATCTTTGATTGGGTGCTTTTCTCCTGGCAAATTTTATTTTGAGCAGAGATAACACCTAAGCCAAAATTCAGATGCATCTCTTTTTTATTGTATGTATAATCTCCTACCTTATACACTAAAATTATAACAAATGCCATAATTAAATGTCAATACATTTGTAACTACTTACAAACTTCCTTGACAAGTAAGTTATATTATATGTATTAAATTTTAAATGTCAATACATATATAAAAATAACTAGGATTATTCCTAGTTTTATTCTACTCAAATTCCATCATCAACATATAAATAATTAACTCTAAATCAGTAATTAATTCTTCTGCCATAATTTCCTCCTCACTATTAATATTCCATACTCATATTTAAAACTCCCCTAAAATTTGCTAATTTTTGCTATTTTTTGCATTTTTTTGCTATTTTATAATAAAAAAAAGACTAGAGATTTCTCTCTAGCCATATAGTTCTTCATATCTTTTATTTATATATTCTTTTGCCTTTACAAATTTATTGTTATCTATTTTATATTTTTCTACTAAATGTTCATATTTAGTTTCCATATCAAATATTGCTTCAAATTGTTCTTTTGAAAATATATCTGTTTTCTTTCTATTCCTTAATACTCTTTCAAAATCTAGTATCCTAAATCTTAATGATTCCATTACATCAAAGTCTTTGCTTTTTTGTAATTCTACTAGATCCTTATTTATCTTATCTACTTTTTTGTACAATTCTTCATCTTTCATATTGTTTCTTAGCCATTTAAATATCCTTGATACTGGATTAAATGGCAACTTTTGAGACTTTTCTATTATACCAAGTAATAAACCTAGTCCTGTTAAAATTATGGCTAAATTGTCATTTATTGTGTTCAAAAGGTTATTTAAGAATTGCATATCTTGTCAATTTCCTTTATTTTGGATTCTAAAGTAGCAATTTTTTTGTTTAATTCAGCATTAAGTTTTTTCTCTGCTTCTAGTTCTTTTTTTAATATATCTATTTCAGATTCTTTTTTAGGAAGTATCTTTTCCCATTCTTTATTGTATGCTATCCATTTATCTTTCTCTATTTCATACCATGTATAACCATCAGCAGTTGCTTTTCCAATTATGTTATAGATTCCTGTATTAGCAAATCCTAATATATCACCTTTTAATGATGGTTTAGTTCTTACATTTAATATCTCAGATATTACTTGTATCTGATCTACATTCTCATTTCTTTTTACTGGAGTGCCTACTCTATCTGGTACTACAGTCCATTTATAAGTTGTATATTTAATTAAATCATCTTTATGTAAAAACAATGCCTTGAAAGGTTCAAGAGCATTGTCTAATTTGTAAACATTACCATAAGGTGTTGGCACTGTCTTTGTAGGCATTATAAACTTGCCTCTTTGTACTTCCAAGTGGCAATGTTTTTGTACTCCACCTGCAGTTCCCATAGCACTATATTTTTCTCCTTGCTTAAAATGTGAATTTAACTTTGGTGGTTTATTATCGTGTCCTGTCCATAATGTCATATAATCAATAGTTCCATCTGCATATAATACTTTTTCATCGCTTTGAAATGCTATACCTCCTCCTAAATTTTGAGGGTCTATATGTACTATAGTTCCATCAAATGGTGCAGTTAAGTCTGTTACATTGTATGGATTAAGTATTCCAAAATCTATTGCAAGTGTACCTTTATGACTTCCTTCATTCATTGCTTGGCTTACCCAAGTTTTTGATATTGGAAACATTGCTCTTTGCATATTAACCAACTCCTATTTCTTGATTGTTTGTTTTTGCCATAATAAGTTTATTTAAGTTATGGAATATATCGTAAGTACCACCTGCTAATAAACCACTTAATGCTATTGCTAAAGAAAAGTCTTTTGTTATAATCCACTCTATTATTGCTATAATTAAACCTATTAATATATTTTGTATTGGGATTAAGTAATTACTAACCCACTTTGATTTTTTTGATACTATTCCAAGTACCCAAGTAACTATTATTGTTACTAATGTTATTATTTTTTCTAATTCCATAATTTCCTCCTACCATAATCGTAATGTATATACTTCTCCTGCTACTTTTGTAGTACAATCTGTTTTTGTTAATCCTGCTATGGCAGTTTGACTTGTAGCCAAAAGTATTACACTATTTGTTCCTGTTATAAGACTTAATTTATTATCAACTATGTTATATAAACCTGCAGTATAACCTGCTAAAACAAACACTAGGTTTGTATCAATAGGGTAAGCATTTAATGAATAACCTATTGTTCTTGTAGTATCACTTGAATTGTAAGTATAACTTCCTATTTCAACACTATCATATATTGCTACACTATCGCCTATTTTAATAATTCTACCATATAATTTGTTATCAGTATTTCCATAAGATAAAAGCAATGTATCATTATCAATTATGTTCAATCTGTAATAAACTATTGGATTTGTAACATTATAAGTTCCCAAATTTGTTGTGCTACTAATTGAAACACTATTGCCACTTATACTTAATTTTGATAAATATAATGTACTGCTACTGTTATATATCAAAATGTGTTGATTATTAACTTTCCTATATATTCCATAACTTGAACTAATTTGACCTGTTGTATCGCTAGTATAAGTTAAATCACTAGGATTAAAAGTTAATATTTGATAATAACCAAATCTTCCACTAAAAAGGAACAATTTATTTGTGTCAATTTCTTCTCCTGTAATTTGAGTAGAAACAAAAGCAGATTTTGTTGTGCTGTTTGTTCCTGCTGTTAAAGTATAATTAGTTTTATTTATTGCTACGCATCTAAGGGCTTGTCCTCCTATTATATGAATATATACATTAGTATCATCTTCTGTTCTTATTACATCTTCAACAGCATAACTTGTTGAAAATTCAGTTAAATCTGTCGATTGAATAGAAAAACTTGTATTTAATTTTATTATTTGTCCTTTATGTGAACCATTGCTACTTGAATGGTACAAATGCAACAAAGTGTTATCATCTATTTTTATTAAAAATCTTTGGTCATAAGTGTTAGTTGCTACTTGCAAACTAGCACAAAATCTACTTATTCCACTTGGTGTTATTCTTATTGCATTAATTGATGAAGTATTATACCCACTTAAAAATACATATATATCATCTCTTAAATGAATTAAATTATTTGTCATTGGTGTACTATATGCAGTTGAAGTTGATTGAGAAAGTATAGTTCTTATATCGCCTGTATTATAAGTTATTTGTCTTTTTATAAAACTTCCTGCTTTTACTGTTCCTGTCAATGCTTTATAATTTGTTATTTGTGCATTTTGCATTTCTAATCCTGATGGAACATCTCCAACTAAAGTTGCATAGGTATCTAATGAAGCATTTTCAGGTACAATTACGCCTTTACTTTCCAATGCAGTTTTTAAACTTGCTTTATCATTTTTAATTCTTTGTATTTCACTTGCTATACTCATACTACACCTCGCTTAATTGTTGCTCTATATCGCCAAGCATTGTGTTTATATATGTTACATCATAAACATCTCCACTTGTAGTTGAAGTAGTATTTTTAACTTTAGACACATCTAATTTTCCACTTATATCTTGTATTTCTCCATTAGTAACTGTAAATGTATCAGTGCCACCATTAGTATATGTAATAGTATAAGTATCAACTAAACCACTCGTGCTTGTCTTGGAAGTGTTTACTATTCCATTACCTGTAGAACCCATTTCTCCTTTTAAATTAACATAATCATAATTAGATTGCCCTTCTTGTCTTATACCTAGACTTGTGCCTTCCCAATTATATTCTATTGATTTGCCATCTATTCCATTTGTTCCATCTTTACCATCTTGCCCATCAAAATAGTCAACTCCTTTTATTGGTGTATAACCATCTTGACCTTTTTCTCCTCTTGCACCATCTTGACCATCAAGTATTTCTACTTCTTGTGTAGTACCATCTTTTTTAGTTATTGTTATTGTAGCAGTATTTTCTACTTTGGTTGCAGAAATGTCTAAATTGTCTATTTGATTTAATTTAGCATTTGCTCTATCAATCCATTCTATATATGGTTCTTCATCTCCTGTTTCTGCATTTATACTTTCCCCAACATAGAAGTAAAATATATTACTTTTAAATATAGGTATGCTTTCTCCATCAATACCTTCTGTTACTACTAATTGTGCATATACTTGACCTGTAATTGTCATTATGTTTGTTATTGGTGTTATATATGTTTCTTCTACTTTGTCTAAAACTATAAATGTTTTTTCTTTGTTTTCAAATTGTAATTCTAATCTTGCTTGTCCATTTACAAATTCATCTTTAAATGAAAATTCTAAATTGTCTTGCAAATTTTCGTTATCATTTCCTATAAAACCATTGTTTAAATATACTTGCCTTGTATTTTTTTCTATTTTTATTTTTATCATATCAAATCCTCCTTTTTTATTTAACTATATGGTATATATTCTATTGTCATTTCTGTATATTGCCTTCCACCTCTTACTATATCTCCATTTGTACCTAAAACTCTCATATAAAATGTTTGGTTTGCAGTTACCCATATTACTGCAGGTGGAATAGATAAAGATATTCTTGTAGTGCTTGTATTAAATGGCATACTAAAAGCATTTGCATCATCTCTTGTTATGTTTAACCATTTTAACCCTGTGGAACAACTATTAAAAGATAATTTTGCAGATACTTTTACATAACCCTCTTTTTTGCATTTTATTCCACCATTACTAATTTCTAAATTTCCCCCTATATTTACTGCAGAAGATAATGTTAATCTTTCATAATCACTAGATGTAACTGTATAATTGCTAGGCAATTCTGCAGTTATTATAGAAGCACTATCTAAATACAAATTGTTATGAATGTGTGTTTTTAAATAATTATGTAAATCATCGTTTTCTGCTATTGCTCCAAATGTTATTCCTTTGCCACCATTTCTTTTACTTACTAACACAAAACTTGTAGGCAATGTAACAACTTGTGTAACTGTTGTTGTTAAATCTTGTAATTGTACAGATATTTGATAAGAATTGTTTGTAGAAAGCGAACCTCCTATTACTTGAGTAATTGTAGTATTATAACTAGAAATTGATATTGTTGTCCAACTATCACCTCCTATTTTATACTTTAATGATTTTGTGTTGTAACTTGTGCTTCCACTTGTTATTGGTGCTATTTTATATGTAACTGATAATTTGCAATATGTTCCTGTATCACTTAATGTACCATTTGAAGTACATCTTTGCACTTTAAATGATGTTATTGATGGAGTAAAATATTCTATTACTTTATAAGCACTGCTTGGTTTACTTGCTGCACTTGCACTACCTCTACTATCTGTTACTTTTACTGTTGCAGTTAAACTATCTCCTTTTTGATTAAATTTTGCAGTATAAGTATATGGTGTTCCTATATTTGTTTTTGTAGTAAAATTACTAACACCACCTAATGCAGTTAAATCATAACTTGATATTGTTGCTCCTGTACCTGCACTAGCACTTGTTGTTATTGTTGGTGTTGTTATGTTTTGAACAAACAAATTACCTAATGCTGAACTATAATTTCCATTATTTGCACTTATTGTTACACTTGATATACTTACTTTTATGCTTGAATCTATTGAAAATTGTTTTGATTTTGATCCTGAAGAATAACTGCCAGATGTTATAAAAGCCCTAAAAAATATTGTATTTGTATAACTATCTTTATAACTGCTTAACAAATTAGGAAGTGTTTCAGTATATGTTCCATCTGCATTTTTTGTTTTCCAATCAACCCAAGTTGTTCCTTTTATAGAATATTGAATTTTGGTACTTCTTCCATTTGTACTTCCTAAAGTAAAATTAACACTAGAACCACTTGCTGTCATATTACTTACACTTGTTATTGTTAATGTAGGATTTATTGCAATATTAGGTAATATAATGTCTCCAGATTTACTATATATTGTGTTATATATTGGTGCAGATAAAGTTAAAGTATCACTAAATGTTCCATCTGCATTATGAGCTTGTACATAACTTCCACTTGCTCTTACTACTTCATTTGAAGTGCTATCTGTAGAACTTGAATATATTGCACTTTGCACAAATGAACCACTTGCTTTTGTAGTGTTTCCAGACTTAATACTCCATGCAAGTGCAGTATCCCATTGCCATGCAAAATATGTTCCATATGGATTATAAGCAAATTGTCTTATTTCATAATAGATTGTGTCATTTAATCCACTTCTATTTCCATATTTCATATAAAGTCTTGTATAACCTGTTAAGTTTGAACTTAATTTTGTACTTACTTCACATACTTTTTGAAAACTGGTTGTTAATGTTGCCATTTATATTCCTCCTTAATCTACCCAATATGTATTGAGATTATTTAAATCATCCTCAACTGTTACCCAATGCCCTATTTGTTGTCTTGTTAAGATTGTACTTTCGTTTATATATAACGAATTATTGCTTATATAAGCAGTTTCTTCTCCATTAGTTAAGAACTGTATTCTTTCTGGTAATATTCTTATTTTTGTTTGGTTAGTATCTGCACCTAGTTCAACATAAGACTCCCCATAATATGGACTACTACTATCAGTAATAATTCCTACTTGATAATATGCTTTTATTGTATCTATATCTTCATCATTACTATCTATGGCCTGTTGCAAATCATCTAATGTTCCTTGTATTCCTTTTTCTTCAAACCATGTTGTTATTGCATTACTTGTTTGTTCTTGTATAACACTATCAATTTGTGATATTGTTTTCCCCATTTCATTTATAATTGATGTTTGACTTGCTACTTCACTAGATATGCTTTCTGCTGTTGCAGTAATATTAGATATATTTGTTCTATTTTCATCTACTTCACTAACCACTGCATCTATTCTTTGTTCTTGTTTATTAACTATGATGTATGCTTGATTTATCATTTTATCTGTTGGTGATGCTGCTTTATATTGTGTCTCTGTTTCTTCAGGAAGTGGTGTATATATTGATTCACTGTGTCCTTGATCATATACTTCTTCATTATTAAAAACATAAGAACTATAAGTAAGAGTTGTACCATCTTTTATTGTGGAAATATTAATTTTTTGTAGAACTTCAAATCCACCATATCCTACTAATGATAAATCAAAAATATCAAATTCTATTCCATTTAAAACATTATAAATTGCCTGTATCCATTCTTCCCTATCATTACCATTCATTACTTGATTGTCTGATATTTTTAATTCTTTTGGATTTTCTGGTAATGTTGTTGGATAATATATTGAATCACTATCACCACTTCGACTTAAGACAATTGTATTAATCGGTCCAAAGTGTTGACCTAATTCTATGTTTTGGTCTTCTAATATATCATCATCTATTGTTATTGCTGTTGTTCCTAATTCTGCAAGTTTGATTTCATTACCATCAATATAAAAAAGACTAGCTGTTGCTTGTGCTATGTCTTCTAATACACTTCTATATGTATAATTTATTCCTTCATATATATCGCTTGCTATTACTTTTAAACCATTAGGTAATGATTCTATATTAGTTGTATAACCCAATTCAGTAATTAATTGTTCAAAAAAACCAAACACTGTTGTTGGATAATTTATTGTTATTGGTTGATAATCAACCATTGAGTTTAAAAACTCATCATACAATTCATTTGTATATGTTCTAGAATCAGCATTATAAGTTGATTCTTTTAAATAGTATGGTCCATATATTTTTTGTGCCGTATAAGTACCATAACTTGCTACATTTTTAAAATATATAGCAGTGTTTACAGGTAGTTCTTCTGGTAATTCAACCTCAAGTCCCTTCATAACAGTGCCGATTAATTTTGCATTAAAATATGGTTTTGCATATATAACATCATCATGATCATATGTGGTAGTAATTCCATCTATTGTATAATAAACACTTGTATTAATTCTTTTGCCTGGGCTTTGCATTATTTCTGTATAAGTCATTACATGTCTCCTCTTCTTGCTACTGCTTTTATACTAAAAGAAAAGGGTTTATAGATACCTTTTGTATTATGAGTTAATGCTGTTATAGCAGTCCCATAAAAATTCTCTGTTTTACTATTGCCTGTTCTAGAATCCTTAAATGTTACATTTTGAACTATTGGAGTTTCAATTGCATTTCTAATTGTTGTCATTTGTGTTTGATTACATTGACCAACTGATATTTTAAGTGTGTCAAACCACCCAACAAAAGTACCACTAAATTTTCCACTATTTGAGTTTCTTCCTGAGTTTTTAGCCCATACTGGTTCTATTGTATGCTCTATGCTTATTATTTTTGGTAATTCTAATAATGTTACTGCCATAAACTACCCTCCATTCCTACTAAAATTGCTATTTGATCTTATTGTTTCTAATCTTCTATTTAATACTCTTCCATCTATTGTATTAGTTAAATCAATTGTTATGGGAATCATATTTGCAAGTCTTTGTAATGTATCATCTGAAAGTGGAATAACCGCTTCTGGACCTTTCTCGCCAACTATAGCACTTCCAATATTTACTCCTGTACCTGGTACATCTATTATTCCACCTGCTGCAAGTCTTGGTAACTGTATATTTCTTAATGTTCCTAAATTTACTCCAGGGATTTTATTTACATATCCAATTAATCCATTTATTGCATTAATAGGTGTATTTATTATGCTTTCTACTGTTCTTAATGCTCCATTTATTGCTGCTTTGAATGCAGAACCTACAACATCACCAATTTTTGTACCCAAATCTTTAAATATGCCTTTTATTTTGCTCCATATTCCAGAAAAGAAAGAACCTACATTGCTAAATACATTTTTTATACCTTGCCATGCATTTTTAGCACCATTTATAGCGCCATTCCATAAATTCTTTATTCCATTTGTTATTGGATTTACAACTTTTTGTTTGAATCCATTCCATATAGATGCAAAGAAGTCTCCTATTGTTTTTCCAATAGATTTTATTCCATTCCAAAGCCAACTTCCAAAGTTTTTTATCATTTGCCAAATACCTTTTAATGTATCTAAAACTAAACCAAGAATCATTCCAATAATTCCTACTACAAATTCAACAAGCCCAGCAACTAATTCTCCTATTCCCCTCAATATTTTTTTAGCACCAGATTCCAATTTTTTTGTATCGCCAGTAAATATTCCAACCATTGTATCCCATATACCTACCAAAACATCTACAATTCCTTTAAAGAAGTAATAAACTCCTTGACCAACCATCATTACTCCAAATATAAAATCTTCCCATATTCCGGTCATATTCTTAGTTATTGTAAACAAACCTTGCTCCCAAAACTCACCAATATCTTTCCAAAAGTTCTGTATTTCTTCTTTCTTTTCACCTGATGGAAGATTACTTAAATCAACACTTGGTGTTGCACTACCACCACTTGAATCTTCACTTCCTAATATATTTAACTCATCAAAACCTAATAATTCTTTCTTTACTGCTTGTGCTCCTGCTTTCATTTTCTTAAAGTTTTTTACTGAAGCATCTGTAAACATGTTCCAATTAAACAATGCTTGTGTAATTCCATTAACTAATGATAATAATTTATACATAGCATTAATTAACCATACTACTACCTTTTCAAATGCCTTTGACATTGCAAAAGTTATATATTCCAAATCTGCTTTTACTTGGTCATTATATTGAGAAATACTAGATACTAATCTTCTAATTAACATATAGGCACTTCTTACACTAAATACTGCAAGAGCCCATTTACCAACCTTCTTTATGATACCTCCCATTGACATTTCTGTTTTATCAAGAGATTCATTAACTTCATTTAGCTGTTGCCTTTGTAATTGAATTAATTTATTTCTTGTTTGTTCAATTTCAACTTGAAGTTTTTCTAGTGCTTTTTCATCTCTTTCGAAACCTTTTCCAGGACTAGAAGCTTTTTCATATGATTGCCTCAAACTTTCTAAATATTTTTTTGTTTGTTCAATTTGACTTTCAAAACTTTTATTATCTATTTTACTTTTAATGACTAAATGTCCTCTACCCATTTTTCATCACCTCTTTTTAAGTTCTTCTTCCCAATATTTGTCTAATTCTATCTCTTCAAGAGTCTTTTTCTTTTTAATAGCCCACAACTCTTTTTGCTCTTTCCATTTTTGTCTTTCTTTTGAATCTTTTATTGTGCTTAAATCAAAATCTCTAACAAATCTAATTCTATTTAATACACAATTCTCTGTTAGACCATTCAGTAAATCAAAAAAAGTCCACAAATGCATATGTGTAGTTTCTAAGTCTATCTTATAATCACTCATAAAACTTGCATTTATTAAGGGCTCATCTTGTTCAAAACTAATATTGGGTTCTTTATCTATACTTTTTTCTTCTTTCCCACATTTAAAATATTTCTTTGCTTTTTCAAAAAAATCATTCCAATGTGTTTTATCATTGATGGCTTCATCACCAAATAATTTGTAAATTATTGCTAGTGCTCTTTCAAAATCATCTATTTCATAGTCTTGTGCTATCTTTTCACATTCTAAAGCCACTCTATAATCAGTATTTATCTTATATTTTTTACCTGCAACAATTACATACTCTGGTTTTGTCATTCTAGTATATTTTCTTCTTCTTTCTTACCATATTTTTCTTTGACTTTATTTGCTACATCATCAAGCCCTAATTTTAATTCTGGTAATATTGGTGCTATCATGCCATCATCACCTAATATGTCTTCAAACATATCCCAATATGGTTCTCTATCCATTGCTTCAAGTAATGTCTCACAACCATTTTTACCTAAAAAGCAATTTATTGCTTCCATATCTTTTCTATAAAATTCGTTCAATACTTTTGCTTTTTCTTCTTCATTATAAGAAAGTATATACTTCCCTTTTTTATCTTCTCTTTTATTAATGATTACATATTGATCTCTAATATATCTAAGATTTTGTTGATGCTTTTTGAATGCATCATTTAATTTTAATATTAATCCTATATCTCCCATATCAAATTTTAAATACTTGCCTGTATTTTCGCCATCTTCAGTATATATCGGAAACTTCAATACTTGCTTATCATTATTTTTTAACTTTATTACTTTTTCCATTATTTTGTCCTTTCAAAAAAAATAAAGGGATGACTTCTGCCACCCCTTAATCATACTTATGCTGAAACTGTCTCTGTAAATGTAGGCACTCCATTATTCATTTGTACTGTGCCAAGTTTAGGATTTCCAGAACATTTTATTGAATAAGTTAATGTAGCAGTTTGTCCACCTGCTCCACCATATGAACTTACTACAATACTGCATTTAAACTGTTGTGCTCTAAATTTGCCTGTTTCTACTTCATCATATTTGTCTATTAATAAAACATCTGTTACTGCATCATCATTTGTTTTTAGATAATATCTAATATCATTAACAAATTCAAATACATCATCACCACTATTACATTTCATTTCATCTTCCATTGTTAATGCATAGCTATTTACTGTGTTAGTGGCAACATCATCTGTTACATATGTTTCACTTGTTTCATCTGCTTCATAACTCCAACTTGAATCAGTAGTTTTTCTTCCTGCTAATCCCCATGTTGGAGTACCACCAGATGGAACTGTATTTAAAAATACTAATAGTTCACTTCTCTTAATTAAAGCCATATTTCCTCCTCTTTTATGCACTTACAATTTTTTCTGTAAGTGGTTTTATATATCTAAATACACAACTAATTCGATATATTGCTTCATCTGCATTAGTTGCAAAAATAAATCCATTAGTTGTTGCACTAATAGATTCTGGTGTAATTCCAGTTATACTTGGATATACCCCATTTAAATCATTCTCGTCTAACCAATTCCTAAAATTCTCAAAGAATTTACTATTATCTATATTTGTGGATGCTTCATCATTCCATTTGAATCTAGCATCAAACGAAAACTCAAATTGCATATACTTTTCACCACTTACATATGTTTCTATAATTGGATCATATCCTGCACCTTCATTTACTGAGTATGCTTTGTTTTTATCTACAAGATAGTTTACATTTACTGCTATAAATTCATCTAAATATGGACATGTTGCTATATAATCTCTTATCTTTTCTATCATCTTATACTCCTATCTAATTCTCTTTGTGCTGCTCTTAATATGTCATCAAAATTCTCACTTGCAGTTCTTTCTACAAAGTGTGCTCCTCTATTTGGGCCACCATGATATACAAGTGGTTTGCCGCTTGGAATCTTTGCTACACCCTTCTCACTCCAATAACCATATGTAGGACTGTAATATGCACCTTTACCATTATGAGGCATTACATAAAGTATTCCTTCATTCATATAATGTGCATATGGTGTCTCTACTGTTATTGTTCCTGGTGTTATACTTCTTGTATTAGCAATCATTATTCCACTATCTAATGGCATTTTTTCTTTCATATATTGCATAAACTCTGAGTCAATTACTCTTTGCACTCTACCACCTTCATCAAGCCCTAGATCCTTTAAAATCTCTTCCTGGCTTGGTAAGAATGCATCTATTTCAAATTTCATTTACTCACCTTTTATTGCATAGTGCTGCATATCAGAAGAACCATAGTCTTTGATAGCTATATTTGTTATCTTCATACACTCGTAACTTTCTTGCATATCCTCTATTTTTGTTACACTGCTAACTATACCTTTTACAATATAATCATCATTTTGTAATGTCCAACCTATTGGATTTGTTTGAAAGTCTTTTGGTGTTTGATAACCTTCTTCACTCATAAGGATATATGCTACAAATCCATCTTGTTTGATTAAATCTGTTCCACTTAGACCTATTCCATTATAGGAACTGAAGAAACCCTTTAAAGAATGTACTCTATATTCATTTAATTTAGTAGTTTTGTTATACCATTTATTAACTATTGTTAAGTCTTGATTAAACATATTTAATACCACAATAAAGTAATCCTGTTAATAATAGGTTTCTTCTTAATATATCTCCTATCTTCATATTTGCTTCCAATTCTTCTTTTTTAAGAATATCTTGCAAATCTTTAGAAGATGAATTACCAAAGTTTCTTGAGTAATCACCAACTTTTTCACTAGTTATTACACTTTCACTTCCAGTTATAGTTCCCATATATTTTTCTTTGATTAGTTCTTGGTTATAGAAAACTTCCATTACTTCACATATAGCATTTTTTATATTAGTCTCAAATCCTGTATAGTCTCTTCCTAATATTGCAGTATTTACTTCTGCTTCTGCCATTTGTGAATATTTATTAAATTTTTCTTGAGGGACTAATTCCCCATGAAAGGTATTTATATAGTAATTATAATCTACTAACATAATTCTCCCTCACTTTCTTATTATTAAGCACTTATTGCATTTTTCTTAACAACAATTTGTGCTGGGCTGTTTACTCTAAATGCAGTGTTGATTTCAACTTGTGCTTTAGATCCAGCAAAGTTTTCACTATCAATTATTCTAGCCATTGAGAAATTATCAATTACTGAGAATGCTTCATTGTATCCACAAATCATATCAATATTTTTAAGACTTACTGTTCTCTTAGTTCCAGTGTAATCATAGAATTGTGCATCTGATTTATCAAATGAATTACATTCAATTATTGCTAATCCAAATCTCTTCATTAATTCACCACTTCTTGTAGCTTCATCAGCATATGATGCAATTCCTAATACTTGTAATAATAAAGCATAGATTTCAGTTGATACTAATACAAAATTTGCTTTACCATGAGCATCTTTAATTTTCTTTCTCATTGTTGTTAAATAACTTACAACATTGTCTTTTGTAACTGTTGTTGTATCATTTAAATCAGTTCCTTCATAAGCCATGCAAGCAAGACCACTATATTGTCTACCTTCTCTTACTGCTTTAATTGAATCTGCTAAATATTCTTCACCAGCATTAAATGCTACTGCTGCTGCTTGAACACCATATATCTTTCTTGATTTTTGGAAGTTGTTGTTCATAACTATTTGAATTAAATCATCATCTGCAGCTTCATCTGAGAAATCTCTTCCTGGAGCTCCTACTGCTACTGCATCTGTAGTTAGTTTGTGTACAAATAAACCTCCTGCTGGTCCTTCTTCATATTTATTTGTGAAAGTTACACCTGGCATTAAAACTTCATCTGTATATAGATTTGGTTCTAATATACTTGAGTATCTTTCATCTACATTTTGTTCACCATATAATACTGCCATTTAAATCACTCTCCTCTTCTTTTTTTGGCATAATAAAAGCCAACTTAGTTGACTTATTTTTTGTAGTATGGATTATTTGCATATTTCTTATCTAAATATGCTTTTTCTTCACTAATAACTTTATTATTAGTGTTTTGAGAAAACCCTGTTGTTTTGGGTGTTTCTTCTTTCTTTGGATGTTCTTTTAAATATGAATCTAAATTCGTATTAAAATCACCTTCCATTTTAGATACTTTGAATTGAATAAATTCTGCTTCATCTTTATCAGTAATACCTTTACCTAGAATAGTATTGATCTGTTTTAATGATGCATTCTCTTTTTCAATAGCATTATATCTTTCTAATTGTTCCTGTTGCTTTTGAGCTTCAGTCTTTTGGCTTTCTTTCCAATCATTGTAAGCTTTTAATTCATCTTGACTTGGCATTTTCTTTTTTTCTTTTGCTAGTCTTTCTTGAATCATAGTGTTTACTTCTTCTTGTGTGAAAGTCTTAACCTCGTTTTGTTCTGTTGTTTGAGTATCAACATTTTCAGTAATAGTTTCTACATTTTTGACTTCTTCAGCCATATTAATCCTTTCTTTTAAGACATTAAGTTAGTCTCATCCTTACATTTATTGTCGATAAGTTAGACATATTAGTGCCTTTGTAGGATTTGCACCTACTTAATACTTTTAAGGCATAATAAAAGCACTCTATTGAGTGCTATTTGCTTTTTGATGGTTACT
>OCTX011932878.1_pt1 | contig 34190 bp, 38 predicted proteins | sample 1539691 | NCBI WGS metagenome assembly OCTX01 (sample SAMN02144231, study PRJEB22623) | gut metagenome | biome: sheep rumen | host: Ovis aries | place: New Zealand
TTTTGATAATCAGGCATAATAGGTCCACTATCAGTATAAATATAATAGCCTATCATGCCACTCCCATCTTCTTTAAAATAAGACAAATCGTATTTACCATATTTATCTATTATAGTTTTAACATTAGAATTAAGAATAAGCCAATCATTAAATTTATAATAAGTAGAATGCGAAAAGCAAAATAATTGTACTAATCCAAACAAAAACATATTAACAATCAATAAAACAATCCCCTTTTTTATAAAAGGCGGATTTTTCTTTCTTAAGACAAGTATTGCAAAGAAAATAGCAAAAGAAAAAAGCAAGAAAAAGCAAGAAACAAAAAGTTCAATAATTATAATATGCCAAGAATTCATTTACAACACCTCAAAAGAACTAATAGCCATATCTTAAAATTTCAAAAGTCGTATTACGCGACAGACCAAAATTTGAAGCCTCTGCTTCCGTTGAAAATAATAAATCAAACATATATCTTTTACCAAGTCCTATAGCTCCACCGCGATCTAAAACAATAACATTAAAAGTTCCAATTTTACTATTAACAACACGAACAATAGTACCATAAGGATATTTTTTATCACCAGCAACAATCCTAAGACTTCCATATACCGAATCGTAATACAAAAGATTATTTTCTAAAGCTGGATAGCCAGAGCCAACCATACCGGAACAGCCAGAGCAATCGAGACCATAAGCAGACATTGTTCCTACTTGAGTCTCTAAAACATCAGAAACAACTGTTGCTTTTACCATACGATAAGCTATACCTTTTTTTATTGTTTCAACAGCATTTTCCAAACTATTATCCTTTTGAATAACATCATTACTAGTTCCTAAAAAAAGAGTCGTTGTAATTCCCTTAGAAGATGGAACAATTGAAAAGCTCTTTCTACTAGGTTTCATAAAAATAAAAGTAGAAATCATAAACATTAAAAAGAAATTAAATATGATAAAAAATTTCTTCATAAAAACTCCTATATACTATTAATTTATTTTTCTCTAACGCAAGTATACCCAGATGCCTTCATACTTCTTTCAACTAGATCCATATCTTGACCAAATTTATACTCAGGATAGTTTCCTCCAACTTCTGCAAAAGCAGAATTCAATATTTCTAAATCAATATTTGCTAAGTCAAATAGTTGCCTTTCAACGAGTTTCCCCGTAGAATAATTGCAACTAATAGAAACACCACTAACACCTGTTACTCCCTCTTCTAACTTCTCACAGCTAGACGCTAAATTATCCAAAACTTCTTCATCAGCCGATGGATCACCCTTAGTTGTAATCACAAATTCTGTTTTTTCTAACTTATTATCTGTAAAGCGGAATAGTAAATCATAATTCTTATCTAAATTAGAAGTATTAGTTACCAAATTACATTTCATGCTACCCGTAGTAATATTTTCCTCTATTTTATTAAAAGAACCAGATTTATATAAATTAATCATAGTCGTAATTTCTGGCAAAAAAATAACAAAAGCAAGTAACACAACAAAAGAAAATATCATAAAAGCAATTTTTGCTTTACTTGGAGGAACATATTCACTATCTTTATTTTGTAAATTGTCAGTTTTATTTGTATTATTATTTTGATTAGTAGGAGATACATTTAAGGAAGTCCCATTAAAAGAACTGTTCTCACCATTTCCTACAAATGATGAGGTATCAACAGGATTAGTATTAGAAACATTACTATTACTAACAGCAGAAACACTTGCACCTAAATTTGTGTTATCATCATTATTAGCATTTATAACACTAGTGCTAGTACTAGTATTAGTATTAATATTAGCATTAATATTAGTACTAGGATTAACAATAGGAATATTGGCATTAGTACTATTAGTATTTTCTACACTATTGTTATTTGATACACCATTATTACTTTGAAAATCATTATTCACATAAATCAACTCCTATCCTCAATTATGACAATTATAACATATTTCTTTATCGCAAACTAGATACTTTTTCTTGAAAATCCAAAGCATTAATAATATAGCTACCAACAGTCAAGATATCAGCATCACAGCACAGACTCTTAGTATCAGCATTTATCCCACCATCTACATTAATAAGAATATTAAAATTATATGATTCTACTAGTTTTCTTAATTCTGTTATTTTTTTCTTAGTATCTAAAATAAATGGTTGACCACCCTTACCAGGAGCCACAGACATCACAAGAACAATATCCAAATATGGTAAATATGGTATTAAACTACTAACCTTCGTTTCAGGGCTTATTGCTAAGCCACAACCAATAGAATAGCTTTTAATCCTTTCTAAATTCTGAATAATATCCTCATCACTTTCCACATGAAAAGTTATAAACTCAGTATTTAATTCTGCAAAAAGGGGAATATACTTTGAAGGATTCTTTACCATCAAATGAACATCTAAACGTTTTGAAGTATATTCACCAATATGTTTCATTTCCGAAAAGGGAAGAGTTCGATTTTTAACAAATTTACCATCCATAAAATCAACATGAATATAATCAACATCTGTATTATTTAGTTTTATTAAATCTTTTGGAATATCTTTACTAGATAAAAACGTTGCACTAATTTTTTTCATTTACATCAACTCCTATAAACTTAAGATAATTAAGATACCTACTTTCTAAAATATCACCAGAAAAAACATGCTTCTTTACAGAACATTCATTCTCATTTGTATGACTACAATCTTTATATGGACAGGGATATCTTAAAAAATCAATAAAGGCATTTTTTATTTGCTCACTACTATAATTCTTAAATTCTAAAGAAGAAAAGCCTGGAGTATCCATAATTTTACCATCAAAAAAAGAAAACAACTCAACAACTCTCGTTGTATGTCTCCCCCTACCCAAAGCCTTTGAAACATCACCTGTTTCTAAATTCCAACTTGGATTTATTTTATTAAGTAATGTTGACTTTCCAACTCCCGTTTGTCCTGTAAAAACACTAGTTTTATTACCAACTAATTTTTTTATAGTAAGAATATCTGTATTAGATATTACTATATATCCTAATTTTTCATAATATTTTAAAATTTCTCTAATATCGTTTAATTCATCCTTATCCATTAAATCTTCCTTTGTAATACAAATAATTGATCTAACATGATTAATTTCCATTAATATTAAAAACTTATCTAATAAATTAAGAGAAAAATCAGGACATTTCAAACTAATAATTAAAAATGCTTGATCTATATTACTAACTTTAGGTCTATCAAAACAATTTTTTCTTGGTAATACTTTTTCAATAAGAAGTTTATCTTTCTGAAAAAGAACATAATCCCCTACCACCGGGATAATATGTTCTTTTCGAAAAACGCCACGACATTTACATGAATAAACTTTATTTTGATAACTTACATAATGTAAATCACTACTTATTTTTACAATTTGTCCTTTCACTTAATTTCCTTCCTTATCTTTACCAGCTTCATCATCTTTTGAGTTTTGGGTATTATCCTTATTATCATTTTCAGATGCTACATCAGGAGTAGGGGTTGGCTGTGGTGTTGGTTTTGCTTTCGGTTTAACAGCAACAGTCACTCTAAGCGTCATTCCCTTTACAATATCACGATTTTTTGGTAAATTTTGAGAAATAATCGTACCCTCTGGATAAGCATTTGTTTCTTCTTCTTTTGTCTCTAAATTTAATCCATACCGATTACAAAAAGCTTCTACATCACTTAGGCTCCACTTTTCCTCCACCATATCTGGAATTTTTTCCACAATATTAGGAGTATACAAAGTTAATGAGTCACCCTTTTTTACTTCACTACCTGCAGCTAAAGATTGTCCTATAATTTCATCATCATCATATTCTTTTGACTTATCACTAGGTTCTTTCTTTTCAATTGTTACTACAAGCTCATATTTTGTCTCAAGTAAAGTCTTAATCTCAATAGCATTTTTACCAACATAATCTTCTAATTTAATTATCTCTTCACCCTTTGATTTATAAATAGTTATCTTGGTTCCTTTTTTTACACTTCTTCCTTTCGAAGGATCCGTTTTAACAACACGATTTTTTTCAATATCAGAAGAAGTAATACTCTTTATCTTAGCATTGACTTCAAATCCAGCTTTCTGAAGTTTCTTTTCACAAGCTGTTACTTTTAGATTTTTACAATCAGGTATTGTTACTGCTTTTCCATTAGAAATTTTTGGAACTATAAAGAAAACAGTTAATAATACCAATATAATAAAGAAAAATATAACAGCTAAAATAATAATAACTTTCTTATTCTTTTTCTCTTCTAAATCTTCTACCTTCTCAGCAACACTTACTTTATTAGTATCTTCTCCAATTGCTTCTAATTTTGCATCCTCTTCTTTTTCTTTAGCTAACATTTCTTCTTTTTTATTTTTCTTTCCATCATTATCATTTTCAGGATACTTATATTGATAAACCTCTTCGTTCATTCTTTCATCATTTAACGCTGTTAATAAATCCTCATGCATACTTCTAGCACTATCATAACGATTTTTAGGATTCTTAGCAGTAGCTTTTCTAATAATATTTTCAATACTTTGAGGAATAGATGGATTATCTTCTCGCAAACTAGGAAGAGGTTCTCTCATATGTTTCAAAGCAATTTCAACCGCATTATCACCACGAAAAGGTAAAGAACCAGATAACAACTCGTAAAATATAATTCCCATAGAATAAATATCACTTTTAATAGTGGAGCCTTTACCACTTGCTTGTTCCGGTGGTAAATAATGAACACTCCCCATAACTGAATTAGTTTGGGTCAATTGAGTTGAATTTAATGCCATTGCTATTCCAAAATCTGTAATTTTAATCTGTCCATCATCTTTAATCATAATATTTTGAGGCTTTAAATCTCTATGAATAATGTAAGAGTCATGAGCATGAGCCATTCCATCAGTTAGCTGACTCATAATATCAATTGCCTCACTAAGAGTTAATGTTCCTCGCTTTTTCAATAATTGTTTTAATGTCTTACCATCAACATACTCCATAACAATGTAATACGTCCCATCATCTTCACCAACGTCATACATTTCAACAATATTAGGATGAGCTAAACTAGAAGCTGAAAGAGCTTCCCTTTGAAATCGTCTCACAAACTTTTCATCATTTGCTAAATCACCACGCAAAACCTTTATTGCCACATTACGATCAAGTATTGTATCATATCCAAGATAAACATTAGCCATTCCACCTTCACCAATTGAACGAATAACCTCATAGCGATCATTTATTGTTTGCCCCTTTGTAATCACTTATCTTCACCTTCTTCATTAAGAACTAAATAAGCAACCGAAACATTATCTATTCCACCCCTATTATTTGCTTTTTGAATTAGTTTTGAAACTTTTTCTTCTACTGTTCCTTCCCCTAAAAGAACTTTCTCTATTTGCTCCCTGTCAAGCATTCCTGTAAGGCCATCACTTGATAACAATATTTCTGAAATATCCATATCACAATCAAAAATATCAACATCTACTTCTAACGATGCTCCAAGAGCTTTCATTAATACATTTTTCTTAGGATGAACACTAGCCTCCTCTTTAGTCAGTTCCCCAGCACTAACAAGCAAATTAACTAAAGTATGATCATAAGTTACTTTGTGAAGTTTATCATCTTTCATAACAAAGCCACTAGAATCACCAACATTTCCAAACAACAAATACTCGCTAGTTAAAACTGCCATAACTAAAGTTGTCCCCATACCTTTACTCTCTGGATGACTTTTTTCATGCTGAAAGATTAAAGTATTAATTTCATTCACTGCATCCCGAATCCAATTAACTGCATCAATCTTCGACATTTTCCTAAATGTATCTTTAAAATGCTTACCCAAATAATTAATTGCAATAGAGCTGGCAACTTCACCAGCAGAATGACCACCCATTCCATCAGCTATTGCCATAAGATAGTTTTCTTCATCATTTTTAACAATAATAACACTATCTTCATTATGGTTTCGCACTATTCCAGCATCTGTTAAATAAAAAGATTTCATAATTCCTCCTTATTACTTCTAAGTTGCCCACAAGCAGCACTTATCTTACTACCAAACTCTTTACGGATTGTCACCCCAATATTATTCTTCTTTAGTATATCATAAAACCTCATTATTTGAATAGTTTTTGTTCTCTTAAAATCTAGATTGTTTGTTTCATTATAAGGAATTAAATTAATATAACAATTAATCCCCTTTACCAAATTAACAAGTTCTAAAGCACATTGATTACTATCATTAATACCTTCTAATAAAATATACTCAAAAGTAACTCTTCTATTAGTCTTTTCTAAATATTTTTTGATAGCTGGTATCAATTTTTCTAGGGGATATGCTTTATTAATTGGCATAATCTTATTACGTATATCATTATTTGGCGCATGTAAACTGATAGCCAAATTGATTTGCAATGGAAAATTACTAAATTCCAAAATTTTTGGAATCAATCCACAAGTACTTACAGTAATATGACGAGCTCCTATTGCAAGACCCTTAGGATTATTAATAATTTGAAAAAATTTCATCAAATTACTATAATTATCAAAAGGTTCACCAATTCCCATAACAACAACATGACTAATTCTTTCACCAAGCTGTTCTTCTATCATTAAAAGCTGTAAAACGAGCTCATAGACTTCTAGATTCCTCACTTTTTTTCTTCTACCAGATTCGCAAAACTTACATCCCATATTGCAACCAACTTGACTTGATATGCAAACACTATTACCATAATCATGTCGCATTAAAACTGCCTCAATATACTCAAAATCATCAAGCTCAAACAAATATTTACATACATCGATATCTTCTTGAATATCTACAATCTTCAAATGTTTAATTTCATAGTCTTTCTCTAAAAAATTAATTATCTCTTTTTTTATATTAGTTATCTCTTTATAAGACTTTATTCTTTTTTCATATAACCAAGAAAACAACTGAAGAGCGTGAAACTTCTTTGAACCAATTTTCAAAAAATACCCTTCTAATTCATCAATAGTCAATCCATAAATATTTTTCATTTTACCACTTGCCATTTCTAATAATATTATACAAAAAAAAAGATAGTTAAACAATCGGATTATCGATTTTTTCTATCTTACCAATTTGCTCATACTGAATGTCAATCTTCAAAGTATTTTGACAAACATTATTCAAAATACAATAACTATCTAATAAAAATGTAATTTGATTAATATTTTGATTTTCATCTGTACTCACAATAAGTTGATTAGGTTCCTCTAAAAAATCACTTACAACACCATAAAGTTCCTTTTGAATTGTATTTGTAGATAATAAAAAATTATATGTCACCTTTCCACTATCATAACTTGTTTTTGAAAGATGAGTAGCTAAGTTCATAAGATGATTGATATTATTAAAGTCTAGAAATTCTAAATAAACATAAGGATTTTCACATTTAGTCCAGACTTCATTAAAAACATAAAAATCATTCCCAGAACGATAATAATTTTTCTCCAAATATTTAAATAATTCGCTATCCTCACTTTTTTTACCATTATACTGATAAACTTTATCATCCATAGTAATTGTATAAATAAAGGCATAATTATTTTTTAATAAAGAATTAGCAGAATATATTGTTGCTGAACCTTTTTCATAATCTACTGCTTTTGTATAATCTTTTTTACCAAAAAGCAAAATAGAAAGAACAAGTAGAAAAAAAATTATATAAAACGAAAAGAACATTATTGCCTTTTTCTTAGGGCTTTCTTGAATTATCTTCAATAAATCTTTAATCATAAAAACACCTTACCAATTATCTTATCTTTTCCGATACCATTTACATAACTATTAGCATCCATCAGTCTTTTCCCAAAAGGCTTTATTTTTGTGAGAATAATAGCACCATCACCCGTTACCACAACAATGCCTTCTTTTAAAACTTCTACAATCTCTCCACAAACATGGCATTTATAAACTTTATTAAGTAAAGTACTTTCGCAAATCTTCATTTCTTGATTAAAAAGCACCGCATTAGCTGCTGGAACTGGTGATAATCCACGAATCAAATTATAGATTTCTCTACTTGTTTTAGAAAAGTCAATATGTTCTTCCTCTCGCTTTATATTATAAGCAAAAGTAACCTCTAAAGTATTTTGTTTAATTCTTTTATTTGTTCCCTCTAAAATACTTGGTATTGTATCTAATAATAATTCCTTACCCAAAATACTAAGTTTATCATGTAAACTCTCCAAATTATCTGAATCGAATATTTCAATCTCACTTTGAGAAATAATATCACCATCATCCATACCAATATCCATATACATAATAGTTATTCCAGTACTAGAATATCCTTCTATAATTGCCCTATGAATTGGAGCTCCTCCCCTAAGTTTAGGCAAGAGAGAAGCATGAACATTAATGCAACCAAATTTTGGGCAATCTAAAATAATTTTTGGTACAATTTGCCCATACGCACATGTAACAATCATATCAGGTTTAGCATCTAATATAGCTTGATAATCAGTCTTAATTTTTTCCGGCTGAAAAATGGCAATATTATGCTCCAAGGCCAATTTTTTAATTGGTGATAATTTCACATCTTGATGTCTTCCAACTTTCTTATCAGGTTGTGTAACGACCAAAACAACTTCATAGTTATCGATTAAACCTTCTAATACTGGTACAGCAAAAAGAGGTGTACCCATAAAAACAACTTTCATTTTTTACCTCCCTAAAACAGAAATAATAGTACTAATTACTCCTAAACTAATAAGCAAAGAACCTAATAACAATAAAGTAGAAACAGTCCCATGTTTATCTAAAACATTTATACTATCATCATGTTTCTGATAATCATCATTTTTTTTATTGTAAGACTTTGAACAATAAGAATCAACAGTAATAAGTTCAAAATCCGACTTCACTAACACCGAATTACTAGGAATGCTAGAATATTTAGAACTAAGAATTCTATCAACAACTTCATATGTCATCGCTTCACTATTTAAATATTCATCAAGTAAAGTCTCATTAATAAAAATTTTCTTTCTCTTAACAAGTAGTAAAGTAATTTTATTCTTGTTATCTTTAAGAAGATTCCATTGCTTTCTAACTATATCCAAAATAACATTTCGATCAACTTCCGAAAACAAATTATTACTCATATACTTTTTCAAATAAAAAGTCAATTTATCATAATCATATATAAAAGAGGGTTCTATTTTTATTCCCTTTCCAAAAATTCTATTACTTAAAAACTCATAAAAAAACATTGGCGCATATAAAGAATAATAACATCCCATAACAAAATCATCAGTAAAAAAAACTTTATCAGCATAAAAATCTTTCAATATAATTTGCTTTCCCGTATATTTCTTAAAAATAGCATCTATTTTAGCAAAAGAATCATAATAATTTTGATACTTTTCTGGTACAAACGAATTTTTTTCTAAATAATCATAATAATAAGGTACAAAGCCATGAATAAAGTAACCATCTACAATATACTTTTCATATACATAAGAAACAATCTTTTTCCTTGATTCAGCATTATTAACATCATTAATTGACAACTTACTAGATAACATCCTACAAAGTAATTTATTAATACCTATCCTAATATCTTCAAAATTATCTATCTTCCTATATAACTTTTTAAGTTGTAACAGATAATCATCAAATAAAAATATGTCGTCAATAATAACTTGATACTTATATAGTGCATCATAAAAAATATAAAGAGCTAATTTATCAGTTATGGAAAATAAAAAACTTTCTGTATGCTGTATCTTTTTTAAAAAATATCGCTTATTTGTACATAACTCAGAAATAAATTCTAACACATCATTACGCTCTAAAAATTTATAAAACACTATATCCCCTCCAAATATCAAAACAAGCTATGAACCATTAATAGTAAATATAAAATATATAATACCACCTACTATAATAATCCCCAAAAGCAATAAAACTAATTTTACAAAAGGATTATTTTTATCCCAATAGCCATCTAAATTAGTAGATGAGTTAGACATCAAGGATTCATAATCTTCTCTTTTTTCTTTATTAAAATTCAATTCACCATTATTTTCGATATATTTATTTTCAGAAGAATCATGCCTCATAGACTACCTCCTAATATACTAAAAGGATATCACACTTTATATTTTTTTACTATAAATTAAAAGAAAATTATAATATTTGACTAGGATTAAAATCAATTTCAACACGAACTTTGTTTATTAATTTATAATGATTATCAATTTTCTCTAATATTTCATATAAATTATCTTCTATTTTGTACTTTAAAATAATATTATAACGATATATATTATTTACTTTAAAAACACTTGCTGTACTAGGTCCTAAAATAATAGTATGTACTAAATGACTCTTCAATTCTTGTTTAATCTTTAAAGCCTCATTCAAAACAGCACTTGAATCTTTTCCACTTATTTTTAAATTACACAAATAAAAATATGGAGGATATTTCAATTGCCTTCTAATGTTCATTTCATACTTATAGAAAGAGAAATAATCATGCTTCTTTGTAAGAGCTATAGCATAATGATTAGGGTTAAATGTTTGAATAACAACAATACCTTCTCTATCACTTCTTCCACACCTTCCAGCAGCCTGACTAAGTAAAGAAAAAGTATTTTCACTACTACGAAAATCAGGAATATTTAAAGATGTATCTGCATTAACAATTCCTACAAGTGTTACTTTCGAAAAATCAAGTCCCTTTGCAACCATCTGTGTTCCTAAAAGAATATCATATTTCTCATTACGAAAGTCATTAGTCATTTTCTCGTGCATTCCCTTCCGACTAGTTGTATCATAATCCATGCGTAAAATTTTACTATAAGGAAATAACAAATTTAGTTCTTCTTCTATTTTTTGAGTACCAAGCCCCAAACTATTTAAAGCTTTTTCACTACAATTCGGACATTCATTATATTTTTTTTCTCCAAATCCACAATAATGGCATCTCAAATTGTTACTACTTTTATGATACGTAAGTGTAATATCACAATTAGGGCATTTAAAAGTATATCCACAATTCTTACACATAACAAAAGACGAATATCCTCTTCGATTCAACAATAAAATAGCCTGTTCTTTTCTTTCTAAACAATTTTTAATGGCCAGCATCAATTTATTTGAGAGATGTCCTTTTATATTTTTCATCTCTTTATTCATATCAACAATAGTTACTTTAGGCATTGGTTTTCCATTTGCCCTATGAAAAAGTTCTAATAAGCAATAAACTCCCTTTTGAGCACGAGCCATTGTCTCTAAAGAGGGCGTTGCACTTCCAAGTAAAACAGAGCACTTATGATACTGACTACGAAAAAAAGCAATATCTTTAGCATGATACCTAGGATTAGAATTGCTTTGTTTATAAGATTCACTATGCTCTTCATCAATAATAATAATTCCAATATTTTTCAAAGGCGCAAAAATTGCACTTCTAGCTCCAATAACAATAGAAGCTTCTCCCTTAGTTATTCTTCTCCACTCATCATATCTCTCACCATCACTAAGTCCCGAATGAATAGCTGCAATCTTATTTCCAAAGCGCAATTGAAAACGTTGAACCATCTGCGGAGTCAAACTAATTTCGGGAACCAAAATAATGCTCGTCTTTTTTCTTTGTAAATAGTAATCGATAATTTCCATATAAACTTCTGTTTTCCCAGAACCAGTAACACCATATAATAAATAAGTTTGTGGTTTACTACTATTAATTACCTTAGAAACAACACTTTCTTGTTCATCTGTTAATTTATTTTTAATACTTTTACTATCATCATAACTTTTTCTATAATGTTCTTTTTTTATTTCTTGAATAATATTTTTTCTAATTAATGTTTTTAAACTACTAGTAGATATACTAGCCACTTCTTTCTTAAGTACAAGCCTTTTCTTACTTAATAAGTGTATAATTTTCCACTGTGAATCATTAAATTTTAAATTATCTAAATTAATTTCCTCATTTAAATAACAAAAAGTATCAAATTTTATATTAACTTCTTTTCCGTACCTGGCTTTTAACGCTTTAGGAAGCATTACTTGATAGCAACTAATTAAACTAGATAAAGTCATTTCTTTCATTTTTTTCCCAAGGATCAACAATTCATCATTTAATACAATTTCATCGTCCACAACATCAATAATATCTTTTAATTCCTTATCAGTAGTTTTAGAGTTCTTTATTTCCAATACAAACCCTTCTAAAGTCATTTTCCCAAATGGTACTAAAATACGAATTCCAACTCTTATTCTAGTTTCCAAATATTTAGGTACAAAATAATCAAATAGCCTGTCGACACATTTACTAGAGATTTCAACCAAAACACCAACAACCATTCCCTCACCTCTACATTTATATTATATCAAATTAAAAATATTTGTTTAATAAAAAATCAAAATAAAAGAATAGTATTTTATTAACTATTCATTTACAAAAAACAAACTTTATTTAATATCATCACTTAAAATTTCAATTTCTGAAAAAATATCCTTTGAATCTAAATTATCACCATCATAATTAGACTTTTTTAAAATAAAATCAAATAAAATACCAAAGAAAAACATCAAAAAAGAAAAAATAGCTAAAGAAAAATAAATTATATACATTTTATCACCCCTATTTTTTATTATCCAACTAATATTATACACCAAAAGTAAACATAAAAAAAAGAACAATAAAGTTCTTTTAAAAAAAGCGTAAAATATCGTTAACAGTAATAATCAACATAAGAATCATAAGTAATATTAAAAATATACTATGAATTTTATTTTCTAATTCTGGATTTACAGGCGAACCTTTAATTTTTTCTATAATAATAAATAAGATATGACCACCATCAAAAGCAGGTATTGGAAGTAAATTAATAAATCCAACATTAATGCTTAAAAAAGCTGTCAAATATAAAATATTAGCAAGTCCAGCCGTCCTTTGTTGACCAACTACTGAGTATATTCCTACAGGCCCAGATAATTGATTTAAACGAATACCACCAGTAAATAAATACCAAACAGTAACAAACATCTGCTTAAAAATTGAAATAGTCTTTTTATAAGTATAAACAAGACTAGCACCAACTCCCTTAGTTTTTTTCTGAGCTATTCCTATTCCATAACGATAACCAGTCTCTTTACCTTCATTAATTTTAGCTGGCTTTACAAGAAAAAACTTTTCTGTGGTATTTCTTAAAACTACAATTTTAGCTCCCTTCTTAGGATCAGCCATTGATAAATATAAAGTTAAATCATCACTAGTTGAAACTTTATGATTATTAATTTTTACAACCAAGTCATTTTCTTTAATTCCTGCCTTAAAAGCAGCAGAACCATCTTCTATAGAAGTAATTTTTGGAGATAAAGTAGTACCACCCCATATAAGAGAAATAAAAAGAATTAGAAAAACTGCTAAAATAAAGTTATTCATCGGACCAAAAAACATAATTAAAAATCTTTGCCATGCCGGTTTAGCTTGTAATCTTCTTTCTTTTGGAATCTTATCTAAATCATCATTGTCCAAATTTTCTCCTGCCATCTGACAAAAACCACCAATAGGAATTGCTCTTATATTATACTCAGTTTCACCTTTTCTAATTCCCCATAGCTTTGGACCCATCCCTATTGCAAACTCATAAACATAAACACCCGTAACCTTAGCCCATATAAAATGACCAAATTCATGAACAAAAACAATAACACCTAAGATTACAATAAATAATAATATATTAATTAATATAGACAAATTAATCCCTCCTATAATATTATATACAAAATAGAAAATGCCAACGCCACAAATATCAAACTGTCAAAGCGATCCAAAACACCACCATGCCCAGGAATAATCCCTGAAAAATCTTTTACCCCATAATATCTTTTTATCGAAGAAAAAACTAAATCACCAAGCTGACCACATAAACACAAAATAATCGTTGCTAAAACAATAATAATTATAGATGTATTTTGATTGATAACCGTACTATAAAAAGCACTAGCTACAAAAGTTCCCATAAACACACCACCAACCAAGCCTTCAATAGTCTTCTTAGGGCTAACTTTTGAACACAATTTATGCGTTCCAACTAATTTACCTGTAAAAAAGGCAAAAGTATCAGTCATTGTAGTAATAAGTAATAAATATATAATATACGAAAAATCATAATTTCTGGTAATAATTAACAAATTAAAGCTTAATCCCAAAAATAATACTACCCCAATCAAAAATAGTGCATCATTTAAATTATACTTTTTAGTATCATTAATAAAAACCATCGGTGATAAAAACAAAAAGATTATAGCCGCCATAACTCGATAATCAAACTGATTAGAAAAATCAATAGCACCTGTATTATACAAACAAAAATAAACAGTTAAAATATAAGCAACAACTTTTAACACAATAGGAAATTTCTTTTTACTTTCACGGACACTTAACAACTCATAAAGAGCAACAACTCCCAAAAGTGCCATAAAAATTGAAAAATAAATTTCTCCAACAATTAAAAAGGGTACAAATACAGCAATAATTAATAATGCCCCCAAAACTCTAATTTTCATTTTAGCCTCCTATATACTCCTATATAATTATAAGGAAATTATAACACAAAATAAAAACTTAATTACTCTTTTCTAATATATGACAACTAATCATTAATATATTATCCGCCTATTTAATATTTTTATTCTAAGTCAAGGATTTTAAATTTTTGTATATCACATATCCCAACTCAATTATATAATAATTAAAAGAAAAAAAAAAGTCAAAATGACTTTCTAGAACTTATCAATGTCAATTTTAATATATTTATTATCACTTAAAAAACTGCTTGCTTGCACTAAAGTACGAATAGCATTAGCTGTACGACCTTCTTTTCCAATAACACGACCAATATCTTCTTCTGCAACCATTACTTGAATAAGCATCATATTTTCTTCATCAGTTGGAAACTCTTTAACACTCACACTATCCTTATTAACAACAAGTGATTTTACGATTGTCTCTACCAAATCAACCAAGTTCATAATTAATTATCTCCTTTTTTAGATTCAGCAAATTTTTGCATAATTCCAGCTTTATTAAATAAATTACGAACAGTATCAGTAGGTATTGCTCCAGTATTTAACCATTTTAAAGCAATATCTTCTTTAATATTTGTTTTACATTCTCCAACAGGTGAATAAGTTCCAATTAACTCCAAATATTTACCATCTCGCGGACGTCTTGAATCTGTTGCAACAATACGATAAGTTGGTTTACCTTTTGAACCTAATCTTGTTAGTCTCAACTTAACAGCCATTTTATCCCTCCATTTCTAAATACGAATATTATTATAAAGAAAAGGAGAATAAATGTCAACCTTTTTTTGTTAACACTTCTTTATCAATTGATATCCAAATAATTTTCTGTCAATATAATACATTTCCGAAAGCTCAAAGCACCTACCAAATACTTCCATCACTAAGTCAATATCTGTATGACAACAAGTGCTACATATAGCTTTACCATTAACATTCAAAAGGCGTTGCAAATTATCTCTGATCGTCATTAACCCTTCTTTATCTCTGCACTGTTCTATAACATTAGATAGAAATACCGCATCATACATCTTATCAAGCTGAAACTTTTTTATTAGATTCTGTTGAAAAAAAGTTCAAAGGCTCATAAGGAGAAACTATTGATGTCAAATTTGATCCTAAATCATTAAAGGTTACACTATCTTGAAATAAATTTGGATACTCATCTTCAGAAACACCTCGAATATAACCATTCCAATATTGATAAATATATTCAAACTCTTCCTTTTCTTTCACAATCATCTCAAAACTATCCAAATTTGCTTGCAAAGAATCTTTAGATTTAATAATCGATTCATCAGGATAAAAACACTTATAATAAGACATAAAATACTTACGTAGTACTGCAAAATAATAAGTCAATGGATTAATATCTATAGCATCAACAGTCTTAACACCAAAGTACTTAGCATAAAAATAATGATTTCCCAAACTCAATACTACAAGAACAATTTTCTCAAACAATTTAATTTTAGAAAATAGATTGCATAAATACTCATTACTATCATAACGAATTTTACAATTAAAAGGTGTCTATTCCCCTTTCGCCGTCTTAATAGCAAGATTAATATGTTCTTTTATTAATGAATAACGTGCTTCTTCAGTATTTAAAGCCATTATATTCACCGTTCACAATTATCTTAGAATGTCATAGCTTCTATAAGCAAAAAAAGACTATATAGCTTTATTTTCATCTATATAGTCTTCATCTACTTGTTTTTCTATTGTATCATTTAAGGTTTCAACATTCTCAGTCTCTGCTATTTCATCCCATGGGTCTTCTTCTAAATTTGCCTCAATTTTTACTTTAATGTCACCTACCAGCTCAATACCAAGTTCTTTTTCAATAACATAAACAATAGAATTATCAACAATATCGGCTTTAATACAAGATGGTTGCTTTAAACTACGAACAATAATTTCTTCACCCTCATATTCTTCTTTAGACCTCATATGTATAATTTCATTATAAGTATTAGTTTCTCTTACAACATCTGTTTTAGTATCATTATCATAGGAATACCAAATATTAACATCATAACTACCATTTATTATAATATCATTACCACTCTTGGAACCATTAAAATTATGATTAATAACCCAGCAACCTAAAATAGTAGAAGGCCTATCTACATTAATTTTATTATTAGTAATAAAGGTTTTCTTTCCCTTTGATACAACAGCCTTTGTAACAATTTCTCTATAATCTGCCATAGATTCCTCCCAGTTTAATATATGTAAATAGCAAAAAAAAAGTACTAAAAAGCATAAAAACAATGCTATAATAAATAAAGAATAAGGAGGGATTTTATGGCATCTGCTATTATCCATCTAGCAATAGCTAAAAAAGTAAATGAAAAAATAAAAGTAGACAATCAAAAAGATTATTACCTAGGAGCAATTGCTCCAGATATCTCAAAACAAATAGGAGAAAGTAGAGAACAATCTCATTTTTTAATTAATACCACAAAAGGAATGCCCAATATCGACTTATTTAAAAAAAGATATCCCACTTTTATGTATAATTCATTCAATTTAGGTTATTTTACTCACTTATATGCAGATAAATGTTGGGAAAAAAATTTTTTGCCTAATATAAAACATGATAATTTTATAAAATTGACAAGTGGAATATTTATAAAAACAACAACAGAAGAAATTAATAAAATGATTTATTCTGATTATACAAACTTAAACATAAAAGTAATAGAAGAATATGATTTAGATTTATCCCTATTTTATGAAGATTTTATTATACCAAAAACAGAAATGAAAGAAATTCCAATTAACAACTTAGATATACTAATAAATAAAATGGGAATATTAATAGAAAATTCAAAATCAGAAAAAACATACACTTTAGATATCGAAAAAATAAAATTATTCATAGAAGAAACCGCAACAAAAATAATAAATGAATTACAAATATATAATTAAAAAAACGCAAAAAATGCGTTTTTTATAACTCACTGTCATTTAGCAAATGATAAAAGTAATCATTCAACTCATCTTTAACATAATCAATTTTTTGGTTAACTTTCTCCAAATTCTGCATATAAACAGAATAAATGGGAATATTACTTAACTCACTTAAAACACTTTCAAGCTCTTCTTTTAAAGCACTATCATAGTTATTTCTTATGTATTGTTTTTGAAGGGATTTTATTCTATTAATTAAATGTAGAATTTCTTCATTGGAATTCATTTTTTCTTTTAATAAAATACAACTTTTATATTCTTTAGATGTTTTAATACAATCAACAACATCCCTTAAAGATTCATTTACATTTTCCATCTAAGCTCCATGTTTTTGCTGAAGTAATTTCAACATCAACTATTTCCCCAACTTTTAATTTTTTATTACTACTAAAATTTATTAATTTATTAGATTCACTATAGCCAAAATACATATTCTTTTTTGCATTAACCCCTTCTACTAGTACTTTTAAAATAGTTCCCTCTAACGCTTTATTTTTTTCTAAGAAATAATGATTAACTACCCCATTTAAGCGTTGCAATCTTTCTTCCTTTTCAGAAATAGATACATTATCATCTAATTTACAAGCCGGAGTTCCCTGTCGTGCAGAAAAAACAAATGTAAAAGCATTATCGTATTGACACTCTTCAACTAAACTTAATGTTTCTAAGAAATCCTCTTCACTTTCTCCAGGAAAACCAACAATAATATCAGTAGAAATACTAACATTAGGAACCATTTTTTTTATTTTATGAAATAATTCCAAATAACTTTCACGGGTATAACGACGACCCATTAATTTTAAAATTTTATTAGATCCACTTTGCACTGGCAAATGAACACTAGGCATTATATTAGAATACCTTCCAATTACCTCAATCATCTTATCAGTAAAGTCCCAAGGATGAGACGTCATAAATCTAATTCTTGGGATATCTTTTTTTGCAACGTCTTCTAACAAATTACCCAAATCATAGTCAGAATATAAATCCTTTCCATAAGCATTAACATTTTGGCCCAATAAAGTAACTTCTTTATAACCAAGATTTATCAATTCATCTATTTCCTTTAAAATATCATCCTTAGATCGACTTCTCTCTCTACCACGAGTATATGGAACAATACAATAAGTACAAAATTTATTACAACCATAAATAATATTTACGTATGCCTTGTAAGAATTAGTTCTAACAACAGGTAACCCCTCGTACAAATCACCTTCACGAGAAAAAACTTCAATTTCTTGAACATTATTAACTATTGCCTTATTAATAACCTCAGGAAGTTGATACAAATTATGGGTTCCTAAAACAAAATTAACAAATTTATAATCTCTCAATATTTCATCAACAACACTTGCCTCTTGAGCCATACAACCACAAACACCAATAATGAGATTTTTCTTTTCATTTTTCAAATGTTTTAATCTTCCAAGCATACCAAAAGCCTTATTATGAGCATTTTCTCGAATACTACACGTATTTAATATTACTAAATCAGCATCCAAATAAGTTTTAGCAGAAGAAAAACCCAACAGCTCTAATAATGCCGCTATATTCTCGCTATCATGCTCATTCATTTGACATCCATATGTCTTTATAAAATATGATTTCCCCTCAAATTTATCTTTTAACTTATCATCAATATGAAAGCAAACCCTTTTATATTCTCTTTTATCACTTGTTCTAGCATCCTTATAATCAGGTAAATGCATAATTTCACCCCGTTTCTCATATATAATAACCCAAAAAAAAGAATAACTCAAGTTAAGAAATTATTCTTATAATTTTTTATTCCACTATTGCTTGATAATTTACAATAGTTTCTAATAAAAACAAACTATTATTCATTATTTCACTTTTAATAGTCTCCATATTTCTTCGTATATTTTCAACTAACTCTCTTACCTTAATATCTAGATTTTTCTTTTCAAGATTCGAAACAATAATATCTAAGTTCATAATTTTAGAATACTTACCATAAAACTTGCTTTTTATGGTTACCCTTAATAAATTCTTAAATGAAAAGATATCAATATTATCAAACCTTTTATCTTCTAAAATCTTAAACGCTGTACACAAATAATGATTAGAAAGAGCAATATCCATAGCTGTTTCTCCTCTATTATTTTTAATATTAGGTAAATAGTTTTTCTTTTTTGTCAATTGTTCCATAACTTTTACTGCCATTGCAGAATCATCCTGAGCTAAAATATGGCCAAAAGTATTTCCTTCTTCATTCTGATGATTAACATCCCAATTTCTTTTTTTCATAACTTCTATTACTAAATCATATTGCTTGGCTTTTAATAATCTAGTAACTATATCATTTCCTACACCATCAATCATATTAACATTAATTTCATTGTTAAAAATTAGCCGTACAACTTCCTCATATTCCCCCAACTTTAAAAGAGAAAATATTGAAGTCTTTTCATCTGCACATGTCAACTCATTTTTTTTCATAAAACACCTCTTTACACGTGACAGTTAACTATTTTAACAGAGCAAAATAGCACTGTCAAATAACTAAGCATTCATGATATAAAAAATTTTTATTACTTAATTTTATTAAAATACAAACAAAAAAAGAGAAAGTCAAGAAAACTTTTCTTTTTTTTTCAATCTAGAAATAAATAATTTATATAAAAAGGACTTAACACATACAAAAAAAGCACAAACAATGTGCTTTTAAAAAAACATATAAATAAAATTAACCTAATTTAGTTCCACAATTTGCACAGAATTTAGCACCATTTGTAGCAGTTCCACAATTTGGACAGAATTTTGCTCCTACAGGAGCTTCGGTTTGCGTTGCATCAACACCTTGATTTAAATCTTTTGCACTAACTCCTTGATTTTGGAACGCACCTTGAGCAGTACCACCAATCATTCCACCACTGGCCATGTTCATCATTCCAACACCCATTAAACCAGTAGCAGCTCCATTAGCATTGTTTGCCGCATCTTGAACAGCTCTTCCATAAGAACCAACAAGTGTTCCCTGTTGCATATAGCTATTTGAAGAAAGTTCATAATTATCAATTTTTTTCTCAGATTCATCATCTAATGTTACCGATTCAACTACAAAACCTTCTAAACTAATACCACGATCACGAATTGGTTGGTCAAAAACTTTTTCATCCATTGCTTTCTTAATCTCAGCAGTAGCACTAGGCAACTCAAGAACAGGAACCTTATGTTCACTATTACCCATCTCATTTAAAACATTTTGGAAAGCTCCAATAACCTCAGACCTCATTTGTTCTATTATTTCTTCTTTACGATATTCATCAGCGGTTCCTGCTATCTTACTCATAAACAAAGATGGATCACTAATTGTAAATGTATACTTACCAAAGCATTTTACATCTACTCTCAAAGGAGTCATTTGTCCAGTCATTTGATTTGGAATTGGATGAGACCAATCTTGAAAAGGAATTGGAGCAGGTGTCCCAAACTTATTATCAATAATTTCTTTTCCATTAATATAGAACACAGCTTGTTCCTTGCTAGTTCCACCACCATAAGTAAAACGAGTCCACATTTCTTTAAACACTTCACCAAATTGTCCCGCAAAAAAAGATGGAGAGGTAGATTGATCAAATGTAAAAATACCCTCTTCTGCAGTAGCATCTAAAATTTTACCATTTTGAAATACTACAGCTATTTGTCCAGGTGCAACCTGAATTGCACTATCTTTACTAATGATACCATTAGGAGTAGTAACTTTCCTCATTAAAATATCATTTCCTAAATCATCACACTTAATATACTCTTTCCATTGATCGTGTAAAGTGCCACCAACAGCACCAACTACAGCTTTAATTAAACCCATAAAAATCTCCTATCTAAATAATTAATTTATTAACTATATTATACATTACTTTTATTATATTTAAAAGTACTATTTTTTATCACTAATAATAGAATCATAAAAATTATCACTTTCAAGTTTGACAGCTAAAGTAGAATCATTAATTCTCTTTTTCAAAAAGTCTTGACAACTAACTTTATTATATTTATTAAATCGATATATAAAAATCATAGTAAAAATAAAGGCTAATGCCAAAGATAAAATAACTATTTCTAACCAAGGAATAACTTTAACAATTTTTCCTTGTTCATTAACCCTATAATCACCAGCTCGATCAAGATTAAAAAAGCCTTGTAATATTTTTACATAAGTATTAGTTGCCGAATAATATTTAGATTTTTCAATATCTGAATAAATATATTTTAAAATTTGATTAATTCTATCATCTGTATAAATAGTAAATACTTTCCCTGTTTCATCACCACTATTACCCATAAAAATTTCAGGGCTATCTCCACCAACCATTATAACAAAAATTATTCCATCCATCTTAAAATCATTATAATCGTAAAAATTATAAGCATAATCTTTTAATGAATAATTATTTGAATTATTTATAGTTACTATGGCAACATCAATATTACTATAATTAATAAAGTCATTTACTTGATTATAAAGTTTTTCTTCTTCCTTTTCTGTATATAAATTAGCATAATCATATATCTTTTCAGTAGCAGATACAGCTGGAGTTTGTAAAATATCATTGATATTACTATCACTAACAATTACATCTTTTGGAACTAAAGGATTTTTTATAGTTCTATTATACACATTAACACTAGCATCAACATCTTTTTGAAAAATCAAAAAGAAAAATACAAAAGTAACAAAATAGCGTATATATTTCATAATAACCTCCTATAAAAAATATACTATTAAAAATGAAATTAAAAATACCAGACAAAATATAATTAAAGAAAAAATAATAGTTTCAATAATCCCTATAGGAATATCAAAATGAAACTTTCCATTTTGACCATTCATAATACATTGATAAAGTTTGTTTTTATATTTTACATTCAATAAATAAATTGGAACATATACTTCTTTAGTATTTGCAAACGTAATACTAGTTTCATCAGCTTTAAGTTTTTTTAAAGAATGAGGTACATTTTGAGCAGCGATTGATATTGTCTGCTTTGCTATTCTCCCTCTAGTTTTTTCAGAAACATCAGTTATATCAATATCCTTAACTAAATAAGAAATTTCTAAATCATCAGATGAATCAACTTCTTTAAGATTACTAAAATCATAATCGCAAATAGTTTGAAAAACCTTATCATCCAATTTCGAAATTGTATTTATTAAAATATCATTATAATCAAAATAAACTCTTTCTACAACATTATACCTTTTTGTTTCTACTCGCTTATCCTCTTTTGTTTCTTTTTCACCACCAATAAAATGTATTAATCCCTTTTGATTTATATTGGATAAAAATGCTGGTAAGTAAACTTTACTTACTGAATATATAATTTTCTTTCTCTTAAATTTTATTGGAACAAGTGGATTCCAAAATATCTTTTTCTTATATATATTAATAAAATCATTTAGTACTTTCGCAAAAGCAATAGCAAAAACATTTACAGACTCTATAGAAGAAGAACATTTAATATCATCTTCATTACACATAATACATTTAGTAATTTTATTATCAGCAAATGACAAAAAAATTGTATTACAATGATTACACTTATAATTAAAGCAAGTTCGCTCTGTTTCAAAAACATCTGCATCTACTTCTTCTGATAAAGAATCATTCCAATAATTCTCTTCATTAGTCATATAATTACCTCCACCAGTATACCTAAATTATAGCAAACAATTAAGTATAGAACAACAAAAAAAGAATCTAATAGATTCTATTTTTTTGGCTCAATCAATGCTTTTCCACCCATATATGGTCTTAGTACTTCTGGAATTACTACTGAACCATCTTTTTGTAAATTGTTTTCTAGGAAGGCTATTAACATTCTTGGTGGTGCTATAACCGTATTATTTAAAGTATGAGCATATTCTTTATCTCCACTTTCTTTTTTATATCTAATTGCCAAGCGTCTAGCCTGCGCATCCGTTAAATTAGAGCAAGAACAAACTTCAAAATATTTTTGTTGCCTTGGACTCCATGCTTCAATATCACATGATCTATACTTAAGATCTGCCAAATCTCCACTGCAACATACTAATTTCCTTACTGGAATATCCAACGTTCTAAAAAGTTCTACTGAATAATTCCACATTTTTTCATACCACGCTTCAGAGTCTTCTGGCTTACAAATAACAATCATCTCTTGCTTTTCAAATTGATGAATACGATATACACCTCTTTCCTCTATACCATGAGCACCAACTTCCTTTCTAAAGCAAGGAGAATATGATGTCATTGTTATAGGTAATTGCTTTTCTTCCAAAATTTGATCTTTAAATTTTGCTATCATAGAATGTTCACTTGTACCAATCAAATACAAATCTTCACCTTCTATCTTATACATCATGTTTTCCTTTTCTTGAAATGACATGACACCATCTACAGCATCACTATGAATCATGAATGGTGGAATACAATAAGTAAAACCTTTATCAATCATAAAATCTCTAGCATATGCTAACACAGCTGAATGAAGTCTTGCAATATCTCCCATTAAATAATAAAAGCCATTACCTGATACTCTTGCTGAAGCATCCTTATCAATACCATCAAAACTAGCCATAATATCTGCATGATATGGTATTTCAAAACTAGGAACTACCGGCTCACCAAACCTAGCTTCCTCAACATTCATACTATCATCTTTTCCAATAGGAACATCATCAGCAATAATATTAGGAATAGTCATCATTATTTTTTTAATTTTAGCATTAATACTAGCTTCTTCTTTTTCTAAATCTACTAACCTTTCATTAATTTCCTTTACTCTATTTTTTAATTTTTCTGCTTCATCAAATTTCTTCTCACGCATTAAATTACCAATATCACTAGATGCATTATTCTTTTCACTACGCAGTTTATCGCCATCCAACTTCAAAGTTCTTGATTTTTCATCAAGAGCAATCACTTCATCTACTAAAGGAAGTTTCTCATCCTGAAATTTTTTCTTAATATTTTCTTTTACTAACTCCTTATTTTCTCTTATCAATCTAATATCTATCATATTATCTCCTCTTTTCTTATTACATATTAAATTTTTTAAAATTCAATTTTTTATAAATATTTTTATATAATAATTTATCAATTTCTAAACTCGTAAATCTTCTTTGCAAAACATTAACTATATCTCTTTTTATAGTAGAATAATTAAAAATCATATCACCAAAATCCTCATTAAATAATACTTTAGCAAATGTCATATCATCAGAAGATACACATACATTATCAATTCCCAGCAAAGAAACTGCTCTTTCAACATGCTTTAAATACATACTTTCTAAATCATCATTGCAGTTACTATCTCTAACAAATACACTATAGGCAACAATTCCTAAAAGTCCACCTACACTTCCTAAAGCTCTAATCTGATCATCATCTAAATTTCTCGCATGATGACATATTTCATAGCAATTGGAATGACTAGCAATTACTTTAACTTCTTTTCCTAACGCTTGTTGTTCTTTAATTAAATCAATTGTATCAAAAAATGTTTTCTTGTTCATATGACTTAAATCTAATGAAATTCCTAAATCAATAGCCTTTATTAAAAAAACTTTTCCTAAATCAGTAAGGCCATAATCACCACGATTTCCAGAACCATATTTATTAGGACAATTCCATACAAGCAATATATTACGTAAACCTAAATTATATAACTCCTCAAGTTCAGAAATATCATTAATATAATCACAACCCTCAATACTAAAAATAACATTTTCATTTGGAAGATGTTTTTTAAACATTTCTGTAGACCTACGAAACATTTCTATAACATCAAACTTCTTAGTACCTAATTCAATTTTCATTTCTTCTATACTCATATAGTATAAATTAGCAATTAGTCCCGAGACGTTTTCTTCATAAAAATTTTTTAACCATTCATTAAAAAAAGAATAATCATCCATCTTATAGCAATAATACATGATTGATAACAAATCATGATGTAAGTCAATCACCAAATCATCTCCTTTAATAATTATACATTAAAAAGATAAAAAAAGAATAGTACAAGGAGTGCAAAAAACACGGTACCATCCTTTTTTTTACTTAATTTAATAACGGCATTAACCGGGATTTCTCCATCTATAGAGTAGATAAATAAGTACTTAATAGTGTTTTCACCAACCACACATTCTCTACAACTAAGTATTCTTATTATTAGTTCTAATCATCGACTTATCGTTATTATATATCATAATATCTCTAAATTTCAAGAAATTTTAAAAATTATTGCTATCACTAATTAATTTCACAATAATTAATATAATCTTCATCTATAGGTTCAAACTTCATATCAACAACAGAATTTGCCATAACAGAATGATATTCCATCTCCGGTATTTTCTTCTTCGTATCACCAACACTTACAAAATATGTATACTTTCCATCTATGACCTCCACCCGAACATATCCACTGATAGTTTCTTTAAGAAAATAAAATGGTAAATTAATATAATCTCCTAAATCATGATAATAAAAATAATAAACTTTAGGACTAGTAACAGACTCTTTCTTACATTTAAATTTACCATCTAATATTGCTTGCTCTGTTTTAGAAACAATCTTCTTTGATGCCAAAACATAATACTCTGAAAAGAAAGAATTAATTTTCTCTTTTACTTGGGATGAATGAAACCATACCATAATAATCATAGAAAATAACAAACATATAAACACAAAAAATAAAAACATTTTCTTATACTTATATTCTTTTTCCAAAAGTTGAGCATCATTTTCTAAACCTACAAAAATATGTCCTTCAAAAAAATGATTGCCGTAACCTATCAATAAAATATAAATGGGCCAAAATAAGACAACAAGTATCCCATTATAATTAAATTTTTTGCCTAAATGATAAAGTAATATCAAAAAAACAATTATCCCAATCCCCGGTACCAAAAGAAGCAATCCTATCCAATATTTGTTAAAAAGAATATCAGACAGTACCATTCCATTATAAATAGGAATTAATGAAGACCACCATGGCCTATTACACTTAACAAAAACCAACTCAATAGCATAAATATATGCATATAAACATGAGATTATCATTACTAATAAAGAAGATGGCAAGCCCATAATCCTATGATTTAGAAAAAAACAACAAATAATACATAAAATATACGCACTAAAAGTAAGAAAAAAACTTAACCTTCTACTACCAGTATTATTTCCAATACTAGTATAAACGTTTGTCTTGTTACTATCAGAAACTGCAAATTTCCCAGAACCAACTTGATAAGTTTCAGTTGACTGATTTTTCAAAAACGGACGCATACCTTCATTAGACTCATGCTCATAATTTAAATTACCACATTTCATACAATAGCGAGAGTTTTCTTTCATCTCAGCCCCACATCTAGAACAATATACTATATTATCTTCTTTCATAAATTATCACCATCATAAAACCATTCTAACACATAAAGTAACTAGATACAATGAATCAAATAAAAAAGAGACCTTATTTAGCCTCTATTATAAGCTTAATAGCAGTTCGTTCTTCTCCATCTATTAAAATATCTTGAAATGCTGGAATACAAACCAAATTTTTCCCAGAAGGAGCTATAAAGCCTCTAGCTATAGCAATTGCTTTAATAGCTTGATTAAGAGCGCCAGCACCTACGGCTTGAATTTCAACGACACCTTTTTCTCGAAACACATTTGCCAGTGCTCCTGCTACACTATTTGGATTAGATTTACTACTAACTTTTAATATTTCCATAATTTCCTCACTTTCATAATTAATAATATGAACAAATTATGAAAATATGTAATAAATTATATTAAAATTAGAACAAAAAAGCAGATTATAATTAATTATTATCTATCACACTTTGAATTACTTTTAATAATCTTTTATAACCTTCCTTATTCAGTTTAACACCATCATCAGTATATTCTTGCTTTAGCTTACCATCTTCACTAAGTTCAGAAAAAACATCAATATAGTGAACATTAGAATACTTACAAAGCTGCTTTAATTTTTTATTAAATTCAATTATAGTTTCATTATCTTTTCCTTCAAACAAATCATCATAGCCATCTAAATCCTTATTTATTGGATAAAATGATTCTACATATATTTTAGCATAAGGTCTGTTTTCTTTGATTTTCTTTATAATATTTTCAATATCTTCTAAAATTTCCGATTCATCTTTACCATCTAAAAAATCATCTGTACCCAATTCTAAAAATACATCAGAAGGATTATAATCATAAATATTACTTTTCATAGAATTAAGTAAATCACCAACAAGCATTTTTTCTTTACTATTTTTTACATATGGAAAAGAAAAATCTAACTCTTCCAAAGGAAAATCAATAGTATAAAACCCCCCTACGAACAAATAATTAGTATCAATTGTAAAAGCCTCATCTACTTTCTCAGAATGTTTTACATTATTTTCCTTCGCAGTATCATTATTTTTTCGAAAAAAATTATTGTATAATATTAAAAAAACTAACACAATTAAAGAAAATACACCTAAAAAATAGAAGATATTTCTAAATGTTTTTAAAATAGAGACATTAAATTTTGATGTTTCTATATTCTTTTTATCATAATTAATATCCTTAATTTTAGGTTTTTGTCGTCTTCCTTCTAAAAAACTTGTATCTAAAGATTCATAATCATTTAATCTCTCTTTATCAACACGAATCCGCGTAGTATTTTCTAATGACTTGTTTTCTTTTATAAAATTTTTTCTTTTTTTATTTACAGAATTATTATAACTATTACGTCTATTCTTTACACTATTACTATAAGGACTTTTTCTTCCCATAATACCAACCTTCCTACAAAAAATATTATATCAGAAAATTGAAAGAATAGAAAAACAAATTCAACAAGCTCTAGAAATTTCCCAAAAATATTCCCTTAATAGAATCTAAAAATAATTCAAAAAATGAAAGTTTACGAATATTATAATTACTAACAAGACTAACACTCGAAATAATATTATTTCCAGATTTTGCTTGAATAACACCTAAAAAGTCACCTTTTTTTATTGGATAAGATAGTTTTTTTAATTTTACATCATAAGTATATTCTTTCTTTTCTCCAGGAGATTCTATAACATTTAAATTATCTTTTAAAACATAAGATAATATTTGAGGTTTTGCTTTTGAAATATAAACATTTTTTGCAATACTATTTTTCTTTTTTAATGTTCCTATCTTTACACTTTTAAAACCATAATCAAGCAACTCTATTGTTTCTTGATTACGAGTCTTACTGTCACTTTCTCCCAATGTAATTGCTATAAACCGCAAATTTCCTCTTTTAACTGTAGCCGCCAAACAATATCCAGCATCATCGGTATGTCCTGTTTTCAAACCATCAGTACCTTCATATTGACTAACTAATTTGTTTGTATTAACAAGCCAAAATTTTTTATCAGTATCTTTACGAAGATAATCTTCGTGAATCGATGAAAAGCGAAGAATCTCAGGATATTTCATTAATAATTCACGAGCAATTATAGCCATATCATAACTACTAGAATAATGATTTCCTTCATCAAGACCAGTACAATTTTGAAAATGAGTATGCTTTAAACCCAACTTCTTAACTTTCTGATTCATTCTTTCAACAAATTTATCTTCTGTACCACTAATATACTCAGCCATTGCCACTGTAGCATCATTTCCACTTGCAACACTAATTCCCTTCATTAAATCTTCAACGGTCATCTTCTCATCAGCTTCTAAATAGATCTGACTACCACCCATAGAGCTAGCATTTTCACTAACTGTTACAATATCATCCCATTTTATCTTTTTAGATTTTACTTCTTCCAAAATAATAATTTGTGCAACCATTTTAGTCATAGAAGCAACACTAAGTTCCTTATCCTTTTCTTTTTCAAAAATTATTTTCCCAGTACTTGCTTCCATTAAAAGCCCACTTTTAGCATTTGGAAGAAGATCTTCTGCAAATGCATTATATGGAAAAAACAGGATCAAAAAAAATACTAGTAATTTTTTCATATGCCCTCCTATCACTTTTTATGTAAATCATTAAAATTTTATTCATAAAACAAAGAATTAATGATATGATAAATTAGGTGATTAATATGAAAAATAAAAAAAAGTTAAAAATAAAAATTAAGAGTATAGCAGTCATTATTACACTTTTTATATTAGTAATTACTATTACACCAACAATAATAAAAAATAAAACTAAAAATTTAAAGAAAGAAAAAAAAGAAATTAAAGAAGAAAAGAAAGAGCTAACAGAAGAAGAAAAAAAATTAAAAAAATTAAACTTTATTAATAAAAAAATCAATTATTTTAAAATTGATTACATAGATAGATACCTTGAATATAAAAATAAAAATCCAGATTTAATAGATGAGCAAATAATAAAAAATGTGAACATGAATCTAGATCTAGAAAAATATGAACAGAAACAACCAGCAAAATATCAAAATACAGAAAAAATACTAGTAAATAAATATTACTATTTAGAACAAGATTACATTCCAGAAAATCTTGAAATAATAGATAGTAAATATGCAATAAACAATATGAAAATGGTAAAAGTTGCCAAAGAAGCCTTTGAAAATCTTAGCTCCGATGCTAAAAAAGAAAACTTAAATATTATTGCTATGTCTACATATAGAAGCTATAACTATCAAGTCAATCTATATAATAGATATGTACAACAAGACGGAAAAGAAAATGCAGATACCTATTCGGGAAGACCAGGCCATTCAGAACATCAAACAGGATTAGCTGCTGATGTCTACAACAAAACAGAAACCTATACTAATTTTGAAAAAACAAAAGAATATGAATGGATGCAAAACCATGCCCACGAATATGGTTTTATATTAAGATTTCCAAAAGATAAAGTTGATGAAACAGGATATCAATTTGAATCTTGGCATTACCGATATGTAGGACTTGAAGCTGCAAAATATATAAAAGAACATAATATTTCATTCGAAGAATATTATGCTACTATAATAGATAAATAAAAATATTTTTTGATACTTTTACAAAGCAATAAGTTGTTGCTTTTTTTTATCATTCTCAAAAATCAAACGATAAGGATGTCCTCTTTTATCAATATTATCTAAATTCAAACCAAAATCCTTAGCTAACAAAAGTAAATCAGCATACTCCTCTACTGGACCTTTAGAATATTTTTTCACTTCAATCTCTACAAAATATCCTAGTTTTTTAACATGATCTAAAGAAATTTCATATTTGTTACCATACATATAAGTCTTACGTCTTTTATCTACTACAACAATTTCTTCTAATCCTAAAACAGTAAATATTTTACGTAAATTTTCACTATTATCCACTTCTACTTCATATTCATCACAATACATATTATTATGCCAATTTTTATAATTTAAAATAGATTTATTGCCCCGTTCACCAATTCTAAGCCACTCATTTACTTCACCATTAACTAAAAACTTCCTATATGTAGGTTGATAATAAGTGTCAACTTGTCTACTATCATTAAGAAACTCCGCATTGTTTTGCATAAAAACATCTAATTTATTATACTCTAATTCGCTAAGCTTTATTTTTATTTCGGTCTCAATATTATCTTTAGAATTATTCCCATATACTAAATATCCAATACTACATTCTAAAATTTTTGCCAACTCAACAATCATTTCTAACCCTGGCTCTGTTCTATCAGCTTCCCAACTAGATATTGTTTTATTAGTAACAAATAGTCTTTTAGCCAACTCCTCTTGTGTAAGTCCTTTCTTCTTTCGTAATTCATTTAATCTTTTACTAAATTTCATAATTTACTTCCTTTCATAAGTAAATTATATCATGTATAACTTTTAAACTTTATCTACAATTCGTAGAAAGAATAGGCCATAATAATACGATTATTTACTAAATTATTTAAATAAAAAAATATGAATTAACCATATTTTTTCTTAAACAGCAAAAACAAATGATAAAAAAAAGTATATATTATCCATAATAGCAATAATAAATTACTAATTTGTACAAAACATAAAACTGTATTATTTTGATATAGTTTTGCAGTATCTATTAAGTCCACACTGTCATAAGCTGCTAAAGCAACAAAAGACATAAATAAAAAATATAGAATACTAAAAAAGAAATAATTGAATATCTTCTTAAATAATGTCATCTTCTTACTAAACAAAGTCCATAAAATCATTCCTGTTACAAAAACAATAATAAAAAAATATACAACAGTTGATGGAAAATAAAAATAATTCATGATAGCTTTTACAAATGAATGAACACAAGTCTTTACATAAGTAGTATAACTAATCAATATTCCAACAAGAAAGCCAATATAAACACCAATAGCTAACCTCTCTACAAAATGATTCTTACGTTTTAAATTAACTGTTAGGATAATAAAAAACAAAAGGCTTAACATGAACATCTCAATTGAAAGAAAAGAAGAAAATGTATATTGAAATATTACTTTAAATTTTTCAAAAAAAGATAAATTCATGTCATCACCCTTTCTAGCCAACTAGTTCAGAAATATAAACCGTTTGGGTATAATCATTATCCTTTGTACAAGTAACCATTGTCAAGGTCGTCTTTTCTTTATTTCTACGAATAGCAACTACTCCATTTTTTTCAACTTCATAAATATTTACAAGCTGATACTCATATTTTTGCCCTCCATAAGTAACATAAATAATATCTCCCACATTTAAACGATATAAATAAGCAAAATAAGAAATATAAGCATCTCCAGAATGAGCCATCAAAATCAAATTACCATTTTCAACATCTGGCAATGTAGAGCCTTGCACCATTGTAACATTATACTGGATATTATTATATTTTGAACCAACGTTATAAAAACCCCTCTTTAAACCAATCTTTGGTATTTCTAAAACTGCCAAATATTTACTATAATCAACAACATAACTACTATTATTAGTTTGATTATCAACATTTTCAACAACAGGGACATTCTCAATAGTATCAGTGGGTTCACTCTCAGGAACATCATCCATCATAGCAATTTTCATATCTGAATAAACTTCATCCCGAAGTCTTATAAATAAATCCCACGAAAGAGAAATAACCCCCATAAAAACAAGGAAAGAGCCAATTAACAATATATGGCTCTTTTTAATTTTATTGTTGTCTACTCTTAACAGGTTTTGCATTCGCATAAACAATGCCGACACCACATAATAAGATAATTAAACCAATAAAGTAAATTGTTTGAGCAGTATTCATTCCTGTATCAGGAGTACCTATAAATTCTACTTCAATTCCTCCTGCAACATCTCCAGGCTCAACACTTGCCATACGTTGAAGATCTGCATTATCCTCAACATAATAATATGTACCAGAAGCTCCAGTAAAATGTCCTGTAACACTAACATTTACCTTTTGAACAGACTCAGTTACTTTTTCAGCAGGAACTCTTACATAAAATTTAGTTCCTGGAGCAATATCAGTTGTATTAAGACTCTCACCATCTTCACCGACAATTATTGCACCATCTAAACCAGTTAATGAAACATCATATCCTAAAAGACTATTTGTAGGATCACCACTTACTGTAATTAAAGAAGATTGATAATACTTTTTATCATCAGTTCTTGAAATATTATCATCAGCCTTTGTTACAATAACCCTATTACCAGCACTAGTTGCAGCTTCAGCCTCATGCACCAACTGCATAATCTTACCATTTGGGCCAGTTAAACCTTCATATGGAGTATATGTATCAGGCGCTTCTGATTGATTTGGATCAGTTGAAGGATTAACAATTGACAAATATACAGGACCGTCAGTCATAATAACATTTTTGTCATTTAAAGATTGACCACTTGTAACATTAAGTTTATAAGCATCTACATCTGGATACTTCTCACTTAAATAATACCAAATAGCAGATTGTACAGCCCAAATATCCACTGTATCATCACCTTCTGTAACAGCCTGTAAACTAGCCTTATTAGTACCAATTCCTAATAAATACTTTAAACCTTCATCATTATCTTGACCAAATAAGTCTTTAGTTCCTTCTCTAGCAGTTGCAATTTTACTATAACTATTATTATTAATTATAGTTTTATTTCTTTCGATACAGAAAACAACATTTTCAGGATTATTAGCAGTATCATAAAAATACGTCTCCATCCTATACAAATTAAATGGACCTTCAGCAATACTATCACGGGCAAATACTACTTTTCCCCACTTCAATGTAAATGTATCACTTGAAACAGGCGCAGCATAACTAATTGTGTCTGTACCTTGATTTGTAACAATACCAAATGTTGCAAGTGAAAATACTGCCATTACAGCAACTACAAAAGATAATACTACAGAAACATCAAATAATTTTTGTTTTTGTTTCTTGCACTCTTCCATATAAATTTTTTCCATTAAACTCACCTTACCTTATATAACTATTATATCATAAATTAAATAAAGTCAAATAAAATTTTTAATTAATCGTAAATATTCTATCAACATAAACATTTGGAATATCATTTTTTACGTAAAGCGTAGCTAAAACCTCTCCTTTTTCCACAGAATCTCCAACTAATTTATTCAACTTTACTCCAACTGTATAATCAATTGTATCATCAATATTTTCTTTTCCAGCTCCTAACGAAAGAGACA
>OCTX011990268.1_pt1 | contig 34190 bp, 31 predicted proteins | sample 1539691 | NCBI WGS metagenome assembly OCTX01 (sample SAMN02144231, study PRJEB22623) | gut metagenome | biome: sheep rumen | host: Ovis aries | place: New Zealand
TGCTCAGCGCAGTCATCAGCCGAAGCATCACAAACGTGTATCAGCACATCAGCGTTCGCCGCTTCCTCAAGAGTTGATTTGAAAGCCTCTACCAGCCTGTGCGGCAGTCTTCTTATCAAGCCTACCGTGTCAACGAGCGTCACGCTTCTCCCGTCGGGAAGCTCTATCGCCCTTGAAGTCGTTTCCAGCGTGGCAAACAGCTTGTTTTCCGCAAGAACGCCTGCCTTTGTAAGCGTGTTGAGCAGCGTGGATTTTCCAACGTTCGTGTATCCCACTATCGCCGCCACCAGCACATTGTCCTTTTTGCGCCTTTTCCTCAGCATATCTCTGTGCTTTGCAACTTCTTCAAGCTCGGCAGTCAGCTTTTCTATGCGGCTGCGTATGTGTCTTTTGTCCGTTTCCAGCTTGCTTTCGCCCGGCCCTCTCGTGCCTATACCTCCGCCCAGCCTTGAAAGATCGGCTCCCATTCCCGTGAGCCTTGGCAGACGGTATTTGTTCTGTGCGATCTCAACCTGCAAGCGTCCCTCTTTTGTCGTTGCACGCTGAGCGAAAATATCCAGTATCAGCATCGTCCTGTCGATAGTAAACACGCCGCACACCTTTTCAATATTCCTGATCTGCGTAGCCGTCAGTTCGCAGTCAAAAACTATCCTGTCCACCTCAAACTGCCTGCAAAGCTCGGCTATCTCCTCAAGCCTGCCCGCACCGATGCAGCTTGCGCTGTCGTAAGCAGGGCGTTTTTGCACCACTCTTGCTACCACCTCGCCGCCTGCGGTCTCAACAAGCTCCTCAAGCTCGTCCAGTGAAAGCTCTATATCGTAATCCCCAAGGTCAGCCGCCGCCAGCAGCACCTTGTCGGGAAGCATAAGATTTTCGGTCATTTCCGCCATAAATTTCTCCTCATTTTTCTGTATAATATTAAAAAGGTTTGGGTGTCATGGGCAGAGCCCTGCCGCCGACCGCAGTGATTTCCTCTTTCATTTATACCACGCACAAGCTGTTATGTCAACATTTTTTCAATGCGATGAATAATTGGCAAAGACCTGCCCAAAATAATGCCAAAGGACTTATGCACCGATAGCATAGGCTTTTTCTGCAAAGCAGAACAAAAACGTATCGGGGAAAGGTATAGTGCACAATGAAATCATTCAGCTTAAAGAACACAAAGCTGGGCAAAACGCTCGGCAAAAAGGGACTTTACATCTCCCTCGGCGCCTGCCTGCTCGCACTTGCAGGCGCAGGCGTTGCAGCATACAACAAAACTATGGACAGCATCAACGAAACTCTTTCTATCGCAGATTCTGCCATAACCGCCGCACCGGCTGAGAACAAGGTCACCGATGTTCCCAAGACCACCGCCAAGACCGAGTCATCTTCATCTGCCAAGGATAAGACCGGCTCGTCAGCAAAAGACTCCAAAAGCGACCTTGATATCAAAACTCAGCCCGATATCATGCCCGTGAAAGGGGATATAATCACCCCGTTCTCAAACGGCGAGCTTGTAAAAAGCGAAACGCTCGGCGTGTGGAAAACTCACGACGGTGTTGACATCAAAGCCGATGCAGGCACTGCCGTAAAAGCCATGAACAAAGGCGTCGTCATCAAGGTGTGGAACGATGCGCTGTGGGGCAGCTGCGTAAAGATAGACCACGGCAGCGGAGTTATCGGCCACTATTACGGGCTTGCCGCAAACGCTCAGGTCAGCGAGGGCGACCGTGTAAATTCGGGCGATACTATCGGCTCGGTCGGTGATACTGCCCAGATAGAAGTTTCACTGCCCTCGCACCTCCACTTCGCCCTTGAACGCAACCAGCGCTGGATAGATCCCATAGAATTCATCAGTCCTTCCACCAAATAGGTTTCTCATAATGATCCCCCTACCCCAAAAAAACTCCGCAGAGCGTTCAGCCTTGCGGAGTTTTGTTCATCAGTTAGGTTTTGTTGCTGCACCGTCAGCAGCCTTTTCAATGTTGTAAACAAATACAGGTGTGTTAATAGGTACATTTTCGTAAACATACTTTGCACCCTCCAGCGACATATTTATGCAGCCGTGCGAGCCTCCACCGGAAGTCTTGTACTTGTTTCCGCCGAATACGCCGTACTGCCACGATGCATCGTGGAAGCCTGCGCCGTAAAGCGAAAAGTTTGTCCAGTAGGATACCTTAACGTCCCAGCCTGCGCCCTTGAGTCTTGATGGGCTCTGCTTGGACCATACCTTGAATACGCCCTCACGGGTGTATCTGTTCTTATCGTACAGATAGCCCGAAACTATGTCAAATTCCTTTGCGATCTTGCCGTCCTTGTAAAACCACATGTGCTGAGCCGCAATATCTATCTCGACATAGGTGTTGCCGTAATCCTTGTCCTTGGTCCATACTGCCTCATTACATTCATAGATATACTTGTTGTAAGGGTTCTGATAGTATACAGGCTTTGTCGAAGTGCTCGTGCCCTGTGTGATAAGTCCTGCGATAAGCTCGGTAGTCTTCTGCTGATCTATCCACCAGCCGTAGCAGCCCGTGTCATTCTCGTTCTTGCTGCCCCCCTTTATGGTTATAACGCCCTTCTTGGTGGTCTTGAACTGCCTGTCCTTGCAATAGGTATCATACTTCTCAGCAAGCGTTTCAACATAAGCCTCGACCTTTTTGTTGTCAACAACGATGCCGTTTTTATCCTTGCTGTCAAAGTTTACCCAGTCTGCTATCATAGCGCCCGTGATAGTTTCCTTGCTGTGAATGAAATCCAGGGTGATATTGATCTTATCAAGCTGGTTGAGCCTGTCGCACTGCTCCTTGAGCGAATCGGAAGTGATCTTTGCCGTTTCGTAGCAGTCAACGCCTGCAACATCAATAACATAAGTACCCTTGTCAAGATTCTGCTCAACGTAGTCATAAAGGTTCTTTATCTTATCCAGGTTGATCTTATCGCCCGGCTTTTCCTTTATTATAACGTAGCCCGAGCCGTCACTGCTCTTTTGTATAGTAGCATTTTCAGGAGCTTTTCCTGTTGAAGCCGAGGTCATCGTCTTTTTAAGAACAGCCTCCAGCTTTGTCTTGTCGTATTCAAACTTTTCGGTAAGCTCAAACTGCGTGTTTTTGAACTTTGAGCCTATCCAGTTATAATGGTTCTGCGAGTTATAGAATTTTTCTATCTCGTACTCTGTCTTATCCTCATAACCGATATCCTTCAGCGGAAGCGAGATCTGGTTGCCGTCAAGGCGGACTATCGTGATGCTGTCCTTCAGCGCAGACTGCTCCTTGACCATATTATAAGCCTCTTCCTTGCTCTTTCCGCTTACATTGAGGTTGTTGATGAACGTATTGTCAAGGAACACGCCCTTGTACTTGTTCACACCAACTATGTATCCGATAGCACAAAACAGCACTATCGCACCAAGTATCGAAAGCAGAGCTATCAGCGGTGCCTTTGATTTTTTCTTTTTCTTTACGGGCTTTCTCTTCCTGTCAGAGCTTCTCGCCTGAGTGTTCGGGCGTCTTGTTCCGCCCGGACGTTCCTGGGAAGGTCTTCTTGCACCGTTTCTGTTACGGCTCTGAGCGCCGTTTCTTCTCTGTGCCATATCGTTTTCTTCTCCGTTTGCACGGCGCACAGCACTGCTGCTTGTCCTATCCATTCCGTTCACAGCCTGTGTGACCTTTTTCAGTGCATCGTCCACCTGCCTGTCGCCGTTATCCTCTATCACCTCATCTTCAAAGGAGATAGAAGACATTCTCTGAGCGATCAGCTTTGCCTTTTCTTCCTTAGTTGCCGCAGCTGACTTAACGGTATTCTCTTCTTTTTCTGCAGCCACAGCTTCATTTTTGTTCTCGTCCATTTTTTATTGACCTCACACAACATTACAATTATTTACATCTCGTCCATTTTAGTTAAGTAAGATAATTATACTCCAATTCTACGTCAAATGCAAGCACTTAGCGTAATATCGCATATTTTTTCCCTACTGCACAAAAAAGAGTACAGTTTCTGTTGTATTTGTTGTTAATAATGCCATAGCTTGACGGGGGCTTTTGATTGTGTTATAATCTTATTGCTCAGCTGTCTTTAGGTAAGGGCAGCTAAAAAAACAGAAACGGGGAAAAACAATGACCGACAAAGAGCTGGCTTCGACACTCTCGACAGCAGCGCTGATAGCGCTGATAATAGCGGTGGTTTTTTATATCATCTCCATCGCTGCGATCATCAAGCGTCTCAGCGCACACAAGACCAAGACCTCGGGTGCAGGTGTGACCTGCGTTATCCTTGCAACTATTTTTGCCATCAGCGCCATCCTGCTTTATGCGGGCTTCTCACTGTGGATGCTCATAGCCGTCGTGGTCGTGGACAGTGTGCTTATAATGCTGCTGACCGAATAGCTTCATCAATATCAAGGCAATATCAAAGGGCTGCCGCACTTTTATGTGCGCCAGCCCTTATTCTTTTACAGAACAACCTTACCGTTCTTGATATATCCGTGCCAGCCCGTCTTAGTCTTTTTGCCGTCGGTATAGGTATAGCTGCTCTCAACATCCTTGTAAAGCTCGCAAAGATACATCCAGTCGCCGTCCTCACCGTAGTTTCCGGCTTCCATAACATAAGTCTGACCGTTTATCTTGACCTCGCACCAGAAGTGCTGCCATTTGCTTGTGATAACTCCGTCACCGTTCACCTGTCCACGATAGCCCATTACAAGATGAGCGTCATAGCCAAGGTAAAGCATCATCGAGGCGAGTGCGCCGTTATAGCAGTTGCACTGACCTATCTTGTGGTTGAAGATGCAGTTTACATAGCTGAAGGTGCCATTGTTAGCCATTGCCGTAAGTATAGCCCAGCCGCCGTCAGCAACAGTGCCGTACCATACGTTCTTGTTTATCCAGTTGAGCGTATAGGCTACCTTGTCAGCCTTGGTCATCGAGTTGGTAAAGTGCTCTCTTGCGAACTTTTCAAGTGTAGCAAGATCGCCTGTTTTCAGGTATCTCATATCGTAGTAGCTGTTAGTGCTTGTTGCGCCCTGAGCGTTCTCTGTCCTGAATGAATACTTAGGCGTATTGTTCTTTTCCGAATTCAGCCTTGCGGTATTGACCTCATTCATTATGTACTTATACTCGGGCATCTTGCGCTTGAGCTCAGCCTTTGCCGTATCAAGATACTTCTGTCCGTTTATGGTGTAGTTGTACTTTATAGTATACTGATATGAAGCATCAGCAGTGATACCCGTGTCAACGTAGGTCGTCCGGAAAGGATCGGTTATCTCGGTGATAGCCTTGCCGTCCCTGAGTATCTGATAGGAAGTAACGTACTGGTTTCTTCCCCAAGCGAGAGTTGCGCTCTTTCCGCCGTCATTTACCCTCAGCGAAGCGTCCTCTATCATCAGGACCGACTGTGCGGCAGTGTTTGCCACAGCGCCCTCGCCGCCGACAATGTGAAGTGTTTCCTTGCCGCCGATCTTGATGTTCTCATAATTTCTGAGATACTCGGTCTGCTTGTCGTTTACCGTCCGGTCAGCCAGCATCAGCGGTGCAGAATCCTTTGCTGCAAGCACAGCGCCTGCCAGCGCATCCGGGAATCCGCTTCCTGTGCACAGATAAACGTCCTTTGATTTGTAAATCGTTCTGAACGCAGTATTTATATAAGCATTCGTGTCATATCTGTTAGCTCCGCCGTATCTGCCCGATTCGTTGAAATAAGGCTTTAATTCCTCAAATATCTTATCATCGATAGCTCCGCTGCCGCCTATGATATAAGCAAAGCCGAGCTTTTTCTTGAAGCTCTTGAGATAATTCTTGACGCTGTCGCTCAGCTTACCCGATTTATCGACATAGAATATCGGAGAATCCTTTATAGCCGCAACAGCACTTACCGAAAGTGCGTCCGGATAATCACTCGCACTAACGAAAAATGCAGTAAGTGAAGCCGACTTGCGTGTCTGATCCATAATAGTGGAAACCTTGACTGAGGTCTCATATCTGTCCTCGCCCGCTACCCTGACAACGGTCACATCGTTTTGCTGGAGCTTTACCCTGACAGCTTCGCTTATAACGCCCTTACCGCCGATAACAAAAGCGGTCTTGGCGCCAAGCCTTTTTATCTCCTTCTCGGTCTCCGCAGGAAGCAGCTTGTCCTCAGACAGCAGCAGCGGTGCATTCAGCGACTTAGCCAGCGGATTTCCGCAAAGCGCATCGGCATAATCCGTTCCGCTTGCAATGACCACGCTTGCAGAACCTTTCGGGAAAGCCTGCTGTGAAACCATCGCCGCAGTTTCATACCTGTTGCTTCCGCTGAGCCTGTCCATAGGCAGAGTTTTCTCAACATAGCTTGGCAATGCCTGTGCAACTACCGAAACATCCTGCGCAGGTGCAAGAGCCTGATAGCCGAGCATACTGCCCGCCGCTATCACGACTGCACATACGGTCGATACTATTCTTTTTATCATTCTTTTCCATCTCCAAAATTATTTTTTCTATCTCTAATTTTTACACAACTTGTATTGTCATTATAGCACGTCAAAACACACCTGTCAATACTTTTTCGACATTTTGACCCTTTATTATCAACATTTCCAATATATTTTCATTAAAAGTGGGTAAAAAAACTCCCCGAAAGTGTAAACTCTCGGAGAGTCTGAAAATTTATGTCAGCCTGTGATCTTAGCTCTGCACTCGTCATAAAGAGCAGCTGTTTTTGCAACTATCTCCTCGGGCAGCTTCGGAGCAGGCTCAACGCCCTTGAGGTCGTTAGCTATCAGCCAGTCACGAACGAACTGCTTGTCGTATGACTTTGGTGATTCGCCGACCTTATACTCAGCCGCATTCCAGAATCTGCTTGAATCGGGAGTGAACATCTCATCAGCCAGAACTATCTCGCCGTTCTCGTCCAGACCGAACTCAAACTTTGTATCAGCGATTATAATGCCCTTTGTCAGCGCATAATCGTAGCACTTTTTATAAAGAGCGATAGAAATGTCGAATATCTTCTGAGCAAGCTCATTTCCTACACCCTGCGCCATCTCCTCACGGGTGATGTTTATGTCGTGTCCCTCGCTGCTCTTTGTCGAAGGCGTAACGATAGGTTCTTCGAGCTTTTCAGCCAGCTGGTGCTCTCCCTTGAACTCAGCGCCGCAGAACTTTTCTCCTGCCTTGTAAGCGGTCCACATACTTCCGAAAAGATAACCTCTTACGATCACCTCATAAGGCAGCATCTTCAGCTTCTTTACCTTGATGGTCCTGTCCTTGTAGTATGCATCAGCAAACTCCGCAGGCATATCCTCCTGCTTTGTGGAAACGATGTGATTTTTAACGATGTCCTTTGTGTAATCGAACCAGAAGTTAGCTATCTGAGTAAGATTAACACCCTTGTTTGGTATTTCGCTGTCCAGAATAACGTCAAAAGCCGAGATCCTGTCGGTCGTAACGATGATAAGCTCGTCCTTTCCTGTGTCGTAGACCTCACGAACCTTGCCCGAAATGATTTTCTCCATGATCAAGTACCTCCGAATATTATTTTTATTGCACCATTTAAGATTATAACATCACACAGCGCAAATTTCAATATGCGTTTTGACAAAAATATCACCCTCCTGCGCAGGTTTATATAGCTATCTTTGTGTACTTGCCATAAATTCCGAAGAAATCCTCCGCAAAAGCAAACAGCCCGCCAAAAAGGCGGACTGTTCGTGCAAAGAGATCATCTGAGGCTTATTATATGCTTATATTATATAATCGTATTCAACCTTGTTGCCCATGATATCGGCAAGAGTTATTCCCGAAAAATATTCCTTGATGAGCTTGTAATATCCCTGCCATACGGAAAGAGTTTTACAGTAGCCCGAGCGTGAGCACTGTTCGCTGTGCTCTTTAAGGCACTCAACAGGCGCAAGGTCGCCCTCGGAAAGCAGAAGTATCTCCCAGATAGTATACTGCTCAGGCTCTCTTGTCAGCTTATAGCCGCCGCCCTTGCCGTGAAGACTGTCGATCAGCTTGCCCTCTTTAAGCGCAGGCAGCAGCCTTTCGATATATTTAAGTGAAATGCCCTGGCGTTTTGCAACGTCTTTCATGGGGATATAGCTTCCGTTGCGGTGCTCTGCGAGGTCAAGCATTATGCGCAGTGAATAGCGCCCTTTTGTAGAGATCATAGCTGTACTCCTTTTCTGTATTATCTATTATCGGATAATCGTTTACTCTAAAACCAACTTGGTAGGTTGGTATTAGTGTAACACATAATAAGCCATTTGTCAAGGACAACAGTTGATTTTTCGGGAACAGTGTGCTATAATAGATTTGGGTTAGTTAAAGCTAACACCACTTGAAAAAAATAAAGGGGGAAAATATATGTGGATAAAAGTCGCTCATGGCATACTGATACCCTTTCTCGGCACGAGCCTGGGCGCTGCCTGCGTGTTTTTCATGCGTGGCAAAATGAGCGAAAGGCTCAGCAAAGCGCTCACAGGGTTTGCCTCGGGGATAATGGTGTCCGCTTCGTTTTTCAGCCTTATCGCCCCTGCCCTTGAGCAGTCCTCCGATAAGGGAAAGCTCGCATTTGTGCCTGCAACGATAGGCTTTCTTGTCGGGATGCTCTTTCTGCTCGTCCTTGATGTCATCATTCCGCATATCCACATGGATAACAGCGAGGAGGGCTTGAAAAGCGGCCTTAAACGCACGACCAAGCTCGTGCTCGCAGTAACGCTGCATAATCTGCCCGAGGGCATGGCTGTCGGCATCGTTTACGCAGGCTGGGTTTACGGCGATGACAGCATAAGCATGACAAGCGCTCTCGCCCTTGCAATAGGTATCGCCCTGCAGAATTTCCCCGAGGGTGCGATAGTTTCAATGCCCCTTTGCGCCGAGGGTATGTCAAAACCAAAAACCTTCCTGCTCGGTGTGCTTTCTGGTGTCGTTGAACCCGTAGGTGCGCTGCTGACTATCCTTGCCGCAGGCTTTTTCCTGCCGATACTGCCCTACCTGCTCTGCTTTGCCGCAGGCGCAATGTTCTACGTCGTTGTCGAGGAGCTTATCCCCGAGATGAAGGAGGGCAAGCATTCAAATGTCGGCACGGTGATGTTCGCCGTGGGATTTGCTCTTATGATGGCTCTTGATGTCGGGCTTGGCTGATGACGCTGCAATGCAGGCGCAGCTTAAAAAACTATTGACTTTTGCACTTTGCAGGGATATAATAGTAGTGCTCGCAGTTTTGCGAAAGAAAGGACTAAAAAATCTATGATGTGGGTGTTCATCTATGCCGCACTTGCGGTGTGCGTGGTATTTTTCTCTATCAAGCTCGCCAACTATGTTGACCTTATCGACAAAAAGACCGACCTTTCGGGTGCGTTCATCGGCGGCGTTATCCTTGCCGCAGTTACAAGCCTGCCCGAGCTTTTCACCTCTATCTCGGCGGTGCTTTTCGTAAAGCAGCCCGATCTTGTAATGGGCAACATCTTAGGCAGCAACCTTTTTAATATGTGTATCTTCGGCGGTGCAGCACTTATCGCTGCAAAAAGCCTGTGTAAGTCAACTATCGGCAGCAGCCACTTCAAAACTACTGTTATAACGTTCATAATGTTCGCTATAATGATGCTGCCCGTTGTTTTCAAAAAGGACTACACGGTAGTCGGCATAAGCGTTTACTCGATAATACTGCTGGTGCTCTACGCTTGCTCTATCAAATTCATGGCAGGTGACAGCGCCGAGAGCGAGGGCGAGGATACAAGCGACCTCACACTTAAACAAATTATCATCAGATTTGTCATAATGGCAGTTCTGCTGGTAACGGCATCTATCTTCATCACCATCGCAGCAGATCACCTCTCGGAAGAGTTCAATCTCGGCAAGACCGTCGGCGGTGCGCTGTTCCTGGGTGTTGCGACCTCGCTGCCCGAGCTTACCTCGTCTATCGCACTTATCCGCAAGGGCAACTTCAACGCCTGCGCAGGAAACGTTATGGGCAGCGGCGTGTTCAATTTCTGCATAATCTCCGTAGCCGATATTCTTTACAGAGGCGGTTCGGTGTACATCTCAAACGACAAGTCAAGCTCGTATCTTAACATTTTCGGACTTGTTGCAACAACTGCCGTGGGAGCGATACTGCTGATGAAAATGCGTAAAAAAGATACCGAAAATGCAGGACTCAAATTGTTCTACCGCATCGGCGGACTTGCGATCCTCGCCTGCTACGGAGCATTTTTGTTCCTGTCAAATGCAAAATGATAAAACAATACCCAAGAACGTTGGTGTACGCTCTTGGGTATTTTTAATACTGTTTGTATTGTTGTGGGTAAGTCCTCTTGAAAAGAGTTTTCCCCAATAGTACTAACATTATTTAAAATATCTGTCCAGCAAGCCCTTGAAAGCGCAGCCGTGTCTTGCCTCGTCCTTAGCCATCTCGTGAACTGTGTCATGGATAGCGTCGTAGCCAAGCTCCTTAGCCTTCTTTGCAATTTTCATCTTGCCCTCGCAGGCGCCGTTTTCAGCCATATATCTCAGCTCAAGGTTCTTCTTTGTCGAAGGTGTAACTACCTCGCCAAGCAGCTCAGCGAACTTAGCAGCGTGCTCAGCCTCCTCAAAAGCAGCCTTCTCGTAATACATACCTACCTCAGGGTAGCCCTCTCTGTAAGCAACTCTTGCCATAGCAAGATACATACCTACCTCGCTGCACTCACCGTTGAAGTTATCACGCAGGCCCTGAACGATCTCCTCGTCAAGACCCTGTGCAGAGCCGAGCTTGTGCTCGTCAGCCCACATTATCTTCTCTTCCTCTACCTTGTTGAACTTTGAACCCGGAACGCCGCACTGTGGGCACTTCTCGGGCGGCTGCTCGCCCTCATAGATGTAACCGCATACCGAACATACGAATTTTGACATAATTATTTACCTCCCATAGCTGTTTGTGTGAAAAAAACTGTTCTTTTTGCACAAATTCATTATACCTGAAATCTACGTTTTTGTCAACAGTGTTTGAACAGATATTGCGTACGATTATTTATGAAAATACTATACTAAATTTGTACACTTTTCACAACAGCGGTTGAAATACACAGGAAGATGTGTTATACTGAAAATATCATTTAAAAACGAGGGGCGCAAAAGGAGCGATAGTGTGAAACAGTTCAATAACGAAAAAGCACGCCTTGCAGGCGAGTATTTCATGCAGGGCTATAACTGCTCGCAGGCAGTAGTTGCCGCCTGGGCGGAAGATGTGGGACTTGATATGCAGACAGCCATGCGCATCTCCTGCGGCTTCGGCGGCGGTATAGGAAGACTGCGTGAAGTTTGCGGAACAGTCAGCGGAGCAGTAATGATACTTAACTGGAAATACGGCTACACCGACGGGAGCGACCGGCAGGCAAAGGGCGAAATGTATAAGCTGATACAGGCTTTTGCCGCACGCTTCAAAGAAGAAAACGGCTTTGACAGCATCGTATGCAAGGAGCTTCTGGGCTTGAAAGGCGCAAGCGAGCCTACACCCGCCGCAAGAACGGACGAGTATTACAAAAAGCGTCCCTGCAAAGAGCTTATCGAGCTTTCCGCAGGGCTTCTGGGAGAATTCATCGAGGTGCAGCAATGAAACGTATAATCGTAACAAGGCGCAAAAAACTTGCCTCTGCAGTCATGCCCTTCTGGGTAATACCCGGCTCAAAGCAGGCGTTTATGGCGCAGTTCGGGCTTTACGGCGACCTTTGTCAGTTCGATGCGCTCGGTCAGCCCGTTTCAAGGATAGACCCTCGTGTGCTTGATTCAAACGGCGCACGCATCAAAAACGGCGAGCAGATTGTGCTCGACCTCAGAGATGATATCTTCTCCGTCTTTGCTGCCACCTCAACAGGCAGCCTCTCCAATGAGGTCATCCTGCAGGGCGGTCAGTTCATCCAGGGCGTGGAGACATTTTATCTGAATATGACCGTCAAGGGCGGAATGAAAAGCGTGAGCTACCCCTGGTTTGAATAATCCGCTGCTTTTTCGGAAAAACTAATCCTGAGTTTTTTCGGGGAGGCTTTAAAATGGACCTTTATTCACTGGCACAGGGAAAATGGACACGGGGCATATTTCTCGCAGGAGGAAGCCTGCTTTTCGGAATGTCCTTAGGGCTTATCCTCAGTCCGAACAAACTTGCCGCAGGCGGTGTCGCAGGCATATCCGTCCTGCTGGACCACTTTTTCCCGCTTGGCGTGGGAACATTCACCCTGCTGCTCAACCTCCCCCTGCTTGCGCTGTATGCTAAAGCATTCGGCAAAAATGCCACGCTTTCAACGCTTGCTGCGATTTCCGTGTGTGCCCTTTCAGCCGACCGTTTTTCTTCCCTTGCACCGCCCGTCACCGATACCCTGCTCGCAGCAGTTTTCGGCTCGGCACTTATGGGGCTTGGCTGCGGCGCAGTTTTTCTTTCGGGAGCTACAACAGGCGGCACCGATATCATCACCAAGCTGATACTTCGCAAAAGGCCGCATCTTGCCACAGGCAAGGTCTTTCTCGCTGTTGACGGCACCGTCTGCCTTGCAGGCGGCATTGTGTTTAAAAGCCTCTCCACCGCACTCTATGCGCTGCTCGGGCTGTTTGTTTTCTCAAAAGTGCTTGACAGCGTGCTTTACGGTGCAAACAAAGCCAAGCTCGTGCTCATCGTCACCGCAAAAAGCAGCCGGCTGCTGCCTGAGCTTCTCTCCCGTGCCGATGTCGGCTGCACGGTCATCTCATCACGCACCGGCTACACGGGCACTGCGGCACAAACGCTTATGTGCGCCATGAAAAAAAGCCGCCTTCACACCGTGAGAAAGCTCGTTGCCCAAGCCGACAGCACCGCATTCATGCTTGTGCTTGACAGCAGCGAGATATACGGCAAAGGCTTTGAATTATTACAGCAAAAGAACAAGAGGTAAGCAATGATAGACATTAATTCACTCAAAGGCGTTATCTTCGACCTTGACGGTACTCTTATCGAATCGGGCGATGTATGGACGCAGATAGATATTGACTTTCTCGGCAAGCGTGGCTTTGCCGTGCCCGAAAACTACGGAAAAGCTGTTTCCGCAATGGATTTTCGCCAGGCAGCGATATATACAAAGCAGCTTTTCTCCCTGCCCGAAACTATTGAGGAGATAGCAGCCGAGTGGCGTGATATGGCTATTTGGCACTACACCAACGATATTCCCGAGGTCAGCGGCGCACAGCAGTTTGTAAAGCAGCTCCATTCCGCAGGCGTAAAGCTCGCCCTTGCCACCGCATCCTCGCAGGAGCTTTACACGCCTGTCTTAAAGCGCTGCGGAATGTATGAGTATTTCAGCGAATTCGTCACCACATCGCAGGTCGAAAGGGGCAAAGGCTTCCCCGATATATACCTGCTCGCCGCAAAACTGCTTGGCGAAAAGCCCGAAAACTGTGCCGTGTTTGAAGATATCCCCGAGGGCGTAGAGGCAGCAAAGCAGGGCGGTTTCAGGGTGTATGCACGCCTTGACCACAAGCGCAGAGCCGACCACGCAGCGCTCAGGCAGTCTGCCGACAGCTGCTTTGATACCTACATAGATATAATGTCCGATAAGATTCCCGAACACAACAAAACGGTGTGAAACAACTTCACACCGTTTATTTTTTATTCACCGTATCCTTGTTCAAAGACCGAACTTCTTTAAGACTTCACCGTAAAGCGACAGATTTATCGACGCAGCATCTAAAACACCAAACACATTTTTATCTGCTCCGTTCAATATCTCCTGCCGTTTTTCATCAAACTTTGCAAGTCCTGCCTGCTGCTCAGGCTTAACATTACTCAGATCTATATTATTTTCTTTCACATATTTGTTCAGCTCTTCGTTATAGTCCGCCATACTGCTGCACAGCCCCCTCAGCTTCTCATCGGGCAAAGGGTATCTGCCGCTGTGATCGCCTGCCACCCAATAGGTATCTCTCTGCTTATCATATTGAAGAAAGAATATCCAGCGATCACCTTTTTTCATCGGTGTCAGCCCGGTGAATGCAACAAGCTCACCGTCCGTTTCGGAAATGCCGTATCTCTGAGATATGTTTACGCTCTGCACCGCATCTCCCTTCAGCACCTTTTCAACTTTTATCGTGTTTTTTGAAACGCAGTCAACAAGTATCTCTTTACCGAATTCGATGCTTTGCTCATATTCAGGGTACTGTCTTGTGTTTTCGGCATATTCACCTATAACGATAAGATCCGATGCTTTTTCAAGCTCATCAAAGCTGCCGTAAGTTATCCTGCTGCCCTCGACCTTGACCTCGCTTTTCCACTGCTCAGGTGCATTTGTAGGATATTTTTTGTTTTTTCCGTCAGGCTCGGCTGCCGACACCTCGGATGAACTGTCAGCAAGGCTGCTGCTTTGCTGCTGTGAGCTTGTTTTTTCACTTGTACCTGAACTGCCTGTATCGGCGCAGCCTGCCATAACAAGTGCGCAGGCGATCACCGTTATCATCAGATGTCTTTTCATATCATGCACCCCACTTTTCTGTCAAATCATACTCCCGATCTTCGCAGCAGTCTGCTTTACAGCAAATATATCACACCCGCATCGTTTTGTCAAGTATTTTCATATTTATCAAATTATATGCAGAAATTATAATTTTTATCCGTGATTTACTGCTATTTGCAATCCGCAAAAAAGTCCGAAAGCACTTTTCAAGTGCCCTCGGACTTGTAATTCTTATCCACCGTCTATCAGCTTTTTCTTCTCACGCTTTTGCACATAAAGCAGATAGTCCGCCTTGTCGATTATCTCGGCAATGCTCTTGTATTCGCTCGCCTTGCACTCAAAAATACCCATCGACATAGCTATCCTGTAAGGTCTTTTCAGCCTCTCGTTGAGCTGGTCAAGCACCTCGTTGCACTTGTTCCTCACATACTCGGTCATGTTGTCGAATATCGAAGGCATCATTCCCACAAATTCATCTCCGCCTACTCTGCCCACGATACCTATATCCGAGATGACCTCACGCAGACAGTCAGCTACCGCCTTTATCGCAACATCTCCCTCGGAATGCCCGAAGTTGTCGTTTATCATTTTCAGACCGTCAAGGTCAACAAACACAACTATCAGCCTGTCGGTCATCTGCTCGAACTGCTTTGCAGCCTCGCTGTAAAAACCACGCCTGTTCAGCGTTCCTGTCAGCTGGTCAAGGCTGGACATATTATGCAGCGCAATATTTATCTTGTTGAGCTGTATCAGCGTATCGTTCTGCGTCCTGATAAGCTCCTGTATCTTCACCGCAGCGCTGAGCTGGTAGGTGAGGTATTCAAGGTAATGGAAATAATCAAGGTCCATCTCAAACAGCGCCAGTCCGTACTGCACATTCGTCGAATACAGCACCGTCATGACCATTGTCCAGCGCCTGTTCTCAGGAAGATATTCGTGCCTGAAAAGCTGCTGCGCATTGACCTGCTTCCTGTCCTGCGGGATAGTATAGACCTTTCTGTCTATGTTGTATGCCTCAAGGTTCCACGTCAGGTCAGGCGGCACATCTCTCCTGCTGTTGCACACTATCGGCTTTTCCAGAAGATAGAGATAACCTCTCCTTATGTTCAGCAGATGCAGCTGCCTCAGCATCGAGCCGCACGCACCCTCAACATCCTCCGTTGCAAACATCAGCATATCTCTGGTGATGATATTTGATCTGTGGCTTATGCTCAGGCTCCTCTCGTTTTCATAAGTCCTTCGCATCTCAATGCTGTATGCTACCATCTGATAAAGGTGCGTAAACACCGTGATTATGTCGTTGAGTCTGTCCGGATAATGATCCGCCAGCCACTTCATTCCCACATCTATGATCGTAAGGAACTTGTTTACATTGTACTCAAAAAATGCGTCGTTTCGCCTGAACACCCTGTCTATCAGCGACATCATCGCCTCGACCGTGCCTTTGCCGTCCCTGAACACCGCATCGCACATATCAAGGAAGCCGACACACGCCTTCATCGCCTTTGCATATTGTGCAGGCGAAACAAAATCCGTGTAAACTATCTTGAGTATCTCTACCGCACAGCTCTCGTTGTCAAGATCGAATATCCTGCTGTTATCGGGATATTCTTCCTTTCTGAAGCAGGATTCCCTGAGCATAAAGGTCGTGGCAAAGCGTTCGTGCTTTATAAACCGAGTGTTGCCGTTAAGGTAATCCACCGCCCTGCTCACAGCCGCAAAAGCCAGCTGCTGCGCATCAGCCTTTACCGAGGCAAGCGGCGGAGTAAGGTTCTGAGCTATCGGCATATCGTCAAAGCCCACCACAGCTATCTGTTCGCCTATCTTTATGTTGTGCCTTTCAAGCACCTCATAGACCGTTTTTGCGGTATCATCATTGCAGCAAACTATCGCATCCATATCAGGGTTGTCATTCAGCAGCTTTTCCACCTGCTCGTGACAGAACGATGACATATCATTGTATATCGTCAGCTTCTCGTCATATTCAAGCCCGTTTTCCTCAATAGCTTCCTTGTACGCCGCATTTCTCTCAATGCAGTCGTAGTTATAAGGCTCGCCCTTCATCAGACCTATGCGTTTTCTTCCCGTCTTGATAAGGTAGTTCACCGCCTCCTTAACGCCCGAGGTGTTGTCAAATATCAGGCTCTCAAAGCCGTCCACCTCAGCCGCTATCGACATAACAGGCGTATCACCGATGCTTCCCAGCAGCCTCTGCATATCCTCCTGTGTCATCGAATAGGCTATCTCACCGGTTGTCATGATAACATAATCAAGAGCCTTGTTGGATATATGCGTAAGCATCGTGTTGAACATATACTCGTATTTTTCATCAGCACTTTCGGGAGCAACATCACGCCCGATGTACTTCATCGGTATTATCACCAGATTAACGTCCAGCTCCTGCGCCGCCGCCATCGCACCCTTGGCGATATTCCAGCTGAACTGGTTAGAAAGATAAGCGACCACAAGTCCGACTGTAAAACGTTTGCCCAAACAACACACATCCTTTCCTGTAAAGCCTCCCCCAATGCAGAACAAGACTTCTTCGTGCAAATTCAATAGTATTATATCACAACTTGTATTATTTTGCAACACTTTTTGCATAAAACCGCAGCGCAGCCCTGCCAATTTGCAAAAAAATAACGGGAGACCTCACATCTCCCGTCATAAAACTTCGTATTTGCCTTACTGGTATATCCTTATCTTGCTCTTTATCTCAGCCGAGTGCGAAAGGATAGCCAGGTTATCGTCAATGTCCGCTTCCTTCATATTCGGCGTAATGAAAGCCAGCTCGTTATCGGGTCTGCCTGCACGCTCCAGATACATCACCTTGCCGAACATCTCCGATACAGCACCCTTCAGCTCCTGAGCGTTATCAGCCTGTATCCTTACATATACCGACGTGTTCGTCAGCTTGTAGTTCACCACGAAGCTCCTGTCGCCGTCGTCCTCCCAGTTAACTGCAAGAACGGTCTGAGGATGCTTGAGACAGTCTATTATATCTCCCACAACAGCCGAAGCGGTCGGCAGCTTGCCTGCGCCCTTTCCGTAGAACATTACATTGCCCACGCCGTCGCCCACAACGCTTATCGCATTGTAAACATCATCAACGTTTGAGAGCAGGTTTGTCTTAGGCACGAATCTCGGGCAGACGATAGCCTTGAGCTTTCCGTCCTCCAGCTTTTTCACCGAGCCTATCAGCTTTATAACATATCCCGCATTATCGGCATATTCCACATCATCAAGCGTCAGCCTTGTGATACCCGAGCAGTGTACCATCTCGGGGTAAATGTGCTTGCCGTAAGCCAGCGAACCGAGAATGCATATCTTTCTGCAAGCGTCCTCGCCCTCAACGTCAGCCGTCGGGTCAGCCTCGGCATATCCCAGCTCCTGCGCCATTTTCAGTGCATTCTCAAACGACATCTGCTCCTTTATCATCTTTGAAAGTATAAAGTTCGTCGTTCCGTTGAGTATACCCGAGATCTGCAGTATCTCGTTTCCTGCCAGGCACTTGTTTATAGGCCTTAAAATAGGGATACCGCCGCCTACGCTTGCCTCAAACAGATAGTTGCACCTGTGCTCCTTGGCGAGCTTTATCAGCTCAGCGCCCTTGGCTGCAACAAGCGCCTTGTTTGAAGTTACCACGCTCTTGCCGTGCTCCAGCAGCTTTTTTGTATATTCATAAGCAAAGGTCGTGCCTCCCACTACCTCTGCCACAACAGTTACCTCATCATCGTTGAGTATCGTGTCAAAGTCCTTTACCATGCGGTCAGCAAAAGGCGAATCGGGGAAATCCCTGAGATCGAGGATATACTTGATATCGCAATCCTTTCCCACCTTCTTTGAGATCGACTCACGGTTTTTCATAAACAGCTCTACCGTTCCCGAGCCTACCGTACCGTAACCTATAACTGCAACTTTACACATAATCCTTTACCTTTCCTCTCTGACAAGTGCGTCTTATTCGCCCGAGATCAGCTTAACGTCTACCACTCCGCTGACCTTTCCCAGCTCTGCGCTGATATCCTGTGCCGACATCACTGCGTGATCGAATCTCACCGACACCGTCACCGTAGCGACCGAATCTATCGGGATATTCTGATTTATCGTCAGTATGTTCGCATTCAGCTCATACAGCTTTGAGATTATCGAGCTGAGGACTCCCTTTTCATCACGCAGGATAAGATATATCGACAAAATATTGTTCGTCAGCTGTTCCTCATAGTTGAAAACACAGTCCTTATACTTGTAGTATGCGCTCCTTGAGATACCCACTGCCCTGCAAGCCTCCGCCGAGGTCGAAGCCTCGCCTCTTGCTCTCATTCCCTTGGCGCTGAGCACCTTCAGGATTATCTCGGGCAATACCTCAGAGCTGACTATGACCAGCCTGTTTTCCTTATCCGCCATTGAGTCCACCTCCTGCGCACAGATGTACTTGCGACAAATACGAATATAACACTTTTGAGCAATTTTGTCAAGGGGCGCTGCCTTGCGCTTTCAAGAGAATTTACCGCATTTTCTGCCCAAAAAACTGTGCGCTTTGCACAGCCGACCCATATCTTGTGTCTGCCGCCGTTAGCATCAACTACCTGTTGCGTTCGCCCGCCGAAAACACCTCCCCCAAAAGCGCAGTTTCACAGCCGCCCAATGATGAATTTGTTTTAAAAACGATTTCGTTAATAATATATCCCTTGTTATAATTTTTAAAAAGGTGTAAAATAGAACCAAGAATTTGTTTATTTAAGGTTTTGTTGAAATGGGAGCGATATTATGGACATCATTTCTGAAATACTCGAGACCGACAGGCTCGCAGAGGAGAAAATAAAAAAAGCATACGAGCAAAAAGCTCAGCTCGAACAGCAGACCGATGAGCAGATACAGCAGCTTAAAAAAGATGCTGTCGAAAAGACCGAAAGCATTCGTGAAAAGCTCTCTTTGCGCACTAAAGCCGAGATACAGGAGCAGACCGAAAAAGCCGAAAAGGAAGAAAAAGAGCGCATCGCCAGGCTCGATGAGCTTTACAGCACCAAGCACAGAAAGTGGGAAAAGGCTATCTGTGAAAAGATAATCAGCAATTACTGATACCTTGGCGCAGCAATTTTGTTTCCAAAGGGGTGAACACCATGCTCGATTCGATGTCATCAAATGCAACAGTCGCAAAAATACGCTCGCTTCACGGCAGAATGCTCACCCGTGATAACTACCGTGAGATACTCACCAAGCGCAGCGTCCCCGAGATAGCCGAGTACCTTTCGACCACAAGGCGCTTTGGCGAGCTTCTCAGCGATGTTGACCCGATGACCGTACACAGAGGTTTTCTTGAAACGCTGCTTGAAAAGGAGAACTTTGATACCTATATCCGCCTTTGCGAATTTCAGCAGCTGGATAAAGTGCCGTTTTTCGGCTATCAGATAGAAAAGGCCGAGATCGGCTGCATACTTATGCTCATCAACAACATAAACACCGGGCTTGACAGGTCCTATCTCGATGACCTGCCGGGATACATAATAAAGCACACAAGCCTTGATCTTCTCGGGCTCAGCCGTGCAGGCGATTTCACCGAGCTGCTGAAAATGCTGAGAAAGACCAAGTACCATAAACCGCTCGTGCGTGTCCCTCTGGGTGAGGACGGAACGGTAGATTATACCGAGTGCGAAAGAAGACTGAGAACGCAGTATTATACCAACGTTATCCGTCATGCCGAGGATTCCTTCCCCGACAGCCAGAGCGATGAGGTAGTTAAAATGGTCAAAGCCGATATAGACTTCCTCAACATGATAAACGCCTACCGTATGAAAGCGTTCTACGGCTTCACCGCAGACCAGATAAAACAGCATCAGATAAAGATACAGGGCGTCGGCAAACGGCTGGATAACTACTATGAGCTTGAAACTCCCGAGCAGATGCTCGAATGGCTCAGCGAGCACGAAACACATACCGAGCTTGCAGAAGATGAGCTGATAGAGGTCACCATGCAGCGCAATAAGTACCGAAGGCTTGAACACACCATCTACCGCAGCTTCAATGCGCCTGTTGTACTTTATGCCTTTACGCAGCTTTGCGAGTATGAGACCGCAAACATAATCCACATGATCGAGGGAGTGCGCTACGGCGTGGATCCCGCTTATATAGAAAACAATCTTCTGGTCTGCTGAACGACCGGGAAAGGAGAAATGCTCAATTGGGTATGGAAAAAATGGAGCTTGTCAGCCTTGTAGGCAAAATGGACGAGCTTGAGAGCTGTCTGAGCAGGTGCTGCGAAAGCGGCTGCTTCCACATTCAGCCCGCCTTCACCAGTGCAGGTGCTGCAAGCGGACTGACAATGCTCAACGAGAAAAACGGCTATACCGCAGTTCTCAAATCTTATGAAAGGCTTGCCGCAGATCTTGGCATAGAGCTGAAGGAAACAGACTATTCAGCCTGCACCCTTAAATCGCCCGAGGATTTTGCAAACCGGGCGGAAGAGATAAGCTCAGCCTTTGAACAGGCAAATACGCAGAAAAAAGACTCTCTGCAAAAAATATCCGAGATAAACGAAACTATCACACAGATAAATCACCTGCAGGGAATGAACAGCGATTTCAAGGAGATATTCTCCTGTAAGTATGTCGCTTCAAGAATAGGCAGACTGCCTACGGACAACCTGGAAAAGCTCGATTACTACGATGAGAACTTTTTCTTTATCCCCTTTGAAACGCAGGATCTTTACTGCTGGGGAATGTATTTCTGTCCGATGTCGGAAAAGGCGATAGTCGATGACCTGTTCCGTTCGATGTATTTTGAACGCATAATGCTGCCGGAATCTATCGAGGGCGATGCCGATGAGGCAATAAAACAGCTCTCCGCCGACCTTGTTCATCAGCAGGCACTTGCCGACGAAGCTCAGAAAACCATATCTTCCGTTTCGGCGGCCTCCTACGAGGAGATACAGCAGGCGTATTCAAAGCTGCGCTATCTCCACGGCACCTTTGAGCTTCGCAAAAAAGTCGGCTACCTCAGCGGAAAATTCTATATCAAGGGCTTTGTTCCCACAAGGGATAAAAAGCATTTCAGCGAGCTGATGAACGGGCTCGGCTCTGTGACAGTCTCATATATGCCGCCCGATGCCGATGCAAACTGCACACCGCCGACGATACTCAAAAACAGCTGGTTCACACGCCCGTTCAATATGATGGTCGAAATGTACGGCCTGCCCAACTACGGCGGCTTCAACCCGACAGCATTCGTGGCGATAACCTATACGCTGCTTTTCGGAATAATGTTCGGCGATCTCGGTCAGGGCTTCCTCGTGGTGCTGCTGGGACTGATAGTAGGCAAAAAGCTCAACAAAAATGCAGGCGGAATGATGGTGCGCTGCGGACTTTCAAGCATGGTGTTCGGAACTCTCTACGGCTCGGTGTTCGGCTTTGAGGAGCTTCTCGATCCGCTTTATGAACAGCTGGGCATCAGCTTCCTGCCGCTGAAGGTCTTCAAGCAGACAAACTTTATCCTCATAACCGCTGTCGCCATAGGCGTGGGACTGATAATAATGTCCATGCTCATCAATATCTATATCGGCTTCAAACAACGGGATTACGAAAAAGCGATATTCGGCTGCAACGGCATAGCAGGACTTGTATTTTACAGCTCTGTCGCAGTCGGGCTGGTCGGCACGATGATGTTTGATATGAAAATAATGTCACCGCCGTTCGTTATCTGCCTTATAGTTATACCGCTTATATGTATCTTCTGCCGTGTTCCGTTCTCGCTGGCGGTCAAGTACAAAAAATTCCGCCTGAGCGCAGACGAGGAAGAAAAAATGACTATCGGCGGATTTATAGTTGAGAACTTCTTTGAAATGTTCGAGTTTATCCTTTCGTATATCTCCAACACTATGTCCTTCCTCAGAGTCGGCGGCTTCGTGCTCTCCCACGCAGGAATGATGCTCGTGGTAATGACTCTTATGGAGGGCGGCTCGGCAATTTCCCGGCCAATCATACTCGTTATCGGAAACGCATTTGTCATGGCAATGGAGGGTATGATCGTGGCTATACAGATAATCCGTCTGGAGTTCTATGAGATATTCAGCCGTTTCAACGAAAGCGACGGCGTACCTTTTGAACCTGTCGGTGTCAGCTTTGCACCGCAGGAGCAGTGATAAACAACAATAATATAAAATATTTCTGGAGGATATAATCATGATAATCTATTTCTTACCACTTGTAGCAGTTGCACTTCTGTGCGTACCGTTTCTCTTTATGGCTAAAAAGATCAAAACAGGAAAGTCGTGCAAAAAAGCCTTTATCGGCAACCTCTGCTCGTTCTTCGGCGTAATGCTCATCGCCCTTATCCTTCCTATCGGCAACTTCGTAAGTGCCGCAAGTGAAGAGGGCGCAGCAGCAGTCATCACAACAGGCGCAGGTCTTGGCTACCTCGCAGCAGCCCTTGCCGTAGGTCTTGCCTGCATAGGCTCGGGTATCGCCGTTGCCGCAGGTGCACCGGCAGCTATCGGCGCAGTTTCCGAGGATCCTAAGGCATTCGTTAAAGCCCTTATCTTCGTCGTTCTGGGTGAAGGTATCGCACTTTACGGTCTGCTCATAGCTATCCTTATCATATCCAACATCACCAAGTAGTGAAAAAGGAAAACCACAATGAAATTCTATCTGATCAGCGATAATATCGATACCCAGATGGGAATGCGTCTTGCAGGCATCGATGGCATCGTTACACATACCGCCGAGGAAACACGCTCTGCGCTGGATAAGGCAATGAAAATGGAGGACGTGGGCATAGTCCTTATGACCGAGCTTGCCGTAAAACAGATACGACAGACGGTGTATGACTATAAGCTCACCTGCAAGCAGCCCCTTATCGTCGAGATACCCGACAGACACGCTACCTCGAAAATATCAGACACCATTTCACGATACCTCTCCGAAGCGGTGGGTATCAAGCTGTAAGCGGTGTAAAATCAAAAGATAAAACCGATCTTAAACACGTTCCAAGGAGGGAGCTGCGTTTTTTCGCAGCGGTAAAAGTATGAAGAACGAGACCGAAAAGCTGAATAAGTTCAAGCTCGCCGTGTTTTCCCAAGCGCAGCGTCAGGCACAGTCTATCACCGGCGGAACATCCTCGCAGCAAAAGCAGCGCCTGAGAGATGCCAAAAGACAAACGCAGTCAGAGCTTAAAACAGAGCTTGATAAAATCAAAAAGGATTTTGAAGCGCAAACTCTGCGCAGCATCTCATCAAGCAAGCTCACCGCTCAGAGAAATGTCCTGAGCCACCGCAGCAAAATGATCGAACGGGTTTTTGAAAACATCAGGTCATCTCTGCTGGAGCATTGCAAAGGCGAGGAGTACCCCGCCGAGCTGAAAGCAAGACTTGAAAAATGTATCAGTGCCTGCCCCGATAAAAAGGGAACAGCCTTTTTCACTCCCCGTGATATCGAGCTGGGAAAGGAGCTGTGCAAGGGCACTAAGCTGACTGCGAAAGAAAGCACAGCATTCACTCTCGGAGGAGTCATGGTAGTTTTTGATGAAACAGGCGTGGCTTACGACTGCACCTACGATGCAGCCTTTGAGCGTGAAAGGCAGGGCTTCTCCGCAAAAGCGGGACTTGCCGATATCTGATGATATAAAAGCTAATTTCTGAAAGGCGAAAGTATTATGGATAATATCTTTTCAATAAACGGTCCTGTCGTAAAGGTAAAAGCGTCAAAGAGCTTTTCTATGCAGGAAATGGTCTATGTGGGCGAAAAGCGCCTCATCGGTGAGGTCATCAGAGTTACCGGCGAGTTCACTACCATTCAGGTGTACGAGGGCACAACAGGGCTTAAACCGGGCGAACCCGTTGAGGGCACAGGTGCTCCCATGAGCGCAACGCTCGGACCGGGCATACTTGATAATATCTTTGACGGCATAGAAAGGCCTCTTAAAAAGCTCGAGGAGCTTTCGGGCGCATTCATTGCCGACGGCGCAAACGTTACCAGCATAGATACTCAGAAAAAATATAACTGCACCATCACCGTCAGCGTAGGAGATAAGCTCAGCGCAGGCGATATCTACTGCACCTGCCCCGAGACCGAGCTTATCACCCACAGGTGTATGCTCTCACCGCTCTCACAGGGCGGCGAGGTGGTCTGGTGCGCCCCCGACGGCGAGTATACCGTAAATGATACAGTCGTTAAAATAAAAACACCTTTGGGCGAGCAGGAGCTGACTCTGTGCCAGAAATGGCCTATCAGAACGCCACGCCCCTGCAAAGAAAGACTTCCCGGTACAAGACCTCTCATCACAGGACAGAGGATAATAGATACCGTCCTGCCTATCGCAAAGGGCGGCACAGCAGCTATCCCGGGCGGATTCGGTACAGGCAAGACTATGACCCAGCACCAGCTCGCTAAATGGTGCGATGCCGACATAATCGTGTATATCGGCTGCGGCGAGCGTGGCAACGAGATGACTCAGGTGCTTGAGGAATTTTCCGAGCTTATCGACCCGCATACCCAAAGACCTCTCACCGACAGAACAGTGCTCATCGCAAACACCTCCAATATGCCCGTTGCCGCAAGAGAAGCCTCTATCTACACGGGCATAACCCTTGCAGAGTATTACAGGGATATGGGCTATCATATCGCAATAATGGCGGATTCAACATCTCGCTGGGCGGAGGCTCTGCGTGAAATATCGGGCAGACTTGAAGAAATGCCTGCCGAGGAGGGCTTCCCTGCATACCTGCCTTCAAGAATATCCGAGTTTTACGAGCGTGCAGGCTATGTTAAAACTCTCGGCGGAAGCGAAGGCTCGGTAACTATCATCGGCGCAGTTTCACCGCAGGGTTCGGACTTTTCCGAGCCTGTTACCCAGAATACCAAGCGTTTCGTGCGCTGCTTCTGGGCGCTTGATAAATCGCTTGCCTATGCAAGACATTACCCCGCTATCAACTGGAACTCCAGCTATTCCGAGTATGTCGGCGACCTTGAGGCGTTCTATACCAAAAACGTTAATGCGGATTTTATGCAGGTGCGCCAGCAGATATCCAGCATTCTCGTCGAGGAAAATACCCTTATGGAAATAGTAAAGCTCATGGGCACCGATGTCCTGCCCGATGACCAGAAGCTGCTCATAGAGACCGCAAGGATAGTCCGTGTAGGATTTTTGCAGCAAAACGCCTACCACAAGGACGATACATACGTGCCGCTTGAAAAGCAGTACCTTATGATGAAAGCTATCTGCGATTTTTACAGCCTTGCACAAAGCGCACTCGCAGGCGGCGCAGCTTATCAGAGCATTCTCGATCTTGGCTGGTCGGATAAGCTGATAAAGATAAAATACGATATACCAAACGATAAGCCCGAAATGTTCGGGGAGTACGAAAAACAAATGACAGCCGACTTTAAAGGGCTGACGGAGGTGGCATAGTTGGAACTGAAATATGTTGGACTTTCCGAAATAAACGGTCCTCTCGTCGTGCTGGATAAAGTCAGCGGCATCGCATTTGATGAGATAGCTCAGCTCCGTCTTGATGACGGCACACGCCGCCTTGCAAGAGTCGTTGAGGTCGAGGAAGATAAAGCCGTCCTTCAGGTGTTTGAAGGCACAAAAGGGCTGTCACTCACCAATACGACCACACAATTCAGCGGAAAACCAATGGAGCTGGGGCTTTCAAAGGAAATGCTGGGCAGGATATTCAGCGGCTCGGGCAGACCTATCGACGGACTCGGCGAGGTCATACCCGATAAGTTCAAGGATATCAACGGCAGTCCGCTCAACCCCGTTTCAAGAACATATCCAAGGAACTATATCAATACCGGCATCTCATCGATAGATGCGCTAATGACGCTTATCCGAGGTCAAAAGCTGCCTATCTTCTCAGGCTCGGGACTTTCCCACAACAAGCTCGCCGTGCAGATAGCCAAGCAGGCAAAGATAGCCGATGAGAACGGTCAGGGCTTTGGAATAGTTTTCGGCGCAATGGGCGTTAAAAACGACGTTGCCGATTACTTCAAGCGCAGCTTTGAGGAAACAGGCGCACTTGAAAGAGTTGCCATGTTCATCAACCTCTCAAACGACCCTATCATCGAAAGGATACTTACCCCCAGATGTGCCCTCACCTGTGCCGAGTACCTTGCATTTGAGCATGATATGCATATCCTCGTTATCCTTACCGATATGACCTCTTATGCCGAAGCGTGCAGAGAGTTCTCATCCTCAAAGGGCGAGATACCGGGAAGAAAAGGCTACCCCGGCTACCTCTATTCCGACCTTGCGTCGATTTATGAAAGAGCGGGCATCGTAAAAGGCTCAAACGGCTCTGTTACGCAGATACCTATACTTACTATGCCTAATGACGATATCACACACCCTGTCCCCGACCTTACGGGCTATATCACCGAGGGACAGATAGTTATGGACAGGCACCTTGAACAAACAGGTACCTATCCTGCCGTATCGGTGCTGCCAAGCCTTTCAAGACTTATGAAAGACGGCATCGGCGAAGGCTTCACCCGTGAAGACCATTCAATGTGCGCAAACCAGCTCTTTGCCGCATATTCCAAGGTGCAGGACGCAAGAGCGCTTGCATCGGTAATAGGCGAGGAGGAGCTTTCCGAGGGCGATAAAGCGTATATGAATTTCGGCAAACTGTTTGAAGCGCATTTTATAAATCAGGGCTTTGATGTAAACAGAACTATCGAGGAAACGCTTGATCTGGGCTGGGCGCTGCTCTCCACACTGCCCCGTGCCGAACTTGACAGAGTCGATGACGAGCATCTCGATAAATTCTACGATCCCGAAAAAGCAAAAGCAATGTTTCAATAACTAATAACAACAGGTTTTTTCGTCCACCTTTTTCTCGTAAAAAAAGGTGGCGGGTCAAGGGCAGAGCCCTTGTCGCTGACCGCAGTCAGCGAAATTCTCCCGTGCCATCAGGCGCTCCGCATAGGTGAATTTTAAAACAGTCCGGTGGACTGTTTTAAAAGAGGGCATGCCCTGCAAGAGAGGGCTGCCCTTATGGAAAGACCCGATGTTTTTCCCTCAAGCCCTTAGGGCTTGACAAACAATTTCATAGACAAAAGGACGGTGTTATCAATGGAGCAGCAGGTGTTCCCTACCAAGGGAAATCTTATGCTGTCAAAAAAGGCTCTCCAGCTCGCAACGCTGGGCTATGACCTGCTTGACAGAAAAAGAAATATCCTTATCCGTGAGCTGATGAAGCTCGTGGATAAAGCGCAGATGCTGCGCAGCTCTATTGAGAGCACTTACAGCGAAGCGTACAAGGCACTCCAGGAAGCAAATATGTCACTTGGCGTCGTTTCAACGTTCGCACGCTGCGTTCCGATAGAAAACGGCATCACCGTAAGCTCGCAAAGCGTTATGGGTGTCGAGCTTCCTGCGGTGGAGCTTGAAAAAAAACCGCCAAAAATATACTACGGCTTTGCAAGGACCAATTCCACGCTTGACAGAGCATATATCGCCTTTGAAAAGGTAAAGGAAATGACCGCCGTGCTCGCTGAAGTCGAAAACGGCATCTACCGCCTTTCCGTTGCGATAAGAAAGACCCAGCGCCGTGCCAATGCGCTGCAGAATATAATTATCCCACGCAATAAGGATATCGTAAAATATATCACCGATTCGCTCGAAGAAAAAGACCGTGAAGAATTTTCACGCCTGAAAGTCATAAAAGCCACAAGGCTCAGGCAGAATGACGGGAATAGTTAAGCAAGGGGGAAAAGCATCATGCAAACAGTAAAGAATATTTTCAAGAACTTCTGGATACTCTCGGTGCTGTGTATAGTGCTGGGCATTGCCCTCATCGCAGATCCCGACTTTTTCACCGATACCATCGGCTATGTTATCGCAGGCCTGCTCGTGTGCTACGGCGCTGTAATGCTGATAATCTATTTCACACATTCCTCCGGCAGCATGATGGATAACGGCGCAAAGCTGGTCGGCGGACTGCTTTTGTGCGCCGCAGGCGTGTTCGTGTTCATTCAGCCCGATATCATCGCAAAGGTCGTTGCCATAGTGTGCGGAATGTATATGCTCATCAACGGCATCGTCAATCTTCAGGGAACACTTAAAATGCGCAAAGCAGGCTACCCCGACTGGAAGACCACAGGCGTGCCAGCACTCATAACCCTTGGCGTGGGCATCGTGCTCGTGCTCAACCCGATGACTCCCGTAAAGATCGCAATGACCGTCCTTGGCATAGCGCTGCTCGTTTCGGGACTTGTCAATGTCATCAACTGCGCCGTCATCAACCACAGGCTCTCAAAGATCGCCCGCTCGTCCGATTCCACCGAGCTTGCCATAAGGGATAAAGACCGTGACAGCACAGATATAATAGATATATGAGTTGTAAAAATGCCTAAAAAGTTTTGCGCTGATGTCTTATTATTTGAGATAAAATAAGAAAATGCAAAAAATGCTTGCAAACATAAGGGTAATAAAGTATACTCTAAAAGGTAAAGATATGGTCATTTAGGGAAAGGAATGAATGTTTATGACAAATGTGTCCGCAATTTTCGGCTCGGATGTTTTCAATGACTCTGTCATGAGGGAAAGGCTCCCCAAAAACACCTATAAGCAGCTGAAAAAAACTATCGAGGACGGCGTGCCGCTTGATATTGAGCTTGCAAATGTCGTTGCAAACGCAATGAAGGACTGGGCAGTCGAAAAGGGCTGTACCCACTTCACACATTGGTTCCAGCCAATGACAGGCATCACTGCCGAAAAGCACGACAGCTTTATCTCCCCGACAGATGACGGACATATCATAATGGAATTTTCGGGCAAGGAGCTTATCAAAGGCGAGCCTGACGCTTCCAGCTTCCCATCGGGAGGGCTCAGATGTACCTTTGAAGCAAGAGGCTATACCGCATGGGACCCTACCTCTTATGCGTTCATCAAAGCAGGCACACTTTGTATCCCAACAGCATTCTGCTCCTACGGCGGCGAGGCACTGGATAAAAAAACACCGCTGCTGCGCTCCTGCGATGCTATCAATAAAGCCGCACTGCGTATATTGAAGCTGTTCGGCTCGGACGCTACAAGAGTTATCGCCAATGCAGGTCCCGAGCAGGAGTATTTCCTTATCGACAGAGAAATGTATTCCCACAGAAAAGACCTGATATTTGCAGGAAGAACGCTCTACGGCGCACCTGCACCCAAAGGACAGGAGCTTGACGACCACTATTTCGGAACGATAAAAACAAGAGTCGCAGCTTATATGAAGGATATCGACGAGCAGCTGTGGCGGCTGGGTATCTATGCCAAGACCAAGCATAACGAAGCTGCACCTTCCCAGCATGAGCTTGCTCCTATATATAATACCGTAAATATCGCCACCGACCATAACCAGCTCACTATGGAGATAATGAAGCGTACCGCAAGAAAGCATAATTTCAAGTGCCTGCTTCACGAAAAGCCGTTTGAGGGCATCAACGGCTCGGGCAAGCATAATAACTGGTCGCTGTCTTCCAATACAGGCGTAAACCTGCTCAACCCCGGCAAAACACCTGCCGAGAACGCACAGTTCCTGCTCGTGCTCGCTGCGATAATCAAAGCGGTCAACAAGCATCAGGATATCCTGCGTGCATCAGTCGCTTCCGCAGGAAACGACCACCGCCTTGGCGCAGATGAAGCACCTCCGGCAATAATCTCTATCTTCCTGGGCGATGAGCTTACCGCTATCCTCACCTCTATCGTAGAGGGCACAAAGTATGAGGGCAAACGTGTCGAAATGGAGATAGGTGTCGATGTGCTGCCGCACTTCACTAAGGATACCACCGACAGAAACAGAACATCTCCTTTTGCTTTCACAGGTAATAAGTTTGAGTTCAGAATGCCGGGTTCAAGGCTCTCCGTTGCAGGACCCAACACCGTGATAAATACCATAGTTGCCGAGGCATTCGATGAGTTTGCCGATATCCTTGAAAAAGCAGATAACTTCCAGGATTCGCTTGATGACCTTATCAAAAAGACTATCAAGGAAAATGCAAATATCATCTTCAACGGCAACGGCTATTCCGATGAGTGGTGCGCAGAGGCTGAAAAGAGAGGACTTCTCAACCTCAGAACCACTCCCGATGCAGTGCCTTGCTTTGAGAGCAAAGAGAATATCGAGCTGTTTGAAAAGTACGGTGTCTATACCGAGACCGAGCTTCATTCAAGAGTCGAGATACTGCTCGATGAGTATTGCAAAACGCTCTCTATCGAAGCATCAACAATGATCGATATGGCTAAAAAGGATATCCTTCCGGCTGTAGCATCCTATATAAAGGACCTTGCCTCAACAGCCGAGCTTGCAAAGACCTGCGGAGCAGATGTCACCTTTGAGACCGATATGGTCAAAAGGCTCTCCGATCTCAGCGCAGTTATGTATAAAAACCTCGGTGAGCTTGAAAATGCACACTATGCCGCAAAGGGCGTAAGCGATATAAAGGAGCAGGCAAACTTCTACCGTGATATCGTTATCCCCGCAATGCAGGAGCTTCGTACACCTGCCGACGAGATAGAGTCACTGGTAGGCGAAAAGTACTGGCCTTACCCGACCTACGGTGCACTGCTGTTTTATGTAAAGTAAGATCACATCAAAAAAGACCGCACAAATGCGGTCTTTTTTTATTCCGTCGGACTGTCGGTAAAATCAAGATCTTCAAGCACAACACTACTGTCAATCGGGATATCCTGCTCTCTGGGCACATTGGGATTTCTCTGCGCCCTCTCGAGATCCTCGGTATAAACGTCTTTTGAAATGATATACGTTTCGTTGAGCTTGCTGTGATCGGTAAAATCAAACTCCTGCAAACGCCCGTCGTCCTCTATCGGCTGCGGTGCGATGACCGTCTGCGCCTTTTTCTGCTTGTCGGTGAACATCCTGCGCTCGTAAAGCTCGTCTTCCTGCCTGTCGTATTCCTCATCGGTAAGCGAGGTCCTGGTGTACTTGCCGTCAACGTAAAACTGCTTTCTCTGCAGGTAATCCTCAGGGGTGTCGCCCTTTTCATACTGCGGCATCTCGGGAACGGGCTTGTCAAAGATCTGCTCGGCGTTGTCGCTGTAAATATTGCCCTTTGCAGACTCGATAAGCTGTATCTTGCGCTTATGTTCTGCGACGTTTATCATCTGATCGCTAACTCGTCCGTTGAACGGGAAAGTCGGCATCGCACGCAGAAAGGCGATATCATCATCTATCTGCGCCATAGGCAGACGAACCGCTACAAGATAAACATAAGTTATCAGGGTAAATATCGAAATGCTCGTGTCGAACAAAAGCATTATCAAGGTATAGGATGTCAGCACCCACAAAGCAATGTTGTTCGCAGGTTTTCCGTGATACGCTATAAGCACGCAGCAGCAAAGAATGCTGACGATAACGTCCCACGCGCTTGCGATAGAAAATGTGAACCTGCCTGCTGAATACAGGAAGCTTGCCATAGATACCCAGCCTGCTAAGGCATATATGAACATAACAAGCATCGCTATATATATCGGGATAGTTGTGATAAGCATACGCTTGGTTTTCAGTCTTTTATATGTCTTGCTCAGATCGGCAAGCGGCATTTGCAGCGCCTCGTCACGCCAGTTGATCTTTTCTTCCATTTCCTGTTACCCCTTTTTGTTTCTTTTCTATCCTACCATAGCAGTTGGAGAAAGTTCTTCCGGAAAGTCTTTCCCCCAACAACTCACCCTATCCTCATTACCGAGCCTATTTTGCAAACATCAGCGCACTTTCCGCAGTTGTTGCACTTGTCGTAATCTATCACCGCATGGTTGTCAACAACGTGTATCGCACCCTGCTCACAATTCTTTTCGCACAGCCTGCAGCCAACACAGCCGCCCTCGCAAAGCGATTTTGTCACCCTTGCAATGTCCTTTGAGGAGCAGGTAACATCTACCGACTGCGAGATCCTGCGCACAACTATCAGCCCGTTTGGACAAGCGTCAACGCAAAGTCCGCAGCCTATGCAGCGTGATCTGTCCACCTTTGCTATCCTGTCAACAATGCTGATCGCACCCTGCGGACAAGCATGAACACAGTCGCCGTAGCCAAGGCAGCCGCTCGTGCAGGTCTTGCTTCCGCTGTAAAATCTGTTGCAGGCAGCGCAGCTTTGCACACCGCCGAATTCGTATTTGTGCGGCGTAATGTTGCAGTCGCCGTGGCAGCGCACAAAAGCCACCTCAGGCTCAGCCGCCGTAACTTCAACTCCCATTATCTCCGCAATTTTCTTAGCCGTCATCTCACCGCCCGGGCGGCACATATCACACGGCGCACCGTTTGAAACTATCGCCTCGGCATAGTCCGAGCAGCCCGAAAATCCGCACGAACCGCAGTTTACCTGCGGCAAAGCGTCGTTCACCTTTTCAATGCGCTCATCGACCTTTACCTCAAACACCCTCGAAGCGACCGTCAGCAGCACGCCTGCAAGCAGCCCGATAGCAGCAAATATCCCAACAGTAACCAGATAGCTCATCAGCGGCAGCTTCCTTTCTTACCCTTAAACTTACTTTTTATCTCTTGCTTTTAACTCACATCATTCCCGCAAAGCCCATAAAGCTGACCGAAACTATCGCCGCAGCAATAAGTGTCGCAGGAACGCCCTTGAATGCCTCGGGGAAATCATTCCCCTCAATGCGTGAACGCACACCGCTGAAAAGCAGCAGCGCCAGCGTAAAGGCAAGCCCCGTGCCCAGAGCGTTAGTCAGCGATTCAAGAAAAGTGTAGTCATTGTTTATGTTTCCAAGCGTAACGCCCAGCACCGCACAGTTTGTCGTTATCAGCGGCAGGTAAACGCCCAGCGCCTTGTAAAGCCCGTGCATAGTTTTTTTCATAACTATCTCCACCAGCTGCACGAACATCGCTATCACCAGAATAAAAGCGACCGTTTTCAGATACGTTATCTCAAAATGCTCCAGCAGCTTGTAAAGCGGATAGGTTATCGCCGTGGCGCAGACCATTACAAAAACCACAGCTCCTCCCATTCCCACCGAGGACTTTATCTGCTTTGAAACTCCCAGGAATGCGCATATTCCCATAAACTGCGAAAGCACCACGTTGTTTACAAAAACGCAGCCCACAAGTATCAGTATATAGCTCATTTACACACCCTCCCGTGACCTGCACTGCCCCGAGCACATCGAAGCGTTCGGGCAGTTATCGCACGAAATCTCCTTAGGCGGTCTGCGGTTGGCGAGCTTGTTCACCAGCGCAATAAGGCACCCCAGCACGAAAAATCCGCCCGCAGGCATAATAAATATCGTCATCGGCTTTTCGCTCAGCACGGGTATCTTCATTCCCAGCCAGCTGCCAAGCCCGAGTATCTCTCTTACCGAGCCCATTGCAAAAAGCGCCAGCGTGAAGCCAATGCCCATTCCCAGTCCGTCCAGCACCGAGCGCCCGACGCTGTTCCTGCTCGCAAAAGCCTCTGCCCTGCCAAGAATAATGCAGTTTACCGTTATCAGCTGCAAAAATACTCCCAGCGCCGAGTGCAGCCCGGGCAGATATCCCTTCATCATAAAGTCGATAAACGTCACAAAGCCCGCTATAATAACAATAAAGCAGGGCAAACGCACAGCCTTTGGTATAACGCCCTTGAGCAGCGATATCACCGCATTAGAGCAAACCAGCACAAACGTCGTCGCAAGCCCCATGCCAATGCCGTTTTCCGCCAGCACCGTCACCGCAAGCGTCGGGCACATTCCCAGCAGCGTCACAAGCACGGGGTTTTCCTTTATTATTCCCTTTGTAAACTCGTAAAGAGTCCTCTTACCATCATTCATCAAGCAGCTCTCCCTTGTGCACAGT
>OCTX014538976.1_pt1 | contig 34159 bp, 22 predicted proteins | sample 1539691 | NCBI WGS metagenome assembly OCTX01 (sample SAMN02144231, study PRJEB22623) | gut metagenome | biome: sheep rumen | host: Ovis aries | place: New Zealand
GATTGGCAAGGCCTTCCGCAACGAGATTGTGGCCCGCCAGTTCATCTTCCGCATGCGCGAGTTCGAGCAGATGGAGATGCAGTTCTTCGTCAAGCCCGGCACCGAGCTGGAGTGGTTCCCCCGCTGGAAGGAAACCCGCATGAAGTGGCACCTGGCACTGGGATTCGGTGCCGAGAACTACCGTTTCCACGACCACGAAAAACTGGCCCACTACGCCAACGCCGCCACCGACATCGAGTTCAAGATGCCGTTCGGATTCAAGGAGGTGGAGGGCATCCACAGCCGCACCAACTTCGACCTGTCGCAGCACGAGAAATATTCGGGCAAGAACATCAAATACTTCGACCCGCAGGAAAACCAGAACTACACGCCCTACGTCATCGAAACCTCCATCGGCGTGGACCGCATGTTCCTCAGCATCATGTGCCACAGCTACACCGAAGAGCAGCTCGAAGGCGGCGAAACGCGCGTGGTGCTCCGGCTGCCCGCAGCCCTCGCTCCCGTCAAGCTGGCCGTCATGCCGTTGGTCAAGAAAGACGGACTGCCCGAGAAAGCGCGCGAAATCATCAACGACCTGCGCTTCCACTTCAATTGCCAGTACGACGAGAAAGACTCCATCGGCAAGCGCTACCGCCGTCAGGACGCCATCGGTACGCCCTACTGCGTAACCGTCGATCACGACACCCTCACCGACGACAAGGTGACGCTCCGCTTCCGCGACACCATGCAGCAGGAGCGTGTCAACATCAGCGACCTGGCCTCCATCATCGAGGACAAGGTGAGCATCGTCAGCCTGCTGAAGAAACTGTAAGACCGGGAGACGCCATGAACGCGATGAAACATTTCCCCCTAGCAGCCCTGTTGCTCATCTTCGCCGCCCTGGCCGCCGCGTGCAGCGAGAAGGACGACGGCAGCGAGGTGTACGAATACACTGACTGGCAGCAGAAAAACGACACCTACTGGAACACGCTCTACAGCAACGCCCAGCAGCGCATCGCCGCTGGCGACAACTCGTGGCGCATCATCACCACGTGGTCGAAAAACGAGTCGGTAGCCACCAAGAGCACCGACCACATCGTGGTGCATGTGCTCAGCGAGGGCGATGGCAGCGAACAGCCGTTCTACACCGACACCGTGCGTGTACACTACACCGGGCGGCTCATTCCCTCGCCCAGCCATCCGCAGGGCTTCCAGTTTGACACGTCGATGAGCGGCTCCTACGACTCCAGCATCCCCTACAAGGCTGCGGCGAGCAGTTTCGTGGATGGGTTCACCACTGCCGTCACCAACATGCACGTTGGCGACCGCTGGGAAATCTACATCCCCTACCAGTTGGGCTATGGCACCAGCGACCGCTCCGACATTCCCGGCTACAGCACCCTCATCTTCGATGTCACGCTAGCCGCCTTCTTCCATCCGGGCTCGCTCGTGCCCGAATGGCGCGCGCCCTACGCCGCCATCACCGGCGAGTGGTAGGCATTGTTTCACACAGACTGCACGGATTCCGCAGATGCTTTTGTCTGCGCCATCCGTGCAGTCTGTGTGTTTTTTTTCCTGTTTCCCCATTGAAAAACAACCCCACACGGTTCGTCATTCTTGATTTATGTCAAGAAAAGCGCGTTTTTGCAGCAAAAAAACGCCGTAATCCATTGCTGTGTGCGAAAACAGCCGTATATTTGCATTGTCAAAAGGTAAAAGAAAAGTTAGTTTTCAATAGGAAAGTTAGTAAAGAAGATTTTTTAGGGTAAACGAAAAAGATTGTCAGGCATAAAACTTCAATAGGATTGGCAATAATAATAAGGTAAGAAGAAAAGGTTGTTTCCAAGGATAACATGATGCCCGCGAGGGGCGGAAAACCATACAACCGATAAAGTAGGATTAATAGTTAATATAATAATTAAGGTAAAAAAGATGAGTACAGGAATGGTATTAGCCCTGTTTGCAGCATTGACCGCAGCAGGAATGATGTTCGACAAGTCGGCTCGTCAGGGAAAATAAGATTTCTCCGCAGCCTTTGGAACGGATAAAAAGAGAAAGTTTCAGAAATAACGTGAATAGACCAAAGACGGTTGCCAGCGATTGGCGACCGTCTTTTTTTGTGATATTGTTCTGTTTTCCACTATTTTTGGAACAGGGCGGATGACAAATCGGCACCGGCCAACCGGATGGCGACGGACTGCACCAGCCCGCCATCTTCAACCTCAACGGACGGCGGCTCACGTCGCCCCCCGAGCGTGGCGTGTTCATCCTGAATGGCCGCAAGGTTCTCGGGGCTCCCGCCGGGAGATAGAAACGCCGTGTCGGCAAAGCCAAAAACAACGCCGTGAGATACGTACAAATTCTCTAGAAAATTTCATCGCATCGTCGGGAGATAATTTTCCGTCGTTTTGCGTTGCCAAAACAACGTCGCGGGTCAGCAAGACTTCGCGGCGTTTTTTTGTGCCCTTTCCGCCCGTTGGTCGATAAAAAAAGGCAGGAAACGACTTTTTTGTGGTTCACCAAAACAAAAAAAGAAAGAAAAACTTGCATATTTGGTGAATAATATTTATTTTTGTGCCCAGTATTAAAACCATTTCTTAAGGAATAAAACTTTTTTTTACCTGTTTAATGAAAAAACTTTACGTGACCATTATGCTGTCTTTCATGGCCGCAGTGGTTTTTGCCGTACCCGCACTGCGCGGACAGTGGAAAGTCATCACACTTACTGATGGAACCCAAGTAAAAGCACAACTTGTTGGAGACGAACACGGACACTTCTGGGTGGACGAAAATGGACGTGCTTTCATGCCTGCCGGGCAAAAGGGACTCTACAAGACTGCTGACAAGAGCGCACTGCAGCGTCAGGCTCAGCAAAAACGCGTAAAGGCCAATGCCCGCAGAACGCAGCGCAGAGTGCCCATTGGCGTACCTCATGAGCCCATTGTGGGCAACAAGAAGGCTCTTGTCATTCTTGTGCAGTTCAAGGGCGAGAACTTTACCTACTCCAAACCGCAAGCTTTGTATCGGGACATGCTCAACAAAAAAGGGTACAACGGAACGAGCGACTATGTGAATGCCATTGCCAGTTTCAATGAAACCACCTATATGACTCAGTCGGTGAACGACTATTTCAAGAAGGTGAGCGACAATAAGCTCGACATCCAGTTTGACGTAGTGGGACCCATCCAACTGCCAAAAGAAATGAAATACTATGGCGAGGACTACTATGATGATTATGGCATGATTTTGGACTACAACATCGGCGAAATGGTGAAGTATGCCTGCGAAAATGCTGACGAGACGGTCAACTTTGCCGATTACGACTGGGATGGCGACGGCGAAGTCGATCAGGTGGTGGTGCTTTACAATGGACTAGGACAGGCTGCTGGCGGTGACGAAGACACCGTGTGGCCGCAAGAGTTCTGGATGAACTCCACTGCATCAACCAACTATGGAAAGAAACCTTTGGTTCTCGACGGTGTGATGATAGAGACCTTTGCCTGTACTCCCGAATTGATTGGCTATAATGAACAACAAAATGGGCAGGCGTATTATGTGCAGGTGCTTTCGGGGCTTGGTACCTTCTGCCATGAGTTCAGCCACTGCATGGGGCTGCCCGACATGTACGACACGGGCGACCAGACCAACTACGGTCTCTATGAATACAGCATCATGGACAATGGCAACTACAATGGCAGCCCCAAAGGATATACACCTGCTGAATATACTGCCTATGAGCGCATGTTTGCGGGCTGGCGGCAGCCCGTTGAACTCACCGACGACATGGAAGTGAACGGCATGAAGCCCATTGCAAAGGGAGGAGAAACATACATCTTCTATAATGACGGCAACCCCAACGAGTTCTTCATGCTCGAAAATCGTCAGCATGGATGGGGACTGGTCGAAACAGGAAAAATCAAAAGCTATGAACAGCTTTACGAAACGGTGGGCTATTTTGATTGCGGACTCTTTGGCGACGGACTGCTCATCACTCATGTGGATTTCGACCAGGAAATGTGGGAAAACAACTTGGTCAACACCACCAGCGACGTAGGCATTGGCATCATCAACGACCACCAGCGTTGCCACGTGGTGGCAGCTGACGGCTCGTATATGTACTCGGAATCCAATATCGACGGCGACTGCTTCCCGTATGTTAACAATGTAGGGAAGTTGATCAACAACGAATTCTCTGACAAATCCACCAAGGGTGCCGAGTGGTACAACGACAACAGCCAGGGCGACCGCAAGCTGCATGCCGCCATTACCGACATCACCCAGAACGACGACCTGAGCATCAGCTTCAAGTTCACCAAGGAAAAGGTGGAGGACGGCATCAAGGATGTGCAAACCGCCGCAGCCGACCAGCAGCGCAGCTCCAAACTCTACGACCTCGGTGGCCGCGAAATGAAGGGCTCACAGGCCGTAGGCAAGGGCATCTACATCCGCGGTGGAAAGAAGTTCGTGGTGAAGTAGTTTCCCAATGGCGCAGGAGGCCTATGATTCCCCTCAAAGTCTCATTTGCCCCATAAGTCTCATAAGCCCCATAAGCCCCATAATTCCCATAAGAAAAAATAATAATCAATAACAATAAAAAAAGCGAAATCATTATGAAAAAACAATTACTGACTTTGGGCCTTGCTGCCCTTTTCTGCCTCCCGATGAGCGCACAGGACGTGAAGCTGATGGGTGTGGCACAGAGCATGCGTACCAACGACAACACTCAGTTGGAAGAATCTGAAGGCTATCTCGGATGGTGCCAGGAGTTGAATGGTGGTGTTGGTGCAGCTGTTTTCCTCGTGCGTAACGGCATTTACAGCATGACTTGGGACGGCTCAACCCTTTCCACACCAGTTCACGAGCCTAACCTGAAGAAATCGGATGTCGTCAGCGGTGGAGTCTGGAACCTTGAGAATGCTCAGGCTGTCTTTGATTGGAATCAGCTCTACGGCAACTCTGGCTCGGTATATGTTGACGGCAAACTGGTGACCATCTTCTCGCGCGACGAGTCTTCGACTACTGACGAAGAACTTTTCAACCTTCGCTGGTGGGATGCCAAGACTGGCAAGAAACTCTATGGCACAACTGCCCCCAAGTCGCTCAACGCTGAGAATGCCGGACTCTCCTACAACATGCAGGACGGAAAGGTCTATGGCTTGTTCTATCTCACCGAGGCCCAGCTGCCCGAAGACATTACCAGCGACCCTGAATACTTCGAGAGCGAAGCCGATCCTTATCAGGAGTCTAGCGGCACCGATGCTGGCTATTGCCTCTGCGAGGTCGATCTGAAGACCATGACCATTACTCCCATCACACCGGGACTCTACTATCAGAACTTTGTGGCCTTCGCCATCAACTCTGAGGGTCGTGCCTTCGGCATCACCAGTGGTGGTGCTGCCGGTTATGTTGCTGACGATGGCAAGCAGTACAACATGGACAACCAGCTTTCTGGCGCACAGGTTTATGAATTCGACCTGGCCACAGGTATGTATTATGCCAATGCAACCCATTATACTGACGAAAGCGGCGAGGATGCCATCGACTATACTCCGTGCTTCCAGGATGGTACCCCCATTCCCGGTACTGGATACAGTTCGCAGTATCGCACTCAGAGCGCCTGCTTCGCCAAGAGCAATCCTAACATGCTCTATTGGAACGGCTACTACAACAGCGGCAAGGGCTATAACGACTGGGGTTCTTGGGGCAGTCTTTCGGACAAGGAGTGGAAGACCAACCACAAATTTGACACCTGCCTCTATGGCATCGACATCACCACAGGCGAATGCACACGTCTGGCCTCCATCCCCAACCGCTTCACCTTCTCGTGCCTTTGGGTTGACGGCGACGACTGCAGCGACGGCAGCGGTCTCGACATCGTTCCCGATGAGGCTGGCATTTCCGACGGCATCACCAGCGTGAACGCCAAGGCTGCCACTGCAAACGAGATCTTCAACATCAGCGGTCAGCGCGTCAACGCCCCGCAGCGTGGCATCAACATCGTGAAGAACGGCAACAGCGCCGTGAAGGTGATTACAAAGTAAATCGTTGAAATCATAGCAACCAACAGAATGTAACCCCATGAAGATGGAGTTTACTTGACAAAGACCCAAAAGGCCTTGCTGACGGATGAAACGTCTGTCAGCAAGGTCTTTTTCGCTCTGTCTGTAGCCGAAGTTCTGTAGTTGCGAAGCCACCATTGCATGGCAAAATGTGGCTGTCACACCCCCCTTTTCCTGACAAAAACGAGTTTTTTGTGGCAGAAAAGTTGCAATTCTCATCCTTTTTGAGTATTTTTGCCCCGTTTTCTGTCAACTGCAAAACCATCGGGCGCCAACCCCGTACGGTTTAGCTGCAAAAACCTGATTTCTGTCGGAAAAACAAAACAACTATAATATCAAACAATTAAAAAATAGAAAAAACATGAGAAAGATTAACTTAATCTTTGCGCTGTTGCTCTCGCTCATGGGAGTGACACAAGTGAAGGCAGGTACTTTCACAGAAACTTTTGATGACGTGACAGTATCAAGCCGCTATCTTCTTTCAAATGGCTGGGTGATGATTCACAGCAACGGTAATTACCAAGGTTTTGGTGGAAGTTATGATTATCAGATAAAGTCTGGTAATTATGATGGTGGAACTGGTTACAGCTTGTACTGTAGCTATTCTGACGTTAATGAATATGTAGTTATTCCAACGAAACTTACTGGTACTTTTTCTTATTATGCAAGGAGAGCAGAATCTTCTAATGGTACTATTACTTTCTTTGAGGCAACCAAGAATGGCGATACATTTACCATTGGTTCACAACTTGCTACAACTTCTACATCCAGCTCATGGGGCGATAAAAAATCATTTGACTTAGGAACAAGTGGAAAGTATGTTGCTATTCAGTTGATTAAATCTCGAATTGACCAAATAACAGCTTCAACAATCGATGAAGTTTCAGGTCCCGCTTTGATGGTAACAGGTGATGATAATGGTACTCTTAACTTCGGTATGGTCAATCCTAGCGAAACAAAAGAATTGACTTTGATGAATCCTGGAACAGAATCAATCACTGTAACCATCTCTACTACAGGAGGATTTACATGTGCAGCTTCTAAAACGATTGCCGCTGGAGGTGAAGAAACGCTTGAAATTGCTGCTCCTTCTGAAACAGCTACAGGAACAGTGACCATCACTCCGAATCCTGCTGTTGACGGCATCAACCCGGTAACCATCACCTTAAGTGCCGTCGTTAAAGATCCGTATAAGATGTTTGAAGACTTTTCAGGCAAGGCCCTTCCTGCTGAATGGACTTCTACAGGTTCATGGACATTTACCGATGGCTATGCCAAAACTGGCAACAACACAAATCTTCAGTTGACCACTCCAATGATGGTATTCGAAGATGGTGAGACCTTTGCTTTTGATGCTGCAGGATGCAGTAGTTGGGCTTCTTATGGGGCAGCTTATCAAGGCAAGGTGATTGTTCAGACTTCAACAGACGGAACAAACTTCTCTGATTTGCAAACATTCTCTGGCATGGGCTTGAATGAATGGCAGAGTTGCAGCGTGACAATACCTGCAGGAACCAAGTATGTGCGCTTTGTAGCTTCCTATGCAAGCATTGATAATGTATATGGTGGTCAATTAGACCAAACTCCACGTCCGAAACTTGAGGTTGAAGGTATTGCTAATGGCGGTTCTCTGAGTTGGGGCTATAGTGATGTACCTGCTGTCAGCACCAAGACTATTACACTGAAGAACGATGGAACTGCCGATCTCGACGTAACGATAGCAGCTACCGATGACTATACCGTTGATCCTGCTTCTGCAACGATTGAAGCTGGTGGTAGTGTTGTAGTTACCATCGGTACTCCTGCCCATGATGGTAGTGGCGTACTGACGATTACTCCTTCAGAAGAAAGTGGTCTCAGCCCCTACACCATCAACCTGACTTCTTATTACAAGGAGCCGAAACCTGTGATGAGTATCGACAAGACGAGCATAGCCTTCGGTAAAGTGAATGAGGTGAAGAGCGAAACCATCACCGTTAGCAACACTGGTGATGCCGATTTGGTGGTCACAATTACCAACGACAACACCGAAAACTTTACGGTAGAGCCTGCTCAGAGCCTGACAGTTGCTCCTGGAGAAACAGGAACCATTACCGTTACCTATAACTATGCTGAGGGTATATGGGGAACATTTAATGCGAATGTGAAGCTAACTCCTAACTATGGCAGCACGTACGATGTGAAGACCATTACCGTTTCAGCTACTTCAAAAGACCCGAACGTTTGGGAGGAGGACTTCGAGAGTGGAAGCATTCCTTCAGAGTGGACAAACAACGGATGGACATGCTCAAATAGTGGCTATGGTAATAATGGTACCTATATGGCTTCTGCAGGGAATAGTAATGATAACACTTTGGTTACTCCTCGCTTGAAAGCCGAGGAAGGCCAGCAACTGACCTTTGACATTAGTGGTCCTGACTCTACCGATCCTTTGACAATTCAATATTCTTCTGATGGTGAGAATTGGATTGATATGGATGGTTCTCCATTCACTGCTGCTGGTACGACGACCTTTACAGCCCCGTCTTCTGGTACTTATTATCTGAAGTTCAATGGTAAGTACTCAAGTGTTGATAACTTCTCTGGTTTCCAGCTCGACCTGCTTGCTGCCGACTTCATGATTACGGCCAGCAATCTGCCGACAACAGGTAAGCAGTATGCTACTTACGAGGCATCGGTCACTGTTAAGAATACAGGCACAGAGGCTCAGACAGCTGTTGCCAAACTGTATTTCGGAACTGAGGAAGTTGATGTGCAGGAGGCCGAGCTTGCTGTTGGTGGTGAGGCTGTTATAACGCTGACTTATCTGCCTAACGAACCAAATACATTCGATAATGTGTCTATTGAAGTCACACTGAAGGATGTTGCCGAAGTTGAGGCAAAGACCGTGAGCGCTCAGAATGTTGAAATCGTCGCTATTCCCCAGTTGAGTGAGGACGGTTGGACATACGAAGAAGGCACAGACTATTCTACTTCTGGCCTCCAATACAGTGCTAAGGCCGGTTGGAACACTATTGCTCTGCCGTTTGCTTTTACTACTGACCATCTGAACAAGATCTTCGGCGAGAATTATAAGGTTTATTATTGCTCAGGTTACAGTGATGGTGAACTGAGTTTCAGAACTACCACAAACTATCGCGCCGGCGTTCCTTTCATTGTCTATGCTGAAAGCATTGAACGTGATGTTGACAACCTTGTTGTTCTTGAAAACATTAGTATCACAGCAACTGAGCCTTCAACAGACGATGCCCCGTTCTTCGGAACATATTCTCCCATCAAAGCTCCTGACATGCAAGGCAAGTATGGTGTTGTTCCTTCAACAGGAAAGATTATGAAGGGTGGTTCTAGTGCCTCGCTGAAGGGCTTCCGTGGCTACTTCGAGTTGCCTGCAGACGCTCAGGGCGTGAAGATTAACTTCTATGATGAAAATGACAACCTGGTTGATGCTATCGATGCCGTTGAGTTGAACAATGCCATCAATGGCAACCTCTACGACCTGAGCGGTCGCAAGGTGGAAGGCAAGGCTAAGACCGGTGTCTATATCCAGAACGGCAAGAAGGTAATTGTGAAGTAATTGACAATTGATAACTGACAATTGAAAATTAAAAGCAAGAAAACGATGAAAATGAAAAAAGAATATATTGAGCCTAGCATAAAGATGCTTGTGGCTGGCTACGAGAGCCTTCTGGCTTCAGCTTCGAAACTTGACGAAACGAAGGACGACCAGAAAGTGACACCCTCGGAAGAGGAATACAATGATGAGTTCGGTGCCAAGCCTTACAGCGTTTGGGACGACCCTGAAGAATAGTTCTTAAGAATTGTAGCATTCTCTATAACCGAAAAAGAGCAGACCCACCAACGGGGCTGCTCTTTTTTTCGTGACAAACGTGGCGACTGTGCGTAAAATTTCGTACTTTTGCAGCGTTCAAGCAGGAGGTGACGTGTCTCACGTCACAAATTCACGGATTGTGACGTGGGACACGTCACCTCCTACTGCAAAACAGACGAACAGCTATTTAGTTATATAGAAGCCGATAACGATGGAAGCCGCAAAGAAACAACGAAAGAGCGACCAGCTGTTGCTGCTGATTCGCGGGGGAAAGCCGATGACGGGCAGTCAGAAGCTCCAGCTGATTGTGCAGTTGAGCATTCCCTCCATCTTGGCACAGATCACGAGCGTGATGATGTTCTTCATCGATCAGGCCATGGTGGGTCGCATCGGCGTTGAGGCCGCCGCCGCCTGCGGGTTGGTGGAGTCATCGACATGGCTGTGCGGCAGTCTGACGAGTGCCATTTCGATGGGCTTCTCGGTTCAGGTGGCCCATTTCATTGGTGCGAACGATTTTCAGAAGGCGCGCGACGTTTTTCGCCACGCGCTGCTCTTTGCCTTGTTGTTCAGCGCGGTGATAGGTGTGGTGGGTCTGTTCATCAGCGGTCGGTTGCCCTATTGGCTGGGTGGCGGTGCCGACATAGCCCGCGACGCCACCATCTATTTCAGCGTGTTCATGCTTGTGATGCCGTTTTTCCAGCTCTCGGGCCTTTCGGGCAGCATGCTGAAGTGCAGCGGCAACATGCGCATACCGAGCATCATGAGCATCCTGATGTGTGTGATGGACGTGGTGTTCAACTTCATTTTCATTTTCGTTTTCCACTTGGGTGTGCTGGGCGTTGCCATCGGCACGGGCTTGGCCGTGGTGATCGGTGCGCTGGTGCAGGCTTACTATGCCATGTTCCGCAGCGAGATGTTGGCTCTGTTTAGAGGAAGGTTCAGCGGAGAGAGGAAAGAGGTGAGTGGGGAGAGAATGGCTTTGGAAATGGACAAGCAGGCTAGGAGAGCAAGAGGCACACTCTCTCCATTAAACTTTCGAGTTAACTGGGACTACGTGCGCAATGCGTTGAAGATAAGTGCGCCCATGGCCGCGCAGAGCATTCTGATGAGTGGTGCGCAGATTGTGAGCACCATGATTGTTGCTCCGCTGGGCAACATCTCGATTGCCGCCAACACGTTCGCCATCACCGCCGAGAGCCTGTGCTACATGCCCGGTTACGGCATAGGTGAGGCCGCCACGACGCTCATCGGGCAGAGCATGGGGGCTGCGCGGCGCGACCTTTGCCGCTCGTTCGCCCGCATGACAGTGTTTTTGGGCATGGCCGTAATGGCCGTAATGGGCGTTGTGATGTATCTCGCAGCCACTGAGCTGATGGCCCTGATGACCCCCGTGAGCGAAATCATCGAGCTGGGAGCTGCTGTGCTGCGCATCGAGGCCTTTGCCGAGCCTATGTTTGCCGCTTCCATCGTGTGCTACAGTGTGTTTGTGGGTGCGGGCGACACGATGCGTCCCGCTCTGATGAACCTGTGCTCCATGTGGCTGGTGCGCCTTTCGCTGGCCGCCCTGCTGGCCCAGGACTATGGTTTGCGAGGCGTGTGGACGGCCATGGCCATCGAGCTGACTTTCCGTGGGCTGATGTTCCTCTGGCGGCTGTTCCGGGGTAAATGGGAGGCGAGAATCGTTGCGGGCTAGTCACGCGAGTTTTTTTCTCACGCAGATTGGTTTTTCTCACGCAGATATTTTTCTCACGCAGAGGCGCAGAGGATTCTTGAGTTTAAGAGAAATGTTTTAAAGAGGGAAAGGAGAAAACAGAGAGAGCGACCGACGGTCGCTCTTTGTCGTATTCTCAAAAGTCCTCCGCTTCTCAAAGTTTCTCCGCTTCTCAAAAGTTCTCCGCTTCTCAAAAGTCCTCCGCTTCTCAAAAAACTCCGCTTCTCAAAAATCCTCAGTTTCTCAAAAAATCCTCTATTCCCTCAAAGAATCCTCCGCGCCTCTGCGTGAGAAAAGAATAATCTGCGTGAGACAAAACCAATCTGCGTGAGAAAAAATTCCTCGCCTGAAACGAGATTTCTCTGCGTGAGGCACACGCTCTAGAGCCTCGTGGCGGCATCGGTGGCCTCGAAAAGGCGGCGGTAGATGTCGGCTTGATGTAGCCACTCCTGATGGAATGTCGAGAAGTTCTTGGGCACGGATGTTCCGTTGTGCAGCTCCTTGAAGTCGTTGCTGTCCAGCGGCGCTTTTTTTATGATGCAGCGGAAGAGTTTGCCTTGCGAGAAATACAGGCGGAAGTCATGCACCGTGGAAGAGTCTTCGTCGGCATCGGGCGTACGGACGTAGATGAAGGCAATCTTGCCGTCGGCGTCGTAGAGATATTCCTCGTAGAACTCGCGGGCGGCAAAGTTGTACTTGGCCGTGATGAACGTCACATAGTGCGAGGGATACACTTCGTCGTCGTCGCGTTCGTCGTAGTACATCTTCACGTCCTCGTTGTGGAAGCCCGTCCCCGGCAGGTTCTGTTTCACCTGCAGGTGGTAGTACACAGGCGGGAAACCGTCTTCCTTCATCATTTCGGCAATGTCGCTCTTAATGTTGGCATAGCGCTCTCGTATGCTCTGAAGGGTGTTCTGTGCGCTTGCCGCCGAGCAACATACTGCGATCAGCAGGCAGAAGACAAATGCTTTTTTCATGGGCTTAATGGTGGGTGAATGGTTGTGTGAAAAGGTTGAAGTACAGTTTGCCATCGGCAAAGATAAACATTTTTTCTGTAACACGTATGTTTTTTGATGTTACATTTCGGCCAGCGAGCCACATTTGGGCAATTCTTTGTTTGGAGATGTGGGCGGAAAAACGTAATTTTGCTGTCTAAATCTTGGAAACGAAACCAACCCTGAAAACATGAAAAAGATTTTTCTGACCCTTTTGTGCGCCCTGCTGGCCGTGGTGCCCGCCCTGGCGCAAAAGAACAAACAGCACACTAGAAAAAACAAACAGGCAACGGCCCGTTTCGATGCCTACGAGTGGGATTTCGGCACGGTGAACGCCCGTCTGGGGGCGCGCTGCCACACCTTCGTGCTCGAGAACAAGTCGAAGGCCGCCCTGCGCATAGCCAAGGTCGTTCCCAGCTGCGAGTGCATCAGTGCGCGCTACGACGCCCAGCCCGTTGAGCCCGGGCAGAAAACGCCCGTGCTGGTGGTGTTCAACCCCGCCGACTCGCGCGGCAAGACCTTCCGCAGCGTCGAACTGATTGATCAGGACGGACGCACCCTGGGAGCCCTGTCGGTGCGCGCCATGGTGGAGGACAGCACCCCCGCAGCCACCGCCACCGTTCCGCTCACCGACAAGCAAGTGCCTGCCTACCCGTTCCTCGACCCGGCGCTGAGCTTCGCCGAGCGCGTGGAGAACCTGCTCTCGCTGCTCACGGCCGAAGAGAAAGTGGGCCTGATGATGAACAAGTCGGTGTCGGTGGACCGTTTGGGCATTCCCTCGTACAACTGGTGGAGCGAGGCCTGCCACGGTGTGCGGCAGAGCGACTACACGGTCTATCCGCAGCCCATCGGCATGGCCGCCGCCTTCAATCCGCAGCAGGTCTATGACGTGTTCAGCACCGTCAGCGACGAGGCGCGCGCCAACTGGAACCGCTCGGACCACAATGTGTTCAACATTCCCATGGGCACCATCTACTATCCCGGCAACCCCGAGCTGACCTTCTGGTGCCCCAACGTGAACATTTTCCGCGACCCGCGCTGGGGACGCGGCCAGGAGACCTATGGCGAAGACCCCTACATGAATGCCGTGCTCGGCGTTCAGAACGTGCTCGGCATGCAAGGCAACGACCCGCACTACATGAAGACCCACGCCTGTGCCAAGCACTACGCCGTACACAGTGGACCCGAACCGCTGCGCCACACCTACAACGCCACCGTGTCCATGCGCGACCTGTGGGAAACTTATCTGCCGGCCTTCAAGGCTCTGGTGACCAAAGGCAACGTGCGCGAGGTGATGTGCGCCTATAACCGCTACGAGGGCACTCCCTGCTGTACGAGCGACCGCCTGCTGGTGGACATCCTGCGCCGCAAGTGGGGCTACGACGGACTGGTGGTGACCGACTGCGACGCCATCAACAACTTCTACACCCCGGGACAGCACGAAACCCACAAAGATGCGCTCTCGGCATCGGTCGATGCCGTGCTCAACGGCACCGACCTGGAGTGCGGCAAGGTGTTCATGGTGCTGACCGAAGCCCTGCAGAAAGGGCTCATCAGGGAACAGACGCTCGACGACCACCTGCGCCGCACACTCTACGGCCGCTTCGAGCTGGGCATGTTCGACCCCGCCGACCGGCTGCCCTGGGCCAAGCTGTCAGAGAGCGTCATCAGCAGCGAGCAGAACGACGCGCTGGCCACCCAGGTGGCCCGCGAGTCGATGGTGCTGCTGAAAAACGCCGCTTCCGCCCAGCAGTCAACGCCCGTGCTGCCACTCTCCAAGAACCTCAAGACCATCGCTGTGGTGGGTCCCAACGCAGCCGACGCAGCCATGCTCAACGGCAACTATGGCGGCACCCCCACCAAGGAGCACACCCACTCGCTGCTCGACGGCATCAAGGCTGCTGTGCCCGGAGCGAATGTGATTTACCAAAAGGCGTGTGAGCTGAACGACGACTACGCCACCGTGCCCCACCTGCAGGAGTTCAACGAGGGGAAAGGCATGCTGGTGGAATTTTTCAACAACAAGGAGTTGAGCGGCCAGCCGGCCGTCACCGGATATTACAGCCAGCTGAACTTCAGCACGTTCGGAGCGTGGGGATTTGCCCAGGGCGTTGACCGCGACCAGCTCTCCGTGCGCGTCAGCGGCCAGTGGAAGTCCACGTTCACGGGCGACATGAAATACTACTTCTTCACCGACAACGGCTACACGCTGCGCGTGAACGGCCAGGTGGTGGACGAAGGCCAGCCGGGCAACATGCGCGGCGGCTATCTGCACCGCACACCCACCTACAAGTCGTTCGGCGTGGAGAAGGGCAAGACCTACGACGTGAGCATTGAATATCGCCATGGCGACGGACAGTTCGCCCTCTTGCGAGGCGACCTCTGCGAGCGCAACCTCATCGACTTCACCCCGCTGGCCAACGAAGTGAAAGAGGCCGACGCCATCGTCGTCATCGGCGGCATCTCGGCGCAGATGGAAGGCGAAGGAGGCGACAAGCAGACCATCGAGCTGCCCAACGTGCAGCAGCGACTGGTGCGCGCCATGCACCAGACGGGTCGCCCCGTGGTGTTTGTCAACTGTTCGGGTTCGGCCATCGCCTTCGGAAGCGTGGAAGACCAGATTGACGCCCTCGTGCAGGCGTGGTATGCCGGACAGGGTGGCGCCCGCGCGCTGGCCGACGTGCTCTTCGGCGACTATTGCCCCAGCGGCAAGCTGCCCGTCACGTTCTACCGCTCGAACGACGACCTGCCCGACTTCCTGGACTACAGCATGGAGAACCGCACCTACCGCTACTTCCGCGGACAGCCGCTCTACGCCTTCGGCTACGGTCTCAGCTACACCACGTTCGCCTACGGCAAGGGCAAACTCTCAAGCAGCTCCATGAAGGAGGACGGCAAGGTGACCGTCAGTGTGCCCGTGACTAACACCGGCAAATGCAGCGGCGACGAGACGGTGCAGGTGTATGTGCGCGCCCTCGACTACAAGGATGCCCCCATCAAGTCGCTGCGCGGATTCCAGAAACTGCACCTCGACCCCGGCCAGACGGCCACCGCCACCATCACCCTCGACGGCGAATCCTTCGAATACTATGACCCCAGCATCGACGAGCTGTCAACGCGTCCGGGCCGCTACCAGATTCTCTACGGCTCGTCGTCGCTCGACAAGGACTTGCAGTCGCTCGATTTCGAAGTGAAATAGGATTCCGAAGTGCAGTGGGCGCAAGCCCCCGCAGGCCCTCGCATCCCACTGCTTTCGGGGCCTAGGACACCGCTTGGCCATCACAGCGTCGGGAGATATTTTCGTAAAGCACGGAGTTACGAAAATAACTCCCGACGCTGTTTTCAAATTCTCTAGAAAATTTGCGGCTGTCGTCGTGAACTATTTTCGCAGCCCTTTGGCATGCTGAAACAGCTCGCGGTGCGGACATGCCGCGCTGGCGTCATATTTCAATACATTTAACGGTCGTTTCGCTCCGAAATACTTTTTTTGTTGTATCTTTGCACCGTTGAGCGGTTGGTCCGTACAACGAGAAACCAGAAAAACAGTCAGAATAAAAAAGCAACAGTATATCCTATTTTTTAGGACAACGTCCACACATTCATAACAATAACCACACATTCAGAACAATAACCACACAAATCTATGGAACAGAAACGTTACGGTCATTTCGATGACGAGCACCGCGAGTACGTGATTACCGACCCGCGCACACCGTGGCCCTGGATCAACTATCTGGGCAACGAAGACTTCTTCTCACTCATTTCAAACACAGCCGGAGGCTATTCGTTCTACAAAGACGCCAAGTTCCGCCGCATCACCCGCTACCGCTACAACAATGTCCCGATGGACAACGGCGGCCGCTACTTCTACGTCAACGATGGCGGCACGGTGTGGTCGCCAGGGTGGAAACCCACGAAGACACCGCTCGACTTCTACGAGTGCCGCCACGGAATGGGCTACACCCGCATTACGGGGTGCAAGAACGGGGTGCAGGCCTCGGTGCTCTTCTTCGTGCCGCTGAAGAAATGGTGCGAGGTGCAGAAACTGACCCTTACGAACACCACCAACGAAGTGAAACAACTCAAACTCTTCTCGTTCGAGGAGTGGTGCCTGTGGAATGCTGCCACCGACATGGAGAATTTCCAGCGCAACTTCTCCACCGGCGAAGTGGAGATTGAAACCACCGCTTCTGCCGCCACCATCTACCACAAGACCGAATACCGCGAGCGCCGCAACCACTACGCCTTCTATCACGTCAACACCGAGATACAAGGCTACGACACCGACCGCGAAACCTTCGTGGGACTCTACAACGAGTTTGCCAACCCCGACGCCGTGATGGAAGGCCGGCCGCGCAACAGCCATGCCCACGGATGGAGCCCCATCGCCTCGCACTACATCGAGGTGACGCTGCAGCCGGGCGAGTCGAAAGACTACATCTTCCTGCTGGGCTACGTGGAGAACGAGCAGAACCAGAAATTCTCCGCTCCGCAGGTCATCAACAAGGACAAGGCCCACGCACTCATCGACCAGCTCGACACCGCCGCGAAGGTGGACGCCGCCTTCGACCAGCTGCGCCTCTATTGGGACCGTCTGCTCAGCATCTACAGCGTCAGCACGGGCAACGACAAACTGGACCGCATGGTGAACATCTGGAACCAGTATCAGTGCATGGTGACGTTCAACTTCTCGCGCTCCGCCTCGTTCTTCGAGAGCGGCGTAGGCCGTGGCATGGGCTTCCGCGACTCTAACCAGGACCTCGTGGGATTTGTCCATCAGATACCGCCCCGCGCCCGCCAGCGCATCATCGACATCGCCTCCACGCAGTTCCCCGACGGCGGTTGCTACCACCAGTACCAGCCGCTCACCAAACGCGGCAACAACGACATCGGCGGCGGATTCAACGACGACCCCTGCTGGCTCATCTTCGGCACTGTGGCCTACATCAAGGAAACGGGCGACTTCTCCATCCTCGACGAGATGGTGCCCTTCGACAACCAGCCCGGCAGCGAGGTGACGCTCTTTGAGCACCTGAAGGTCTCCATGAACCACGTCATCAACAACCTGGGCCCCCACTGCCTGCCGCTCATCGGACGCGCCGACTGGAACGACTGCCTCAACCTGAACTGCTTCTCGTGGGATCCCAACGAGTCGTTCCAAACCACCGAGAACAAGAGCGAAGGCTCGAAGGCCGAGAGCCTCATGATTGCCGGCCTCTTTGTCGTCACGGGCAAGGAGTACGTCGCCCTCTGCAAGAAACTGGCCCAAACCCCCGAATACTCCGAAAACCCCGAATACTCAGCAGAAGCCAAGCGCATGCAGCAGGCCGTCGATGCCATGGTTGCCGCCGTGAAGAAAGACGGATGGGACGGCGAGTGGTATCTGCGCGCCTACGACTACTTCGGGCGCAAGATTGGCAGCAACGAGTGCGAGGAAGGCAAAATCTTCATCGAGTCGCAGGGATGGTGTACCATGGCCGAAATCGGAGCCGACGAGGGGATGGTGGCCAAGAGCCTCGACTCCTGCAAAAAATACCTGGAGTGCGAGCATGGCATGGTGCTCAACAATCCCGCCTTCACCAAGTACATCTATGAATACGGCGAAATTTCCAGCTACCCCGAGGGCTACAAGGAGAATGCGGGCATCTTCTGCCACAACAACCCCTGGGTCATCATCGGCGAAACGCTGGCCGGACGTGGCAACGACGCCTGGGCCCACTACGCCAAGATTCTGCCTTCCTACGTCGAGGAGAAATACCAGACGCTGCACAAGGTGGAGCCCTACGTCAACTGCCAGATGGTGGCCGGCAAGGATGCTTTCCGTCCCGGCGAGGGCAAGAACTCGTGGCTCACGGGCACGGCTGCATGGATGTGGCTCACCGTCAGCCAGTACATTCTCGGCATCAAGCCCCAGTACGACGGTTTGCAGATTGACCCCTGTCTGCCCGAAACGGCCCGCGACTACACCGTTCGGCGCCGCTTCCGCGATGCACAGTACACCATCACCATCCGTCCCAACGGCAGCCAGAAAGGCGTCAAGCAGGTCGTACTCGACGGCCAGCCTGTTGATGGCAACACCATTCCCTACACCCCCGGCGAGCACGTCGTCGATGTGGTGATGTAAGTTGCTGCGATCGTATTGTTCACAAAAAGCGCCCGAGGCTCCATCGAAAGAGCCTCGGGCATTTTTTTACGATTATCCGCAATCGTACCACCAAGACGCTGAAGCGTCCTGCTGGTTGTATCTTTGCGGATAATCATTTTTTTTTGAGCGGTCTCTGGTTCGTCAGGTAGTCTTGAGCATGTCGCTAATGGCCTCGCTATTACATATCTTCCCCTTTGTTTTGTGGGAGAGGAGAAAAGTCAGAGCAATGCGTGTGCGACAAAACGGCAGGCCGGGCTGTCGTTTTGTCGTTTTCTGCGCCTTGGGCACAGAGTTTGAGCGAATGAAGGCAGAAAGAGTGAAAGAAAAAAAGACTAACATCATTGGCAAAAACAATAAATAGAATAAGGAGGAACAACAAATGACATTAGACAAATTTACCATCAAGGCGCAGGAGTCGGTTCAGGCTGCCGTGAACACGGCTCAGCTGAACGGCCAACAGGTGGTGGAGCCTGTTCACCTGCTGAAAGGACTCATGGAGAAAGCCCGCGACGTAGTGGGCTACATGATGCAGAAACTGGGTGTGAACGCCGGGCAGATAGAAATGCTGCTGGGCGAAGAACTGCGCCACCTGCCGCGTGTGCAGGGAGCCGGGCAACCCTACTTGAGTGCCGATGCCAACAGCGTGTTGGTGCGCGCACAGGAAACCGCCCAAAAGTTGGGCGACGAGTTTGTGAGCGTGGAGGCCCTGATGCTGGCACTGCTGAGCGTCAACTCTACGGCCAGCCGTATTCTGAAGGATGCGGGATGTACCGAGCGCGACATGGCTGAGGCCATACGCAACCTTCGACAGGGGCAGCGTGTGCAAAGCCAGAACGCCGACGACAACTACCAGAGTCTGGAGAAATATGCCAAGAACCTGGTGGAACTGGCGCGGCAGGGCAAACTCGACCCCGTTATCGGACGCGACGACGAAATCAGGCGGCTGTTGCAGATCCTGAGCCGCCGAACGAAAAACAACCCTATCCTGATAGGTGAGCCGGGAACGGGCAAAACCGCCATCGTGGAGGGGCTGGCACAGCGTATTGTGCGCGGCGACGTGCCCGAAAACCTGAAAGACAAACAACTCTACTCGCTCGACATGGGCGCGCTGGTGGCCGGTGCGAAGTACAAGGGCGAATTTGAGGAGCGGCTCAAGAGCGTCATCAACGAGGTGACGCGCAGTGAGGGGCGCATCATCATGTTCATCGACGAGATTCACACCCTGGTGGGAGCCGGAGGAGGCGAGGGCGCCATGGACGCGGCCAACATACTGAAACCGGCACTGGCGCGCGGCGAACTGAGGGCCATCGGTGCCACCACGCTGAACGAATACCAAAAATACTTCGAGAAAGACAAGGCCCTGGAGCGCCGTTTCCAGACGGTGATGGTGGATGAGCCCGACGAGCTGAGTGCCATCAGCATTTTGCGTGGGCTGAAAGAACGCTACGAAAACCACCACAAGGTGCGTATTCAGGACGATGCCTGTATTGCCGCCGTGAGACTGTCGGAACGCTACATCAGTGAGCGCTTCCTGCCCGACAAGGCCATCGACCTGATGGACGAGGCCGCCGCAAAACTGCGCATGGAGCGCGACTCGGTGCCCGAGGAACTGGACGAAATCACCCGTAAGCTGGCTCAGCTGGAAATTGAGCGCGAAGCCATACGCCGCGAAGGCGACCAACCGAAGATAGCCCAGTTGGACAAGGAAATTGCCGACCTGCGCGAGCAGGAAACCCAGTTCCGCGCCAAGTGGGAGGGCGAGCGGCAGCTGGTGAACAAAATTCAGCAGGACAAACAGGAAATGGAAAACCTGCGCTACGAGGCCGAGCGCGCTGAGCGCGAGGGCAACTATCAGCGTGTGGCCGAAATACGCTACGGCAAGCTGAAGGAACTTGAAGAAGACATCCGCGCCGTGCAGGATAGGCTCAACAGCGAGGCCGACAGCCAGCGGCTGGTGCGCGAGGAAGTCACCGCCGACGACATTGCCGAGGTGGTGAGCCGCTGGACGGGCATTCCCGTGGCCCGAATGATGCAGAGCGAGCGCGAGAAACTGCTCCATCTGGAGGAGGAGCTGCACCACCGTGTCATTGGGCAGGACGAGGCCATCACGGCCGTCTCTGACGCCGTGCGACGCAGCCGCGCCGGACTGCAAGACCCCAAGCGCCCCATTGCCTCGTTCATCTTCCTTGGCACTACTGGCGTGGGCAAGACCGAACTGGCCAAGGCGCTGGCCGAATATCTGTTCAACGACGAGCAGATGATGACGCGCATCGACATGAGCGAATATCAGGAAAAGTTCAGCGTTTCGAGGCTGATTGGTGCGCCTCCGGGCTACGTGGGCTACGACGAGGGCGGACAGCTGACCGAGGCTGTCAGGCGCAAGCCTTATCAGGTGTTGCTCTTCGACGAGATTGAGAAGGCCCACCCCGACGTGTTCAACATTCTGCTGCAGGTGCTCGACGACGGGCGGCTGACAGACAACAAGGGGCGCACGGCCAACTTCAAGAACACCATCATCATCATGACCAGCAATGCCACCCGCGAACAGTTGAGAGCCAACATGCGGCCCGAGTTCCTCAACCGTATCGACGAAATCATCACCTTCCAGCAGCTCAGCCGCGAGCAGATTGCCGATGTGGTGCGCCTGCAGATGAAACGCGTCGCCGACATGCTGGCACCGCAGGGCATCGAACTGCGAGCCACCGACCAGGCCATCCTCTATCTGGCCGATGCGGGCTACGATCCCGACTTTGGTGCGCGCCCCGTGAAGCGGGCCATCCAGACACTGGTGCTCAACGACCTGTCGAAGAAACTCTTGGCCGACGAGGTGGACCGCACAAAGCCCATCATCATCGACGAGTTCGGCGAAGGACTGGTGTTCCGCAACTAATTGTGATGCTGCGTTTTCAGTACGCTAATCAACCGTTATCATGCAACAAAAAAAAGATGTGTCACTGTTGTGGCACATCTTTTTTTGCTGTCCGATAACCGCTGGGCGGCGGACCGTAGAGAAGTTTTTTCGGTTCGGGCGCTATGGGACTTTTGTACTTAGCGGGCGGCGGACCGTAGAGCACCCTAATGGTTCGGTTGGGGTTGTCGTTGTTCTTCTTTGAAATCGACTTTTGGTTGCCGCCGTCCTGGCCGTTGGCGGTAGTTTTGCACGAGGTAAAGCCCAGCATCACCAGCAGGCTTGCCAGAAAAGCGTTGATAGCATAGCGTAGATTCATTCTTTGCCCTCCAGTTTTCTTAGGTTACACATCATTAGTTGTCCATTGTCGTCGCGCAGGTGCATGCCGTTGCCTCGGCAGTAACGAAACATGTTGCAGTCGGCGCAGGCGCCTTGGCGCATCCACTCGCGGTTGCGATAGGGTTCAAAGCGGTTTTCCCAAACGTCCATGAAATCGTCTTTGTAAATGTTGCCCTGATGGAAGTTGGAGCGTATGCTGGTGCAGGCCGAGATGCTGCCGTCGATGAGCACCGAGGCAACCGTCACACCCGCGCTGCAATGGTAGAAATAGTCGCGCACGTCGTGCTCCAGACTGCCCAGAAACCCCTCGCAACCATAGCTGGCCACAATGCGTCCGTCGGCGCGGGTCTTGCGTATAAAGTCCATCACGCCGCGCATGCGGTCGGTGGTGAGTCGCATGGCTGGATCGTTGGCGGCTCGCCCGGCAGGAAACACCGTGACGACGCGCCACGCCTTCACACCTTTCTTTATCAGAAACTCACGCAGAGCGGGCAACTCGTTGTAGTTGCGCTCGTTGACGCAGGTCACCACGTCATAGACCAGCCGTGGTTCGGCTGCCATCAGGTCGAGCGCATCCGACACGCGGGCGAAACTGTCCTTGTGGCCGCGCATCCAGTTGTGGTTCTGCTCCAGTCCGTCGAGACTCACGGTCATGGAGTGCAGGCCAGCATCCATGAGCGCGCCAAACCGCTTTGTCGTGAGATAAAGGCCGTTGGTGACCATGCCCCAGGGAAAGCCGCGCTCGTAAATCTGCCGTCCGCAGACCTCGAGGTCGTCGCGCATGAGAGGTTCGCCGCCCGAAACCACCACAAACACCTTGTGCGGGTCGTAGTGGCGGCTCACACTGTCGAGCACCCGCAGAAAATCCTCTGCAGGCATGTCGCTTTGACTGGCTTCGCGACGGCAGTCGCTGCCGCAATGGCGGCAATGCAGGTTGCAGCGCAGCGTACACTCCCAAAACAACTGTTGCAAAGGGTGCTCCTTCACCAAGTTGTTTTGCATTAGGCGAAATATTTCCAGCCCCAGCCGCTTGCGCAGTCCCAGTCGCCGGTAGTTGTTGGAATTGTTTGTCATTGCCTATTGTTGTCGGCTTGGGCAGGTTGGGTGTTGACGCTGTTTTCCGTGTCGTCATCTTCGGCCACCGAGTCGGTTTCGGCAGGGGTGACGGCCTGGACAGAGTCCTCGAATTCGGGTGGCGGGCCGTACAGGCAGGGCGGCGAGCCGTAGAGCTTAGGCTGGAAGATGCACGCCGAGAACCCCAGCAATACCAAAGTGGCAGCGCACACTTTCTGAAACAGTTTCTTCATGCTTTTGCAATTTGTTTGTTTTCCAACATGTTGTCGCCGCAAAAATAGGTAAAAAGAACGAAACTTCCAAGCGTTTTCCTCAAAAAAAGCACCCCATTCTGCAGGTTGCAAAAAGGGGTGCACAGTTTGATTTTTCAATTCGTTGAATCGCCGGTTGGTTCTTGCCCGTTCTGTTGGGTGCTGTCGCCAGGCTCAGGTTGGTCGTACACTACGGGCGGGCCGTAGAGGTCTTCGTGTGGGTTGTCGCACGCCGAGTATCCCAAAGCGACGAGCAGTGTGGCGAGGCTTTTCAGAATCAGTTTGCTCATATTGCCAAATGATTGAAACCTATAGTAATGTTGTCTGAATGGAAGCTATTTCACCACTTTCTTTCCGTCGATGATGTAGATGCCGTGCGGCAGGGCTTCGAAGTCGAGCCCCATGTAGCGTCCGTCGATGGAGTAGATGCGGCCTCCCACGGTGCGCACACGCGGAATGGCGTTGTTGATGCCTGTGGTGTCGTCCTCCTTGGGAATGTTGATGAGCACGTCGTCGATGAACAGTCGCTTGGCAGGGTCGAAGATAATGTAGCTTTCTCCCTCGCCTGTCACGTTCAGGGTGATTTCGTTCCACTCATTGGGAGTCAGTGCGCCGCTGTAGAGTTCCACCAGTTCTTCTTCGCTTTCAGCATCGGCAGGTGCGTACCAGATGTTGAGGTCGTTTTCTTTGCCGTTGCCCCATGGAGCCACCTTCACGGTGAGCGTGGCTTCGCCATTGAGCGAGAAGTTGGGGCTCATCACCATTCCTACGTATTGGCTTGTTCCGAACTTGGCGCACTTGTTGCAGCCATAGGACACGTTGTAGTCGAACTCTTGCTCGATATAGGTGGTCCAGCCGTCGTTGTCGGGGAGGAACTTGTCTGTGGAGCCCAGGTTGTTGGTCCACTTGCCGTCGTTGCCGCCCGTGCCGTCGCACTGGTCGAAGGTTTCATGGAACACTACTCCTTCGATGGGCTGTTCGGGCTGTTCGGGTTGGTCGGGGTCATCGGGTGTGCCGCCCTGCGCATTGTAGGGATTGGCCTTGAAGTTGAAACTGATGGTTCCGTCGGCGTTCTGCTTGATGCTGTAGATGCCCTTGTCGAGTGTCTTGTTGCCGTTGCTGTTGGCTGTGTAGAGCGTAGCCTTGGGCGTGGAGAAGTTGGTCAGACTGTCGCGCTTGTTGTAGGGGAATGGGTCGCGGCTCTCTGACAAGAGTTTGGCATCGTTGTCGGCCGGCACGATGGTCAGTCGCATGTGGTCGTTGAGCGGGCCGCCACCCTGAGTGCCGTATCGGTAGCCGTAGTAGCTATAGTAATTGTCCTTGGTGATTTTGGTGTTCACCACGTTCCATTCCCAAATTTCCGGGTCGTAGTCGGCATGGAGCACCAGCAGTCCTTTGCCGGGCAGCTCAGCATCCCAATTGACATTCTGACGGTTTTCCAGCAGGTAGAACTCGTCGGGGTTCTTGTCGTTGTAGATGACGTAGGCATCGCCTCCCTGGCTCAGCGGCTTCAGGTCGGTCACTTCCACGTCTTCGTCTTTCAGCTCGATGGGTTCCAGCCATCCGGCGCACCACTTCTCGTAGCTGGAGTATCCGGCGGGCACAAAGCCGCAGCCGTCGCCGTTGTAGCTGCCCCGATCCATCAGGTCCCAATCGCCCATGCCGAAGTTTTTTTGGGTGTAGTCGTACATGTCGGGGAATCCCAGGCAGTGGGAAAATTCATGGCAGATGGTGCCGATGCCGTCGATAACGTTGTTGTTATAGTAGTCAATAGTCAACTCGCTGCTGCAGGCGTAGGTGTCAATTGTCACACCGTCCAAGTTGAGCGTGTAGTCAACCAATTTCCCGTTTTCGTCAAAATCGTTGTATCCCGAGAGGGCGTACTCGTGGGGCCAGACGGTATTGTTTTCACCTCCGGCGGCTTCGCCCAGACCGGCGTAGAGCACGAACACTTGGTCAACCTCGCCGTCGCCGTCCCAGTCGTAGTCCTTGAAGTTCACTTGGTCGTCAACGCCCAGGCAGGCTTCTCTCACCATTTCGTGGGGGCGCAGGTCGTCGCCATTGCTGTCGTTCTTGCCGTAGTAGGAGTAGTCCTGGGTCATCTCAACTGGGCCGAGCACGTCGAAGTCGAGGTCGAACACACCGCCGCTCTGGGCCAGGAAGTAGTCGTGAACACTGCCCTTGAACCCGTCGCTGTTGGTGAATCCCACCTCGTTGACAATGCGGTTGTAGAGTGCTTGGTCGTGGCCTTCTTCGAACTTCTTTTTTGTGAAGTTCACCAAGATGATGAGTCCTTTTTTCTGGCCGGTGTAGTCGTTGCCCGTGGCGCCGCCCACGCGTTTGGGCGCTCCTTTCTTACTGACCTTGCTCAGCCGTTTGTGCTGGGCCTTGGCGGCTTTCATGCGGCGGGCAGCCCCCCGTTTGCTGAGGGTTTCGTCGCTGGCCTGCACAAAGCAGTCGCCGCTAGCGATGTAACGTTTGCCGTTGGCGTCCTGCCAATAGTGGTTGAACTCGTCGCCGCACAGCTGTGCGCGCACTTCGGTTCCGTTGGCAAGTTTTATGGTTTTCCATAGTCCTGGTTTTGCAGGGATGGCCGTAGCGGCCAAGGTCATCACAAGCAGTGATAAAGTCAACAATACTTTTCTCATGTCTTTTCTTTTATGTCTGTATTATTACTTAAATAATGTTGTTTGTCTTTTTTTTTTTTTCTTGATTTCCGTTTGAATGGGATGAGAACGCTCCCTTGGGGATAAAAAGGGAATATGATTATCCGCAATCGTTCCACCAAGACGCTGAAAGCGTCTCCTCTCAATAACCGCGGGTGCGCTTTCTGCGTCCTGCTGGTGGCATCTTTGCGGATACTCAAAAAAGGAATGGGGCACAAAGTTACGAATAAAAATGCAACTTTGCGCCCCTTTTACATATTTTTTCGCTTTTGATTCGATGAAAAGCGTTTTTTTTCGTTTCTTTTTACAATGCCGGGTTCATCTCAGAATGATTCCCCCCATGGGCTGCAGGGTGAGCTTGGCTTTGCCGTCGCGGCTTATCTTGATTTGCTTCATGACCGATTTGGGCACCGTTTCGCCTTTGCGGCGGGGCTGGTCAGTGTAGAGGCTCACGGTCTGTCCGGCCAGCATGGGCAGGCTGAGCGTGAGCGTCATGGCGCGGTCGGTGCCGTTGAGTCCGGCCACAAACCACTGTTGGCCGTGGCGGCGCGCCAGCACCACGTAGCGCGAGGGATAGCCGTCGATGAAGCGCGTCTCGTCCCACTGTGTGGGCAGTTGGCGGATGAAGTCGCGTTCAAACTGCTCGATGCCTCCGTCGGCCTTGCCGTTGTAGGGCAGCAGGTTGTTGGGCTGCATGGCGATGCATTGTACGAAGGTTTGGTTGGTGATGCCTGTGGCCATTTCGAACACGTCGCTCGTGTAGCGCGGGTGGCGGCTCTGGTTGTCCTTGCTCATGTGGCGGTTCATGATCACTCCGCCCCAGTCGAAGGCGCCCATGGCATTGCGGCAGAAGGGGTGCATGGTCAGTTCGAACCCTTCGGCGCGGGCATGGCGCTCGTCGAACATCACGTTCTCCGAGGCCAGTGCGGCCTCGCTGCTGACGTAGTTGGGATACATGCGCTCCCAGCCGCGCGGAATGGTGCATCCGTGGAACACCACCTGCAGGCCGTAGCGGTTGGCGTCGCTGAGGATGTCCTCGTAGAGGCGCATGGTCTCCTGCTTGTCCGAGCCGAAGAAATCGACTTTGATGCCCACCACGCCAATGCTTTTGAGCCAGCGCATTTCGCGCTCGCGGGCGATGGCGGTGTTCATGCAGTCGCGCGGCCCTTGGGGCGCGTCGTTGGAGTAGCCGTTGGAGTTGTACCAGAGCATCAGCCTTACGCCCTTGCTCTGGGCGTAGCGGCTCAGTTCGGCCACGCGCTCGCGGCCTATCTGCGTGTCCCACCAGTTGTCAACCAGACAATATTCAATGCCCATTTCGGCGGCCAGGTCGATGAAACGCACCTGGTCGTCGTAGTTGATGCTCTCGTCCTGCCAGATGAGCCAGCTCCACGTGTAGCGTCCGCCCTCATACTTCTTGGACGGCTCGTACATCGGGCGCACCACGTCGTAGGCCACGGTGGTTTCGACGATGGGCGCCAGCGTCTGGCCCACGGTGATGGTGCGCCAGGGGGTCTGCGCCGGCAGCGAGACGGCGGCAAAGGCGCTGCCCACACCGTTGTTCTCGCCCTCCATGGGGTAGGCCACGGTGTAGCCCTCGGTGGGGTTGTAGTCGCTCAGGTGCGACGCGCAGTAGCCGCTCGAGACACCCGTCTCGCTGACGAGAATCCAGAGAGCCCCCTCCGTCTCCCCCCGGAGGGAGAGATTGGCTGCGCGTTGGGTCGTCCCCTCTGGGGGGGATGAGAGGGGGGCTTTGAACAGGCACGGGAAGGTGTATCCCTCGCCGAACTTCGAAGCCTTCTGCATGGGCTGGTCCACCTCATAGTCCTCTTCGTAGCTGGGCTTGGTGCGCTCCCATCCGGTCATGGGGTTGATTTGCGGCGAGAGGAACGTTGTGGTGCCGTCGGGCAGACGGAAGGCCGACGCCTCGCTGTAGATGTTGGCGCACTTGGGATTGTTTTTCTCGGGGCGCGGCAGCTGGTAGCAGAAGGCCACGTTGTTGTTGGACACCTGAAACACCACCGTCATGCACAGCCCCTGGGCGTTCTGAAATTCAACGTCCAGCCGGTTGGCTTCGTAGTTGATGTGCGAAGCCTTCACACGGTCCATCTCGTAACAGTCGGCCACCTGGCTCGTGTGGTGGCCGGTCATGGTGAGCCCTTCGGTCAGGTCGCCGATGTTGGTTTTCAGTCCGAGCCCCGACCGCAGCACTGCGGGCTGTCCGTCGAAACTCACTTCGTACCAGGCGCACTGGTTGTCGTTGCTTACCGTCACCACCAGTTTTCCGTCGGGCGACTTCACAGAAACGGGTTGGGCCACGATTGCCGTGGCCCAACATGTCAAAAGTATGGCGATGGTTTGAAGTCTTCTCATCTTGAAACTCTTAACTCCTAACTCTTAACTCCTAACTCCTAACTAAATCAAGTTTTCCTTCTCGATGTCCTTGAAGTATTTGTAGGTGGCCACTTTCAGTTCGTCGGCGGCAGGCTCGTCGCAAACGATGATGCCGTGCTGGTGCATCTGCAGGGCACTGATGGTCCACTCGTGGGTGACGGCGCCTTCGACGGCAGCCTTCAGGGCGCGGGCCTTGTGGTGGCCGTTGACCAGAATCATCACCTCGCGGGCGTCCATCACGGTGCCTACGCCCACGGTGAGGGCCAGCTTGGGCACCTTGTTCACGTCGCCCTCGAAGAAGCGCGAGTTGGCGATGATGGTGTCGGTGGTGAGCGTCTTCACGCGTGTGCGGCTGCTCAGGCTCGAGTAAGGCTCGTTGAAAGCGATGTGGCCGTCGGGGCCGATGCCTCCCAGGAAGAGGTCGATGCCGCCAGCCTCACAAATCATTTGCTCGTAGTGGGCGCACTCGGCAGTCAGGTCGGGGGCGTTGCCGTTGAGTATGTGGATGTTCTCGGGCTTGATGTCGATGTGGTCGAACAGGTTGCGCGCCATGAACGAATGGTAGCTTTCGGGATGGTCTTCGGCCAGTCCCACATATTCGTCCATGTTGAAGGTGATGACGTTCTTGAACGACACGCGGCCTTCTTTGTTGGCTTTCACCAGGCAAGCATACATGCCCTCCGGCGAGCTGCCGGTGGGAAGTCCCAGTACAAAAGGCTTCTCAGCCGTTGGGTTGGCCTCGTTGATACGCTTGATGACATGTTCTGCAGCCCACTGCGACATGCGCTGATAATCGCTTTCGATAATGAGTCTCATAATGATATTTTTTTGGTTGTGTTTGTTGATAGATGGCGCGCTGGGGTGCGGCCATTGGAAAAATATGGTGCAAAAATACAACATGAACGCGAAAAATACAAATCATTTTGTCGTTTTTTTTGCCGTTGCACTTATTTTTTTGTTATCTTTGTGCCGTTTTTACATTTCATTGTCCACCAAACGCAGGCTCAAGCCTGCTGCTGGCGCTTTTACTTTTTTTATATTCATCCTTAAAACATTCTGTACAGTCAACATGAGAAAAACAATCTTCACACTCCTGGCCGCGCTGCTGAGCCTCACCTCCGTGGCGTCCACCACGCTTCCGCTGAAGGGACAGGTGGTGAAACCCTCCGACCCGCGAATCGTCTATACGGGGCGCATCTGTTTCGACAATCCCGACGCACCCACGTTCACCTACCCCGGTACGCAAATCATGGCCACGTTCTGCGGCACGTCGCTCAAAATGGTGGCAAAGCCCATGAGCGGCTACTTCATGGCCCAGATAGACCGTGCGGAACCGTTCAAGGTGAGCTTCAACGCACCACGCGACTCGGTGGTCACGCTGGCAACGGCGCTGCCTGACGGAAGGCACACCGTGAGGCTGATGTACTGTGTCGAGGGCTACGACCTGAAGCCCGTCTTCCGCGGATTCGTGCTCGACCCGGGCTGCCAGCTGGCCGAAGCCCCGCGGCTGCCCGAGCGCAAGATTGAGTTCATCGGCAACAGCATCACCTGCGGTTACGGCAACGAGAGCATCAACCGCGACGACCCCTTCGAGTATGAAACCGAGAACCACTACTTCACCTACGCTGCCGAAACCTCGCGTCAGCTCGACGCACAGCACTGGGTGGTGGCGCGAAGCGGCATTGGCGTCTATCGCAACTACGACGGCCCCAAGACGGGCAGCAAAGACCCCATGCCCGCCCAGTACGAATACACGCTCTTCAACGATTTCAAGCAGCGGTGGGATTTCTCGCGTTATCAGCCCGACGTGGTGTGCATCAATCTGGGCACCAACGACCTTTCCACCAACAACTACGACATCCGGCGCTTTGCCGAAGCCTACCGCAAGTTCCTCGCAACCGTGCGCGGCCATTATCCCAAGGCCAAAATAGTGCTCCTCTGCGGCTCGATGCTCAACGGAAAGGAGCTGGAGCTGGCCCGCAAGACGCTCGACCAGATTCAGGCCGAAGCCAAACAGAAAGGCGACAACGAGGTCTATCGCTTCAACTTCACCCCGCAAACGGGCGACCTGTTCTACGGTGCCAGCTGGCATCCCAGCCTGTGGCAACACCAGAAGATGGCCGCAGAACTCACGGCCTACCTGCGTGTGCTGATGCAATGGTTCTAGCAGGCCGGCATCTTCTTTGCGGCAATGCGAAACCATCTTTCATAGCATTTGTACCTAAAATGAACATTATCAACAAACCCTAAACAAAACAACAATGGACTTATCAATCGTCATTCTCATCGTAGCAGCCATCATCGTGCTGGTGCTCTTCGTACTCATTTCCTACGTCAAGGCACCGCCATCGTATGCATTCATCATCAGCGGCTTGAGCAAGGAGCCGCGTGTGCTCATCGGCTCGGGAGGCTTCCGTGTGCCTTTCTTCGAGCGGTTGGACAAGGTCTATCTCGGACAAATCACCGTTGACATCAAGACCGAGGAGAGTGTGCCCACCAACGACTTCATCAACGTCGATGTGGATGCCGTGGCCAAAATTCGCGTCACACCCAATCCTGAAGGCACCCGCCTGGCCGCCAAGAACTTTCTCAACATGACTCCACCGCAGATTGCCGACCAGCTGCAAGACTCGCTGCAGGGCAACATGCGCGAGATTATCGGCACGCTCGACCTGCGATCGCTCAACACCGACCGCGACGGATTCTCCGACCAGGTGATGCAGAAGGCGCAGCCCGACATGGCCAAACTGGGCATCGAAATCATTTCGTGCAACATCCAGAACGTTACGGACAAGGAAGGGCTCATTCACGACCTGGGTGCCGACAACACGGCCAAGATAAAGAAGGACGCCAGCATCAACCGTGCCAACGCCGAGCGCGATGTCAAGATTCAGGTGGCACACGCCGACAAGGAGGCTAACGACGCCCGCGTGGATGCCGACACGGCCATCGCCGTGAAAAACAACGACTTGGCCCTGAAGCGCGCTTCGCTCAAACAGCAGGCCGACACAGCTCAGGCCGATGCCGACGCGGCTTACGCCATCCAGCAGCAGGAACAGCAGAAAACCATCAACATCAAGACCGTTGAGGCCCAGATTGAGAAGACGCGCCGCGAGCAGGTGCTCTCGAAAGAGCAGATCGACATCAAGCGAAACCAGCTGGTGGCCGAAATCGAAAAGAAGGCCGATGCCGACAAATACAAGGTGGAGATTGACGCTGCCGCCGACCTGGAGCAGCGCAAACGCGTGGCCGAGGCCCAGAAGTATGAGGCCGAGCAGAGGGCACTGGCCCAAAATGCCGAATCGGATGCCGCCCGCTACCGGCTGGAGCAGGAGGCGCAGGGCATCAAGGCCAAAGGCGAGGCCGAGGCTTACGCCATTCTGAAGAAGGGTGAGGCCGAGGCCATGGCCATGGACAAGAAGGCCGAAGCCTACAAGAAGTACAACTCGGCCGCCGTGGCGCAGATGATGATCGAGGTGTTGCCGCAGATCGTGGAGAATGTGGCCAAGCCCATCTCGGCCATCAAAGACGTGAAAATCTACAGTGCCGGAGGCGAGGGGCAGAGCGGCATCGCCACCCTGTCTGGCAACGTGCCCGTGGCCATCAAGCAGGCCTTCGACGTGCTGAAGTCGGCCACTGGCGTGGACATGGCCGACATCATGAAGGCTGGCACCATCGAGGCCAAGACCACCCGCAACATCAACCTCAACGAGGAGGCCAAGGAAACCCTCGACGGCATGGCGGGGAAAAAGAGTTAGAAGATTATAGTTACAAGATACGAGTTCAGAGTTATGACTACATTTGCCAGTTGAGGAGTAGTCATAACTCTGAACTCGTATCTTGTAGCTTGCAAATAAAACTATTGCTTCGTGAGTTCCTCTATCTGTTCGATAATCTCGTCGTTGGTGCGCTGCATCTTGAAGAAGATGGTGAAACCAATGATCAGCCCTATCACGCCGCCAACGCCCATGCCACCTATATAGGCCCAGGAAATCGCTACCATGTCACTGTCGCCCGGAACACGGTGGCCGGCCATATAGACTTCATAAAACATCCATCCCAACCAAAAGATCAGCACGATGAAGCCGATGAGCGTCTGGCGACTGCGTATTTTCTTCATTTGCACCAACCGCTCGGCCGTTTCCATCAGGTTGCCACGCATGAAGTCTTGGGCGGACATGCGGTTGATGTACCAGTCGAGAATGGCATCTACTGCAACAAAGAGCACCGTGAACCCGTAGAGCCACCACGAAAGGCTCAGCTGGAACGTGACGGGCAGGAAGCACAGGGCCACCACGGGAATGGCGAGCAGCGCCAGCCAACGATACTTGTTGATCCACGACATCTTCTGGCGCATAGACTGTCGCATGAGTCTTTCGTTCACGATTTGCTGACTGTCGAGTTTCTGCTTGAGCAGATTCAGTTGCGAGCGCATTTGCTCCAAATCCTCGATGTTGACATTGTTGTTAGTGTTATTCGTCGTTTCCATAATTTTCTGCATTTTTTTGTTGTTTGTTTTTTAATCTTTAATCTTCTTCAGCTGCTCCTTGATGCGGAACAGGCGAACAGAGACGTTCTTTGTCGAGATGCCCACCACCTGGCCAATCTCCTCGTAGCTCATGTCCTCGAGCCAAAGCAGAATGATGGCGCGGTCGAAAGGCCCCAGTTTGTTGATGCGGCGCCGAAGCATGGCCACTTGCTTCGTGTCCTCGTCCTGGTCGGCAAAGAGGTTGATGTTCATGGAGAGCGGAACGGTGTTTTGTTTCCGCTTCTTCCGGTCCTGCGTGATGCAAGTGTTCAGGCTGACGCGATAGACCCACGTGCGCACGTCGCTGCGCCCCTCGAAGCTGCCGAAACCCTTCCACAGATTGACTAGTATTTCCTGAAAGAGGTCGTTCACTTCGTCCTGGTCGTTCGAGAACATGTAGCACACCGTGTAGATGGTGCTTTTCTGCTCGTTCACCAGCCTTGAGAAATCAGTTTCTTGTTGGTTCATTGTGTGGTTGTTTTTGAAATCTTACACTTGTTAGACGCAATGGCTTGCAGAAAACTACAGGAAAAGATGAAAAAAATGATCCTTTTTCCTTGGAAACGGCTTCAAAGGTATGGATTCCCATCCAAACAACCAAAAGAAAACGCACGAAAAAAACTCAAACCTGCACCATTCTCTTTATTTGGATAGGCTTCTTACAAGTTTGTCCATCGTATTTTTCTACCAATATTGCCACTTCTATAATCCAGTCCGACCCTCTTTGTGCTCAATTGATTAGACGAAGAGAAAATTCTCCAAATCGGTATTCGGTCATGTTTTAATCTCGATTTTTACCACCATCTCGCAAAAAACGCACTTAATTCGCAAAATAAATGTTTTTTTCGCTTGATTCCTGTTGTGTCGTATGGATGTTCCCGTGCTCGGCTTTGCTGCTTTGCCAAGCAAAGAACGTTCTTTGCTTCCTTCATGAATGGGGATTGCACCCAAGCTATGTAACAGATAATGGTGGTAAAAATGGCGGTAATGTTGGCGGTAAAAATGGCGGTGATGTACCCAGGTTTGTCCCTAGCTTGTCCCCAGCTTTGTCCCCAGCTTTGTCACAAGTCTTGTCACAAGTCTTGTCACAAGACGAAGAAAAGGATGCAAGTATTGATACAAAAGATGCAACCTCCAGTTCAAAGGTTGCAACCTTGGATGAAAAGGTTGCAAGTTTGGAGCCAAAGGATGCAAAAGTGAAGAAAAAGGCATAAAAGTGATTGTATTTTGCAGAAAAGATGATTTTCCTTCGTTATTTCGTGGGAAATTAGCTAATTTTGT
>OCTX012276314.1_pt1 | contig 34138 bp, 15 predicted proteins | sample 1539691 | NCBI WGS metagenome assembly OCTX01 (sample SAMN02144231, study PRJEB22623) | gut metagenome | biome: sheep rumen | host: Ovis aries | place: New Zealand
GTTTCTGGTCAGCGCGACCCTTGGCCTCCAACATCACATACTGTGCATAGGCAGCACTGTCGGCCTTGGCATGTCCGAACAGGTGTTCGAGCAGGGCGACAGCCTCGGTCATATTCTCGCTCAGGCCGTTGAGGCTGACGGAGATGGCGCGCTGTCCCACCTGGATGTTGTAGCGGCAGGCCAGTTTATAGAACTGCTGCTTCACCTGCTGGGGTGTGAGCGAGTCGGTGCCGAGGAATTCCAGATACTGTGCAGCATAGTGGTAGCGCAGGTCGGCCTCGTCGCCGAAGTCATAGCGGAACGACATCTGGAAGCGTCCGTTCTCCGTGTTCTTCACATAGATGTAGGGCAGGCCCTCGACTTCCCCAGACTGTGAGAGATTGCCGAAGGTGAGATCTTTGTTGAAGTCGACGAAGCGGGGCTCGATGGGCTTCACCTCGCTGGCCTGTATGTCCTTCACGAACTGGCTCATCTGGTCGCGGTTGGTGGGAATAGGCGTTATCTCGGGCTTGTCGATTTTCTTCTGCGTGGGGTCGACACCCTGACGCTTGTAGACAGCGGCATAGTTGTCGCCGAAGTGGCGGTTGGCAAAGTCAACGATCTGCTCCTTCGTCATGCCTTCCAGTCGGCTCATCGTCTGCACCTCCTGTTCCCAGGGTGTGCCGTTGATGAAGGCCTGGACGAACATATCGGCACGTGAGCGGTTGCTCTCCAGCGAGTTGTAGTACTGAAGTTTCATGTTGTTGACCACCGACGGCAGCAGGTCGTCGCTGAAGTCGCCGGCCTTCAGTTTGTCCATCTCTTCGAGCAGCAGCGAGCGCACCTCGTCGAGGCTCTGTCCCTCCTTCGGTGTTCCGGCGAGGATGAAGGCCGAATAGTCCATGTTGGCCATTACGCCGCCCCATGCGCTGAGCATCTTCATCTGCTGGCTGATGTCCAGGTCGATGAGTCCGGCAGTGCCGTTGCTGAGCATCGACTCGATGACGCGCAGGGTGTCCATCTGCAGCGACGAGGCCCGTCCGAAGCGGTAGCCCAGCCAGATGGTCTCTGCCTCCAGACCGACGACGGTGGTGTCGACAGGAGCGGTCAGTTCGGGCTGTTCGGGGAATGTGGGCTGCTCCACCTGTGCCACTTTGCCGTCGGCATCGGTAGAGGGCTGCCACTGTCCGAAATACTTGTCGATGACGGCGATGACCTCATCGGGGTCGAAGTCGCCGGCCATGCAGATAGCCACGTTGTTGGGCACGTACCACTTATGGAAGTAGTTCTTGATGTTCACAATCGAGGGGTTCTTCAGGTGCTCCTGGGTGCCGAGGGTAGTTTGCAGACCGTAGGGGTGCGTGGGGAAAAGTTTAGCGCCCATGGCGGCATACATCTTACGCATGTCGCTGGTCAGGCTGATGTTATACTCCTCGTAGACGGCCTCCAGTTCGGTGTGGAAGCCGCGGATGACCATATTCATGAAACGGTCCGACTGAATCTTGGCCCAGTTCTCCACCTCGTTGGAGGGGATGTCCTCGGTATAGCAGGTCACGTCCTCGCTGGTGTAGGCATTGGTGCCCTCGGCACCGATGGCGGCCATCAGTTTGTCGTACTCGTTGGGGATGTTGTACTGTGCTGCCAACTGGCTGACAGAGTCAATCTCGTGGTAGGCCTGGCGGCGCTCGTCAGGGTCGGTGAGCAGGCGGTAGGCCTCGTAGCGTTGTTCGATGTCGGCCAGGTAGGGAGCCTCGGCGGCAGAGTCGGTGACGCCGAACTTCGAAGTGCCCTTGAACATGAGGTGCTCCAGATAGTGGGCCAGACCGGTGGTCTCGGCGGGGTCGTTCTTCGAACCGGTCCTGACGGCGATGAACGTCTGGATGCGCGGCTCTTCGCTCGACGGACTGAGGTAGACCTTCAGGCCGTTGTCGAGGGTGTAGATACGGGTCTTCGACATATCGCCGTCCACCATCTCATACTTGTACTTGTCATTGCAACCGGTCAGGGCTGCGATACCCAGCAACAGGGCACATGCTTTAGTAAGACAATTAAAATTCATCTCTATCCTATATTAGTTTTCGTAATCTATCTCGTGATCCAGTCTCTCCAGGAAGTCTTCATAGACCTCCGGGTCGACGTCGCCCATCTGGAACTCTTTCTGGGCGTCTTTCCTGATCTCGGCAATCCAGGCACGGCGGGCCTTGACATAGTCTTCGCGGATTCGTTCGCAGGCCGCTTCGTCCAGGCTGTCCAGATGGTAGTAGTCGAGGATGAGATTGTAACTCCACGCCCACCGGTAGTCGCTGTAGTGGTTGTTGATGTCGTCAAAGCGGTCGAGCACCTGCTGGATGTTCTCCACAGTGCCCTCCTTGATGTCGTCGGCCAGCCGCTTCTCCTCACTTTCGGGCAACAGCAGACCGCTCAGGTCCACCCACTGGCCCTTGCCGACAGGAGAGGTGGGCTTGCCGAAGAAGCCTTCTTTCTGTGCACGTTTCAGCACGGCACCCATATAGATACGCAGGGCGATGTCGTAGTATTTCAGACCCTTCTTCAGCGACGAGGCATTGATGACATATTCATGGAAATTATAGGTGGTCACATTGTCGCCCGAGGCGGCCCGCAGTGCCTTGAGAATCTCCATGCCCTGCATGATTTCGCCCACGGTAAAGGGCGAGAGCCAGTCGAAGTTGATGATACTTTTCTTCGACTGCTTGGAGCGTTTGTCGCGCTTGGGCCATTTCTTGATATCGCGGTAGAGGCCCACGGTGGTGATGTTGCGGCCGGGTACCAGATACATCGTCTCGCCATAGGCAATCAGATAAGAGAACGGCAAGTTGCGGGTGTCGGGGTGGTGCATCAGTTTGCCGAAGCAAACCGAGAAGGCACCGATGGTGGCGGGCATCAGCACATAGGAGCCCGAGGCCGTCTTCGTGCCGCGCTCCAGCGTGCCGTAGTGCATGGGTCCCATCTTGTAGGCATGGTTGGAGAAGTTGGTGTTCGAACCGGCGTTGTAGAACGAAAACTGCCCGCCGATGAGCAGGCTCGACTTGTGGTGGCTGGCCGAGAAGGGGCCACAGAAGGCAGCACAGGCCTCGCCGTTGGCCATGAACGAGTTGGCGAAGAAGAGGCTGGCTTCGGCGGTGAAGCCGTTGGTAATCTGGCAGGCCTCGCCCACGAAGCAGTCTTGCATCTTCACCGAGTTGTTGATGGAGCAGCCGTCGCAGATAATTGAGTTCTCGCAGATGACACCCGTACCGATGAACACTGAAGCATCCTCGCTGCTCAGGATGGTGCATTCGTTCAGACGGGCCGCACCGCTGATTTCACAGTCGCCCTTGATGACGGTGTTGGTGATATCCTTCGTATTGATGATTTTCACACGGTTGCCAATGGTGCCGCGGTCGGGTGTGGAGATGCGCACCTCGTCGTCGATGAGTTGCTTCAGCCGGTTCATCAGGGCCTTGTCGCTATGGTGTTTCACCATGAAGGCAGCCAACTGTGAATTGAGTTCGCGGAAAAGCACCACGTTGCCGTCGCCCATCTCGTTGAGCACGGAGATGATGCTGCCGGCACCATAACTGGCACCTTCGAGAGTCTCCATCGTCGAGATGTTCGAGATATAGCAGTCGTCGCCGATAGTATAGTTATTGATGAAGTTGCCCACCTTCTCGATCAGGCAGTCGTTGCCCACCGAGACATTGCGCAACGTGGCGTCGTTGATGCCCGAATGTTTGAAGAAGCCGGCAGCAACCTCTACCTGCTTGTCAAAGCGGCCCAACCGGATGTCACCATAGAACATCACGCGATGGAAGTTATAGGGGCGGAAGTCTTCGTCGACCATCACTCTGGCCCAGTCCTCTGCCCAGCACACGTTTTTCTCGAGCACCTGGATCTCCTCCTGTGTCAGTTGTCTGTATTCTCTCATAAGCCATTTATTGTGTTTGGTTCAATCTTCAATGTCAATGTCATACAGAAAGTCATTATAGGGATATTTCTGTACATGCAACTCGCGGACCTTATTATATAATACGGAACGGAGTTCGTCGATATTCTCTTTCTGTTTGGCGGAGATAAAGAGGCAGTCACCCTGCATCTTGGCCATCCACGTCTTCTTCAGGTCGTCCAGCGAGATGTTTTCCTTAGTGGGCATTGTCAGGTCGTCCTCGTCCTGCGGTGTCCAGCGGTAGGCATCAATCTTGTTGAAGACCACCATCGACGGTGTCTCTGCACAGCCCAGTTCGGCCAGTGTCTGCTCCACCACCCGTATCTGTTCCTCGAAGTCGGGATGGGAGATGTCCACCACATGCACCAGCAGGTCGGCCTCGCGCACCTCGTCGAGTGTGCTTTTGAAACTCTCCACCAAATCGGAGGGCAGTTTGCGGATGAAGCCCACGGTGTCGGCCAACAGGAAGGGCAAGTTCTCTATCGTCACCTTGCGCACCGTGGTGTCGAGAGTGGCGAAGAGTTTGTTCTCGGCAAAGACATCGCTCTTCGAGAGCAGGTTCATCAGCGTCGACTTGCCCACATTGGTATAGCCCACCAGAGCCACACGAATCAGACGGCCGCGGTTCTTACGCTGGGTCGTCTTCTGCTGGTCAATCTCTGCCAGGCGCTGTTTTAACAGGGTAATGCGGTGCAGGATGATACGGCGGTCCATCTCCAACTGGGTCTCGCCAGGTCCGCGCAGACCCACCGTTCCCTTGCCGCCACCGCCACCGGAACCGCCGCCCTGGCGTTCCAGGTGAGTCCACAGCCGTTGCAGCCGGGGCAACATATAACGGTGCTGTGCCAGTTCGACCTGGGCCTTCGCTTCAGCCGTCTGGGCCCGCATGGCAAAAATGTCGAGGATGAGCGATGTGCGGTCGAGAATCTTCACTTGCAGTTCCTTCTCGATGTTACGAATCTGTTTGGCCGTCAGTTCGTCGTCAAAGATGACCATACCGATCGGCTCGTCCATATCTTCACACATCTTTATATAATGACGAATCTCCTCCAGTTTGCCGCTGCCCACATAGGTCACACTGCTCGGGCCGTTCACCTTTTGAGTGAAACGCTTCACAGTACGGGCACCGGCGGTCGTGGCCAGGAATTCCAGTTCGTCAAGATATTCCTTGGTCTTCGCTTCGTCTTGCTGACCGGTAATCAGTCCCACCAGCACAGCCGTCTCGGCCTTTGCCTCGGAGATTACAAATTCCTTCATCCAGTAACTTCCTTTTTTATTCTTTTATTTTTTTATTCTTTTATTTTCATTCATAATCGGCGGCAAAAGTAATAATTCTGCGTGAATTATGCAAGCAATCATTAAACTTTATGAAGTAAAGTGTATCAAAATTAGAAAATAATACTTATCTTTGCACTCAACAAACCACTAACAAAGCACCCAACAAACCGCTAATAAAGCACCCAACAAACCACTAACAAATGAAACAGACTCTACTAAGCATCCTGCTCTCCATGCTGTGCCTCAGCACGACGGCACAGGCCAACTACGACTATTCTGCACTGAGCACCGAGAGGCTCGACCGTGGTGTCGTGGCTGTCCGCCAAGCCGATGGCAAAGTATTCATCTCATGGCGTATCCTCAGGGACGACCCGAAAGGTATGGCCTTCGATGTCTATCGCAACGGCCAGAAACTGAATGTGCAGCCCCTCACCAGTGGCGGCTCATGGTTTGTCGACGAGGCTCCGCTCAACGAGGCTGCAACCTACGAGGTGAAAGGTGGTTCCGTCGCCGGCACCTTCACCCTCGACAGCGATGCCCCTGTGGGCTATCTGCCCATCCGCCTCAACAAGCCCGAAGGCGGCCAAGTGCCCATCATGCCCAATGCTCAGAGGCCCAATAGGGCCAATAGGGCCAATAAGCCCAATGAGGCCAATGAGGCCAATAGGCCCCAGCAGCCCAATAGGCCCCAGTGGCCCCAGCAGCCCCAGTGGCCCCAGCCCGGCCACTACACCTACACCGCCAGCGACGCCACCGTGGCCGATGTCGATGGCGACGGCCAGTATGAGATTATTCTGAAGTGGGACCCCTCGAATGCCCGCGACAACAGCCACGACGGATACACCGGCCCTACCCTGTTCGACTGCTACCGACTGAACGGTGAACAACTATGGCGCATCAATTTGGGCCGGAACATCCGCAGTGGAGCCCACTATGTGCAGTTCATCGCCTACGACTTCGATGGCGACGGACGAGCCGAACTGATGGTCAAGACTGCCGACGGCACTACCGACGGCATGGGGCACATACTGCGCAACGGCCGCTTTGCGGAAAGTCCCGCTGCCGACAACACCGACACCATTCCCGACTACCGCAACGCCCGGGGCCGCATCCTCGACGGACCGGAATATCTCACCGTCTTCAACGGACTCACCGGGGCCGCCATGGACACCAAGCCCTACGTCCCCGAACGGGGTGACGCCAGCGACTGGGGCGACAGCAAAGGTAACCGCTCAGAGCGCTATCTGGCCGGCATGGGCTATTTCGGTGCTACACGGTCAGTGGAGGCAGGGACAGTGATGGCTAGGTCAGTGGAGGCAGGGACAGTGGTGGCCAGGCCAGGCGAGGCAGGTCAGGGACTCCCCTCTGCCGTCTTCTGCCGAGGCTACTACACCCGCAGCGTCATAGCCGTTTGGGACTGGGACGGACAGGAACTGAAGAACCGCTGGACCTTCGACACCAACGACAAGCCCTGGCACTCGTATGCCGGACAAGGCAACCACAACCTGCGCATCGCCGATGTCGACGGCGACGGTCTCGACGAGATCACCTATGGCTCGATGGCCGTCGACCACGATGGACGAGGACTCTACAACACAGGCTTCGGCCACGGCGACGCCATCCACCTCATTGCCGACCCGAAAGACAATCAACTCTACATCTGGGACTGCCACGAAAACCGTCGCGACGGCAGCGACCTGCGCAATGCCCGTACCGGAAAGGTCATCTTCCAGGTGAAGTCGAAGACCGACGTGGGACGTTGCATGGCGGCCGACATCGACCCCACCAATCCCGGCTGCGAGATGTGGTCGTCAGACAGCCACGGCATCCGCACCATGACTGGCGACGTGCTCCACAAGGCCAAGGATGCCGACGACCCGCAGCACGACAACTCGCTGGTGCTCAACGGCCGCTGGCTCAGCATGAACTTCGGCATCTGGTGGGACGGCGACCTGCTGCGCGAACTGCTCGACCGGCAGACGGTATCGAAATACGACTGGGAGAACCGGCAAATCGTAGACCTGCAGCAGTTTGACGGCCGCTTCAACAACGGCACGAAGTCGAACCCCTGTCTGGCCGCCGACATGCTGGGCGACTGGCGCGAGGAGGTGCTCATCCGCAATCAGGAATCGACAGAACTGCGCCTCTACACCACTACCATCCCCACTGACTACCGCATTGACTGTCTGATGCAGGACATCCCCTACCGTATCTCCGTGGCCACCCAAAACGTAGCCTACAACCAGCCCTCCGAGCCCGGCTACTATATCGGCCCCGACCGCACCGACTATCTGAAGTAAAAGGGAAAAAGTAAAAAGATAAAAAGGTAAAATAAATGAAACGCACCCTTCTTCTCCTCACCCTCTTCTTTTCCATCTGCTGCGACCTCATCGCAGCCCCCGTCTACAACGTCCGCGACTTCGGTGCCAAGGGCGACGGCACGACCCTTGACTCTCCAGCCATCAATGCAGCCATCGAACAGGCCGTGAAAGACGGCGGCGGACAGGTATTCCTGCCGGCAGGCACCTATCTCTGCGGCTCCATCCGGCTGAAGTCGAACATCGACCTGCACCTCGCCGCCGGCTGCACCATCCTGGCTGCCGACACGAAGAAGCACGCCAACGTGCCCGGAGCCGAGAATGGCATCTACGACCCATCGGAGTCGTTCGGAGGTTTCCCCGAATATCAGGACGGAGGCCACACCTACTTCCACAACTCGCTCATCTGGGCCGAAGGTGAGAAGAATGTCTCGATCACCGGCCACGGCATGATCGACGGCCAGGGCCTCACCCACAAGGACACTGAGAGTGCCGGCAACATCAAGGGCGCCAGCATCGGTACCGGCGACAAGGCCATCGCCCTGAAACTATGCCGCCAGGTGACCATCCGCGACATCACCATCTACCGGGGCGGCCACTTCGCCATCATCATGACAGGCTGCGACCTGTCGACCATCGACAACGTGACCATCGACACCAACCGCGACGGCTTCGACATTGACTGCTGCAAATATATGACCATCACCAACTGCCGCATCAACACACCTCGCGACGATGCCTTGGTACTCAAGTCGTCGTACGCCCTGAAGAAACCGGTGCTCTGCGAACATATCGCCATCAGCAACTGCAACATCACCGGCTTTAAGTGCGGCTCACTCATCGACGGCACCTATATCCCCGAACCCGTCGGCTGGGTGTGCGGACGCTTCAAACTGGGCACTGAGTCGAATGGCGGCTACCGCAATATCTCACTGACCAACTGCACGTTCATGTATTCCAGCGGTCTGGCCTTCGAAGAGGTCGACCAGGGCAAGATGGAGAATATCGTGGTATCGAACATCACCATGAGTCATGTGCACCACTACCCCATCTATATCACTACCGGCTGTCGGAACCGAGGGCCGAAGGAGGTGACACGCCCCTCGTCGGCTCGCGACATACAGATCAGTAATGTCATTGCCGACGACTGCGACTCGCTCTGCGCCATCATCGTCACCGGCATGGCCGACGAACCCATCCGCAACGTATGGCTCTCCAATATCCGCCTCTCTTTCAAGGGAGGAGGCGCCAAAGACTTAGTGAACAAGGACTACCGTGAACAGGGCACCAACTATCCCGAACCGAAGTTTGCCGGTTGGACGCCGGCCTACGGACTTTATGCCCGCCACGTGGAGGGACTCTATGTCAACGATGTCACCTTCCGCTACGAGCGTCCCGACTTCCGGCCTGCCGTGGTGCTCGACGACGTGAAGACGGCCCGCCTCAACGCCATCGATGCCCAGTTGGAGCCCGGCATCGACAAGGTCGTCACCTTTCGCTCTTCGGACATACAATAAACTGTTTGAAGGCTCCAAACTACTTGCATGAAGGCTCCAAACTACTTGTTTGAAGGCTCCAAACTACTTGTTTGAAGGCTCGAAACTACTTGCTTGGAGCCTTCAAACATATTAATACAGCACGAAACCGCCGCTGGGTTGCATGGTCACCTTGACCTTTGACTTCTTCGGCTTCAGGGGGGCGATGGCAATGCCGGAGACGGCACCGCGCTTGCCAGTCTGGTCGTTCAACTGACGGGTCACGGCAAACGGCGAGAGGTCGATAGTCAGCGTGAGCGGCTCTTTCAGAGCATTGAGACCGGCGATGTACCACCGGTCGCCTTGTCGGCGGGCCAGCACGACGTAGCGTCCGGGGTAGCCGTCGACGAAGCGTGTCTCATCCCAAGTGGTGGGGATGGCACGCAGGAATTGAAGTTCTGCCTCAGGCAGTTCACCGAGATTATTGGGCTGCATGGCGATGCACTGTATGGCCGTCTGGTTGGTAAAAGCCGAGGCTATCTCAAAGGCATCGGTGGTCTTACGAGTATGACGGCTCTTATTGTCGCGACTCATGTGTTTGTTCATGATGACACCCCCCCAGTCCATCGTGCCCACAGCATTACGACAGAAAGGATGCATACAGAGGTCGAACGGTTCGCGAAGGGCTGCCCCTTCGCTGAAATAGACATTCTCGCTGGCCAGCACGGCCTCGGAGGCCACATAGTTGGGATACATACGCTCCCAGCCCCGGGGCAGGGTGCATCCATGAAAGATGCACTGTATGCCGTAACGGTTGGCATCGTAGAGAATATCCTCGTAGAGTTTCATCGTCTCCTGTTTGTCGCCTCCGAAGAAGTCCACCTTGATACCTTTCACGCCGATACTTTGCAGCCAGGCCATCTCACGGTCTCGGGCGATGTTCGTGGAAAGACAGTCACGAGGGGTCTGCGGCGCATCATTCTCATAGCCGTTACTATTGTACCAGAGCATGAGCGACACCCCCTTCGACCGGGCATAGCGTGACAGTTCAGCCATCCGTTCGCGACCGATGTTCTGATCCCACCAGTTGTCGACAAGACAGAACTCATAGCCCATTGTGGCGGCCAGGTCGATGAACTGCACCTGATCGTCGTAGTTGATACTATTGTCCTGCCAGATGAGCCACGACCAGGTGTAGCGGCCATAGCCATAGTCCTGCGACGGCTGATAGAGCGGTTCCACCACATCGTAGGCGACGGTCGTCTCGACGATGGGCTTCAGCGAGGTGCCCACGGTGATGGTACGCCAGGGGGTGGCACCAGGCAGGGCAATGCCTGCATAGGTGCTACCCATGCCGTTGTTCTCGCCGGCCATCGGATAGGCTATGGTATAGCCGGCATCCGGCTCTTCTTCTGAGAAGGGGTGGTAGTCGCTGAGATGAGCGCCGCAATACTGGCTACTGACGCCGGTCTCGGAGATGAGCACCCAGCCGCCATGTCCTGTAGTCTGCGGTATTGCTGCCGGCAGCGCAAACAGACAGGGGAAGGTATATCCCTCGCCATACTGCGAGCAGACAGCCATCGGGGCATCAGCCTTGTATTCCTCTTCGTAACTGGGCTTGGAACGTTCCCATCCCACCATCGCACTGCTCTGCGGTGTGAGGAAGGTGGTGGTGCCGTCCGGCAGACGGAAACCTGTCGACTCCCGGTAGATGACGGCCGACTTAGGATTGTCTTTCGCCTGACGTGGAACGAGATAGCGGAAGGCAACGTCATGATTGCTGACAGAGAACTGCACCGTCATCGTCTGCTGACGGGCATTCTTCATTTCGATGCTCAGTTGCTCGGCCACATAGTGCATCTGCGACTGCTTGACCTGTCGCATCACATAGTGACGGTCTACATGGGCAGCCTCAGTTCGGGTGATGGTCAGCCCTTGGGTGAAATCGCCGAAGTCGGCCTTGAAACCAAGCGGCGACGGCAACAGCATGGTCTGGCCGTCGAGGGTGATGGCATAGGAAGCCCGCCCACCACTGTCGCTGACGGTGACAGTCAGTTTCCCGTCAGGCGAAGCGATGGTGGCTTCGCGTGCTCCTGCCGACACTGACAGCAGGAGGCCTGCTAAGAGCAAGAGGTATTTCATGATCCTACTGTTATTTAAGAAGTTAAGAAGTTAAGAAGTTAGTTACTTTTTTCCCGGCTTGATGGCATCAGCGATGATACGGGCCATCTGACCGGCCCCCTTCTCGGTGGGATGGATACCGTCACGCTGCATCTGCTGTCCGTCATCGTCGCGGAAGGCACTGTGCAGGTCGACAACCGTCAACCGTTCGCGTGCTGCCACCTTATTAATAATAGGTATGATATGATTCACGATCACCGAGTCGCTGATGTTCCACGATGGCTTATAGGCCGGTATAGGCGTACAGAGGAAGATACGTGGTGCCGACGGCCGCAGTTGGGCGACCATCGACAGCAGGTCGTGCTCGAACTCGGCACCATACTGCCAATTCTCGGGCTTCGAGTCGTTGGTTCCCAGTTTGATCACCACCACGTCGGGCCTGAACGCCACGGCATCGCTCCATGCCTGCTCCTGCATATAGGGATGGTCGCCTTTGTTGAGCATCGTCCGACTGCTCACACCGTAGTTCTTCACCTGATAGCCGCTGCCCAACAGTCGCTGCAACTGGGCGGGATAACCCTTCGTATCGCACATGTCGATGCCATGACCATCGGTGATGCTATTGCCGATGCACGCCACACGGACAGCATCGCGACGAGGCGACTTGTGGGCATTGAGCCAGGTGGTCAGGTCGGTGAGCATCTGCTCATGGAAGGCCCAGGTGTCGCGGAAGCCGAAGCCGTGGCCACCGCTGGGATAGACATAGAGCGAGCAGTCGTTGCCGGCACGGCGCATGGCCGAATAGTAGGCGACGCCGTTGGTCACCGGCGGTACGACGCCGTCGTCATTGGCCGTGAGGATAATAGCCGGCGGTGTGAGGTGACGGCGCACGGCATTCTGGTTAGAGAAGGTCTTGACCAACTGCGCGTCTTTCTGTCCCTCGGCTCCCAGGAAGTTACGGCACGACCCTTTGTGCGTCTCCCGCTCGTTCATCGAGATGACGGGATAGAACAGGATAGAGAAGTCCGGACGGCAGTCGTACTCGCTATGGGTAGACACCGTCGAGGCCAGATGGCCTCCGGCGGAGAAGCCCATGATGCCCACATCGCGGGGGTTGACACCCCAACTCCCGGCCGAATCCCTGACCATACGGATGGCATTCTGGGCGTCTGACACCGGGATGGTACGGTCGCCATTTGGCATTCGGTAGGTGAGCACAAAATAGGCGATGCCCTGCTGGTTGAAATAGGGTGCCCACTGATGACCTTCGTTCTCCATCGAGAGGTTGCGATAGCCGCCCCCCGGACAGTCTACGACGGCTCGCCCGGTCGGCTGTTCGGGCAGATAGGCCACCATGTTTGACTTGCCATCGGCAGTGATGTTGACTGTAAACTTTCTGGCTGTCTGTGCCTGTGCCGTCATGACGGCCATCAACAAGAGGCAAGCAGCGACGATTCTGTTCTTCATATCGGTTATTGAGTATTGGTCGTTTGCGCAAGTATTACTGAAAAAAGTTACTGACAGATGTCCTCATAGCGCATCAGGTAGGTGTCGTACTGTGTGAGGAAGGGCCGGAATGGTGCCGGTATGGTGCGCGGATGGTCGAAGAGGTCATGGATCAACTGCGGCACTCGGTCGGCCTCGACACGATAGAGGTAGAAGTCGCCGGCTACCGTTCCCACCTGCCTGGCAATGACGGGGAAGGCGGTCTGTCGGAATTTCGGTCCCTGGCCTGATACGGCAGCATTATAGGTTAGGACGATGCCGCGGTCGGTCTGTTCGAAACTGACATTGCCCTGACGGCAGAAGAGCAGCAGTCCTCCGCCGTCCTTGTCGGTCAGCAAGGCGGCATCCACCCCCATGCGGTTACCCTCGAAATAGAGGTCGCCCTGTTGCATACACCAGAAGCCATAGCGTCCTGCCCGGCAGCGTCCCGGATATGTGGGCATCGGTCCGTTGCCAATCCATTGCACCCGATCGATGCACTTGTCCAACAGGAAGGCGATGCCCAGTTCCGACAGGAAGGTATCGGTCGTGTCGGGTGTCAGCGCGAAGGAGAAGTGTGTGGCGTTGGCGACGGTCTCCGACTGCAGGTCTACAGCGACAGGCCCTGCCGTCTTGCCGTCGGCGGAGAGCGGCAACAGATAGCGCTCCAGACGTTTGTCGGCCACCTTGACCATTTCTGCGAGCGTCGCCTTACGCCCGGCACGCACCAGGATGCCGGTTTGCACCAGCGACATCGGGTCGGTGGTCTTTTCCGTCAAGCCCGAGAGGAAACGTGACGTGAGGTCGGCAGTGCTGATGGGGAATGACTGGCGGAGGAAGGTGTGGCCCTGCGCATCGGTGACGGTGACATTGAGCAGACGGATGGCGTCACGACGTGACGGCATGGTGCTGACGGCGGCAGGCAGCGAGAGGGCGTAGTCGACCGAGTCGCGTGGGGCGCAGTCGGGACTGAAGGCACCAGTGGCGAGTGTGTCGCGGTCGGCGGTGACGGTCCAGTGGAAGGTGACATTGTCCTTCAGGTTGAGGAAGTCATAGCGGTTGAGGATGGTGAGGGTGAGGGCAGAAGGAATGGAGGCTGGAGCGTCGGTTGAGGAGGTTGCGATGAGATCGCAACAAACGGGACGAACGGAGCGGATGAAGGCCCGGGCGTAGTTGCGCTGCAGTTCGTAATAGTTGGGCAGCGGCGTGCGGTCGGCATAGAGCAGTCCGTCGGTGCCTTTGTTGCCGTACATCTCGTAACCGCCATTTTCTGAGGTGTAGACCTTCTCCTCGTAGCCATATTTCGCTCTTAACTCATCACTTTCGCCCTTAACCTTTTCACCTTTTACCTTTTCACCTTTAAACTTTTCACCTTTAAACTTTTCACCTTTAAACTTTTCACCTTTAAACTTTTCACCTTTAAATGGCATTCCCTGGTCCGCCCATTCCCAGACAGCGCCACCGGCGATGCCGGGTGTGCGCTCGATAATCTCCCACTGGCGGTCGTGGTCTTCGAAGGAGATGCCGAGGGTGTGGCAGTATTCGGTGAAGACCACCGGTCTGTCGAGATGCTGATAGAACCCGCCTATCTGCCCCGTCGTCGGATAGTGTGAAGCATAAACGGGGGCGTCAGACGGGAACGAGGCGTTGTTTTTTTCCCAGAACCGGCGGAAGTAACTGCCTACCTGCGGAAAGCAGTAGGGACGCGAGGGGTCGAGCCTCCCGACGTAATCGCCCACTTCGACGCAGGTCTGTGGCAGCGGATTCTCGTTGCCTACGCTCCACATGATGACCGAGGGGTGCAGTTTGTCACGTTGTACGGTAGCCCGTGCCCGCGTCATCAGAATGTCCTGATAACTGCGGTCGGAAAGATGCTTGTCGCCAAAACCGAAGGGCACCTCGTCGACGAGATAAAAGCCCATGGAGTCGGCCAGTTCGTAGAAGCGCGGTTCGCGAGGATAGTGCGACAGCCGTAGGAAGTTGACCGATGCCTCCTTCATCAAGTGCATGTCCTTCAGCGTCAGGCTGTCGCTGATGACCTTCACCGTCGTGGGGTCGGTGCTGTGGGCATTGACGCCCCGCAGTTTCACCGGCTTACCGTTCACCATCAGCACATTCCTGACAGTGTCGAGGGGCGAGTTGGAGCGGCCGGCGATGCTGATCTCGCGGATACCGATCCGGTGGGTGAAGGTCTGCAGCGTCTTGTCGCGTTCTTTCAGATATACCTTTAATACATATAAATAAGGTGTCTCCGCCGTCCAGAGCCGGGGATTGGCCACGGTGACCCTTGCGGGAAAACCGCAAGGCACAGGTGTCTCCGCCGTCCAGAGCCGGGGATTGGCCACGGGACCGCCGGTAGAGACGACGTGCCCTTCGGCATCGAGCAACTCGTAACTGACGGTGGTGTGGCGCGTGGCGTTGGCCACCGTGGGACTGACGATGAAGCGGCCGTCGGTATGAGTGACGACAGTCAGATCGCTGAGATGCGTCGCGGGCACGGCCATCAGCGTGACATCGCGGAAGATGCCCATCGTGGCCCAGTCGTCGAAGCAGTCGAACTCGTAGCCTTTGAACCGCGAGTAGACCCTCATGGCCAGTTGCTGATCCTCGCCCTTGAATGCCCGCCGGGTGAGGTAGGGTGTGAGGTTGAAGATACAGGTGTTGTAAGCCGACTGCCACGATCCAACCCGTTGTCCGTTGAGCCACAGGTCGTAACCGCGCAGCACGCCGTCGAGGCGTATGTAGACCTGCTGTCCGCGCCACGCCTCGGGCAGGGTGAACGAGGTGCGGTAGTAGCCGGTCAGCGAGTCGGGATAGTCGTAGCGCGGCTCACAGAATCCGTGTGCCTCCCAGCAGCCCGGCACGGGGATGGGGCGCCACGACGCGTCGGCCGCTGGCACCGTCGGCTGACTGTCGTCGATACCCTGCTCTACCTTCAGTAGCCACTGTCCGTTGAGCGACTTCATCATCGCAGGGTCGGTCACTGGCCAGACCTGTGCCACTGCGTGGCTAAATGATAAATGACAAATGATAAATGATAAACCTATCAGACGACGTATGCCCATGCTCAATTCTAATCATAATTCTTTTAGTCGGCTATCGCCTTTCTTGCGTCCCGTTGGTAGCAAGCGACCAGAGGTCGAGCGGTAAAAGCGGCAAAGCCGAGCGCTCAATTCTCAATTCTCCTGTATTTCAAGTCAATCTTCGTGTACTTCCGGGAAAAAGTCGTTGGCTCCGCCGACGACAGTTTCCCGTCGTTCCAGTGTTCGAAGAGTCCGAGTGGCTCCGTCAGCGGTTTGCCCTGTTGCTTGTAGACGGTGCCACTGGGTGTATTGGGGATGGTGGCAGCCTCCCGCAGATATTCGTCGCAGTAGTTCAGGCTGCCGAACTCCGGCCACTCGCCGATGATGATGTCCATAGCCACTGCATCGAGTGCCACCTCGTCCTGCGAGACGAGCAGCGAGCAGGCCCAGTCGCCGTTGAACGGCTCTTTCATCCACTTTGGGTTGGGTGCACCGTTGACATCGCGAGAGCCGTAGGTGCCGTCGATGAGCAGCAGCATTGCCTTCTGGCCCATGTCCTTATGTGCGAGCCAGTCGACGAAGGTCTTGTATTGCGGCTTGCCGTGACGTTTGTCCTGCGACACGTTGTTGTGGGCATTCTGCCGCCACCGCAGGTTGATGTCGGTGGCTCCGTACCAGTTTTTAGTGGTCAGCGTCACGCCGGGACCACTGTGTGTCTTCAGCAGTGCCGAATTGATGATGTAGTCGGCATCGACGATACACTTGGCCAGTCCGCGAGCCATCTTACCGTTGTCCACCGAATAGACAATCTGCTCGGGGTAGTACTCGCATTTCTCTCGCCCGTCCCCACCGATATTGTCGACGAACCGCACCTGCGGGAACTCACGGTACACCTTATTATATATAGAGTCGGTAATGGCCCTGCTGGGTTCGCAGATGACGATGTCCTGCTGTCGCACGCCGCCGTCGCGGACGATGGAGCGGACCAGCGCCAGGGTGACGAAAGGCGACGAGTTGAGTTCGATGGTGTCGTGGTGGGTGATGGCGTTGTTCATGTTCAGTTTGATGGCGATGCTTTCGCCCTTCTTATAGCCCCGGTTGCCGCGGCCATGGGTCTTATTGAAGTGGCGGAAGAGGGCTTGCCACGCTTTCTTTGCAGTTGGCTCGCCGGTGAGTTGTATGATGGCTTCGGGAATCATCGCGTCAGCCTTCTGCTGGTCGTTCCAGCGGTCCTCCACCCAGAGTCCGGTGTGGCCGTCCCATTTGGCCACCCCTGGTGCATGGACCCATGCCACCCTACCGGGATGGATGCCCCGTCCCACGCCTAGCGGCTGGTTGGGACCGGTGAAGAGGCGGGGCTTCGGTGCGTTGCCGAAGTCGCCGAAGAACAGTCGGTCGCGGTTAACAGCCTCGCTGAGCAGTTGGATGGTGGTAGAGGGGCCGAGGTCAGGGTCTTTCCATGCCCTGAGTTGCCAGACCACCTTGCCGTTTTTGTCCACTTCGATGGCTTGAACGGGGGCATTGGCAGTATCCATCGGGGTCTTGTTCCACTCGTTGTACCAGTTGTTGATGATATGTCCGCCGTCCTTCAGACGTACCACCTTCTGCGGTTGGGTGACGCCATACTGCGTGGTGTTCAGTTGCCAGACGGTGTGTCCCTGTCGGTTGATCTCCTGGATGAGCCCCTTGCGTCCGGTAATGAGCAGGTTGCCGGTCTTCGGCATCTCCTGTACCGACCATGGTAGCATACCGCCCCAGCGGTCAACCTCCTTGCCGTCGGATGTGAACTCATGGACACACCCCATCGCCATGTTGGCCACGAGGAGGGTGCCGCGCGAGGAGAGGCGGGCATTGCGGAACTGTCCATGCACAGAGCCTTTAGCATTGGTGGGCAGTTGAAACTCACGGACGATGCGGCACTGAGGAATCGCCATCACCACAGCCTTGGCCGGCCGTCCGTTCTGCACGAACACCACATGACTGCGGCCGATGGGCTGAACGGTGTGGATCTCAGTGCCCTCGGGCGCGTCATACTGCCAGACGGTCTCGCTCTGCTGAGTGACCTCGGCCACGCCATACTGGTGGGCCACGAGGATATGGCCGTCGCTCATCAACACGGCATCGCTGATCTCGCCTCGCTTCAGTTGGTCATTGTAACACCAGGCCACCTGTCCGTCTTTGACGATGAACATACGGCGCTGCTTGCTCTGTCCGGCATAGAAGAAGTTGTGGCGCGACAGCCGCTCGTCGGTCTGTGTCTGCGCGGTGGCCTCCATGGTACCGGTAGCCAGGAAGGCTAGGAGGGAAATGAGTAGTTTGTTCATAGGTGAATAGTATTTCTGCCTACAAAATTACAACTTCTTTCTGAATTTCGTCTATCTTTTCAAAAAAAAAGAGTATATTTGTGGCGGATTATCAAAAACTATTGAAAACAAGACTACTATGAACAGACTTCTGACCTTCTGCATGGCTATGCTTTGGCCCGCAATGATGACGGCGCAGATTGGGACCCGCTTCCCATCGGAGCGCAAGGTGATAACCGACCCCAAGACGGGTGTCGAACTGGTGTTTCTGACCTCGAAGAGCGGTACCGGCGACTCGAAGATCTACCAGACCCACAACCAGTGGACCAGCGACGGGCGGTGGGTCATCTTCCGCTCCGACCGTGTCAAGGGTTACGATTCGGTAAGTAAGCGCGGATGGAGCGAGGCGATGGCCGTTAACGAGGAGACTGGCGAGATGGTACAGGTGACGGAAGGCGGCTTCACGGGGATGCTCTGTGTGGCCCGCAAGTCGATGAACCTCTACATCATGCGTCATGCCCTGGACAAGAAAGGTAACCGCACCGGTATGGAGGTGGTGGAGATCAACCTGGAGAAACTCTTCGCCGACAGCGAGGCCGGCAGCCTGAAGAAGAAACAGGCCTATGAGCGCGTCTGTGGCGTGATTCCTGCCGAGATGTGCAGCGAGGGCGACATGGCCCTCGACGGCAGCGAGACCTTTGCCTATTTCCGGCTGGACAAGGCCTATGCCGGCAGATTTCCCATCGCCGAACCGATTGCCTCCAACTTCGGACCGCGCAAGATGGGGGCCGGTCCCGGCGGTATCGGCAAAATAGACCTCACCACGGGAAAGTGTGAGCCGGTGGTGGCCGTCCACTTCAAGGTGGGGCACATACAGGGCAACCCCTGGAAGGCCGGCGAGGTCATCTTCTGCTGGGAGACCGGCGGCAAGGCACCGCAGCGCACCTGGATCTGCAATGCCGACGGAAGCGGACTGCGCCCCGTCTACCGTGAGACCGAGCACGACTGGGTGACCCACGAGGCTGTCATTAGTGCCGACGAGTTGGTCATTGCCATCATCGGCCACCGGCCGATAGGAAAGGGGGAGCAGAAGAAAATTGACGGCCTCGAAGCCTTTGCCACCTCCAGCGACTGGGGGCCCTCCGGCACGAAAGCCTATCCCACCGGCATTGCCGTGGTCAATATGCGAACGCGCGAGTTGACGATGGAGGGACAGGTGCCCGGCGACAACTTCTGGCATGTGGGGGGCTCGAGCGACGGCCACTGGTTAGTGGGCGACGACTTTGCCCGTGAACTATGGCTGATAGACCGCCATAGCGGCGAGCGCATCCTGCTCACCGCAGGTCATAAGACCACGGCCCGCGACCATGTGCACCCCACCTTCAAGCCCGATGGCACAGAGATAGAGATTCAGTCGGCCATGCTCTCTGATGACGGCCGCTCGATGAACATCTGCATCGTGAAGTTGCCACAGCATCTGCTAGACAGATATAAGAAGTCTCATGGCACCGCGGCACAGACTGTGGTGAACGACAACAACACCCCGCTGCACCTGATGAAGCCAGCCTACAAGGTGGGCTATGGCATTCCGAAAGCAGAGGAAGTGAAACAGACGATGGACCGCGTGCTGAAATACATCGACAGCGAGACACCGGCCGTGCTGGTGGACAAGCGTACGGGCAAGGAAGTGACCGACCTGAAACAAGTCAACGAGAACACCCAGTTGAAGCAGGGCGGCTTCCGTCTGACCAGTTATGAGTGGGGTGTCACCTATTCCGGTGTGCTGGCGGCCTACGAGGCTACCGGCGACGCTGCCTATCGCGACTATGTGGTGAAGCGCCACCGTCTGCTGGCCGACATCGCACCCGCCTTCCGCCAACTGCACCGCGAGGGAAAGCAGATTGACGTCAATGTGCGCCGTGTCGTCGACCCTCATGCCCTCGACGATGCCGGAGCCGTGTGCTGCTCGATGATCAAGAATGTGCTGAGCCAAGAGGAGGGCGGCACCACAGCACTGCATGCTTCACTAAGACCTCTCATCGACAACTACGCCGACTATATATTAAATAAGGAGTACCGCCTCAGCGACGGCACCTTTGCCCGTCTGCGGCCTCAGAAGAACACGGTGTGGCTGGACGATATGTTTATGGGCATACCGGCCGTGGCCTACATGGGCCGGCTGACCGGCGAACGGAAATACTACGACGAGGCCGCCAGACAGGTGTTGCAGTTTGCCGACAGGATGTGGGTGGAGGAGGAGAAACTGTTCCGTCACGGATGGGTGGAGGCCATGCTGCCGCATCCCTCCTTCTTCTGGGGCCGCGCCAACGGATGGGCCATACTGACGATGTGCGAGGTGCTCGACGTGCTGCCCTCCGACCACCCGCAACGTCAGCAGATACTCAACTTACTGCAAAGCCATGCCGCGGGCCTTGCCGCCCTACAGGGTAATGACGGCTTCTGGCATCAACTGCTCAATCGCACCGACTCCTATCCCGAGACTTCGGCCACCGCCATCTATACCTACTGTCTCGCTCACGCCATCAACCAAGGCTGGCTGGACGCCAAAGCCTATGGGGCGGCAACGCTACTGGGCTGGCACGCCGTCAATAGCGCAGTGAACAGCAAAGGCCAGGTGGAAGGAGTCTGCGTAGGGACGGGTATGGGCTTCGACCCGTCGTTCTATGCCTACCGCCCGGTGCATGTGATGGCCGCCCACGGCTATGGCCCCGTAATCTGGGCCGGTGCTGAGGTCATCCGACTGCTGAAAAGCCAATATCCGAAGACGAACGACAGTGCCGTACACTTCTACGACCAGCCCGTACCGACGGACAAGCCGATCTTCAATTACGACGGGAAGATACGGTTCTGACCATCTTCTTGCCGTTGTGAATATACAGGCCCTTGCCGGGACTGTCCACCGTCTTGCCGTCGATGGTATAATAGCCCTTGTCATGATGTTCGACGCCCAGGCGGAAGACCTCGGAGACCTTCGTCTGCACATCGTCATCGTCGAACACCATCATGAGCGACTCGGGGGCCACCCCTTCTTGGACGACATGGAGATATGCCTCGCCCACCTGCACGGTCTGAGTGCCGCCCATACGGTTATACTGCTGCCGCTCAGCATCAGTGAGATAGTTGTAGAAAACCTGATCGTTACCTTCCTGATGGTAGGGTGCGCTCCAACTGTTCCAGTAGCCTCTGACACCTTCGTCACGACAGTACTCCATCATCCACATGGGTTTGGTCTGCGACTTGTTGATATAGAGCATCTCACCGCCATATTCCGCCTCGGCCACGTCGAGCATACCCCGAGAGCCCATGGCCCGTCCGCCATTGGGGTCGTAGTGGTCGCGTATGGCAAGCATCTCTTTCATGTGTTCCACACTGATGTCGGCATTACCGCACTCGTAGAAAATGATGCTGGGATAATTGCGCAAATAGATAATAGCATCGCGCATCACCTCCTTACGGTCAGTCCATTGCTGTCCACTGGCATCAGCCTCGGCATCGCCGGCTGGCATGGCCTGTATCAGCCCGACCCGGTCGCAGGACTGTACATCCTGTACCCATGGACAGACGTGCATCCACCGGACGAGATTGCCTCCGGATTTCACCACGAGGTCGTTGCTATAGTCGCTCACCCATGCAGGCACACACTGTCCTACGCCGGGCCACTCGTTAGTGGTACGCTGTGCATAGCCATGAACTTGGAGCACGCGGTCGTTGAGATAGAACATACCGTTCTTGAACTCTGTCTTCCGGAATCCGGTGGTGGTGACTACCGTGTCTTGGCCGACAATGGTCTTAACCTTATACAGGTAGCCATAGCCCCACGACCAGAAATGGAGCCCCGCGACCTGTTTCTCCGCCTTGAGGACAGTACGGCCGCCTGATGCCTTCAGACTTGCGGTCGCGCTCTCAAACCGGGCAACTTCCTGTCCGTCATACTCGGTGATGATGACCTTGAGTGGTTCGTCCTGACTGACAGTGAGGTCGTTCTGGACCTCGCTCTCCACACAGATGGTAGCCGTGTGACCGGCGATGTCGAAATCCTTGGCATAGATATAAACACCCGTCGTTCCCAGATTAGAATAGAGGGGCAGCGTCTGGTGCACCTTGGGGAGCACATGCAGCCATACATTCTTGTTCAGTCCACCATAGTTGGCGAAGAAATTGGTGCTGTTCCACTGCAGTTTGGAGTTCGACTGCCGACGGCGATAGGTCCAAGAGTTGTCGGTCTTCACCTCTATGAGGTTCTCACCTTCTTTCACCAGAGCGGTGATGTCGAGTCCGAAAGCCATCACTCCATTCTCGCTGTAGCCGGCAGAGCGACCGTTCACCAGCACGTCGGCAGCCATACGGCAGCCCTCAAACTCCAGCACGACACGCTGGCCTTTGGCCGACTCGGGCAGTGAGAACGTCTTGCGATACCACACGATACCGTCGCTCTGGTCGGAGATATAGACACGGAAAGCCTCGTCTTCATTCCAGGCATGGGGCAGCGTGACACGTTCTGTGCCGCTCTTGATGCCTGATGCCAAGTCTTTATAGTCGATTACCCAGTCGCTGTTGAAGTTATAGACCTCGTGGGCACTACCTGTAATCGGTAACATCTGGCAAGTCACCAACAGCAAACCTGCCAGCAGGATTTTATATGTTTTCTTCATTGTCATACTATTTTAAGAATTCTATTTCTGTAATACTGAGGACATAATTGCCGGAACTGCTGGCTGCGGTGGAGCCATTCAATTCGACGATCTCACCGAAAGCGTCGCCAGTGGTACTCGCATTAAGCATCTTGATACGATAGGTCTGCGAGGCCGGGGCCTCACTGAGTTTCATACGGACATAGCCCAACGTCTTCGGGGTATAGCCGCGCCACACCTCGGTATCGCCGGCATAGACAGCGATGGGATAACTGGTAGTGCGGAAGCCTCCCATCTTGGCAGCAATCTCCTTGAGTTGTACAGCCTCATCGAAGGTAAACTCGATCCATGAGGATGACAGCGTATTACCGCTGGACCAAGTGGTACGCTCGTTGTCATCATAGCACTGCTCGGGATTGGCACCACTACCAGTCTTTGCACTCTTCACGGGGACACCCGTCAGTTGCTGGTCGAAAGAGGGTGTCGATGGTGTCTCGCCACGATCGAGCACTGGCTTCAGACCGTCGACCGGAGCAAAGGTGCTCAGTCCGTTGACAGTCTCGACGGGGAGGGTCGTCAGATCGATGCTGACAGGCGACAGACCCTCTGCACTGGCCGTAAGCGTCACGCTACCGGCTTCTGCCAATGAACGAAGCATGACACGGTTGATACCGCTCTGTACGGGCAGCGTGGTGGAAAAGGCATAGTTGTCGTTGGTCCAACGGGCACCAATGGGCTGTGTAGAACCGTGGGCCACGCCGCCCAGCCACTGAGCAGGGCCGTCAAGGCTGAAGGTCACATCACGGTTGTCTAACGGACAGCGGCGACCCTCAGCATCCACAATCTCCACGTCGACTAATGCCACATCGGCTCCATCAGCCTTCCAGCCAGTGGGGTGCTGCATTGCCGTCAGCACCAGACGCGCAGGCTCACCGGTGGTTTGCAGCGTGTGGCGGGACTGCTCTTGATGCTGCCCGTCATAGCCGATAGCCGTGAGCGTTCCCGCTGTAAAAGGCACCTTGTCGAAGATGAACAGGAAGTCGCCATCTTTCCGTGTGGGCTGCAGAACGGTCTCATCGGGCAGGCGCAACTCCACCGCAGGACTGGTAGACACCACATAGATGCGGGGAATGGTCTGGCCGCTCTCATAGTTCCAATGGCCACAGATATAGGTGTGGGGTTTCAGGTCGTCGACCCAGCCGTCCCACATGGCCTGATGCACAAAGAAAGCATCCTTGGGAAGGCGCATCGGGTCGACAATGCCGCTGGTTCGGAAATTCTCCACACCACGGCTGTGGGTCTGTGAGTCACTGAAGATAATCTTCACACCACCGGCATTGACCCTCGTGCCCTGTCCGGGACGCTCCTGGTAGTACTCCTGCCAACGTCGCACCAACTCGGCAGCAAACTCATCGCTGTTGTGATGATAGGAGGCGGATGTCACCTCAGCCTCTTCGGCCTTGACTTTCTGTATGGTCATGGCCGGACGAAGCAGATTCTTGCCAATAGGGGTGGCGGTTTTCATCACGCGGATGTTATAGGTCTTACCGGCCGTACCACGCATCACGACACCGGTCTGACCCGGTACAGCATACACACGCTTCATGGCGACATTGCCGTCTTGGACTTCGTCTGCTATATAGGCACGCAAATCGGAATTGGTCAGATCGAGGTTGAGGGGCGACGAGAACGAGAAGCAGTCAGAAGGAGCCAACAGGCTATACTCCTCGACATCGGGCACAAAACGCGCCGCAACGAGATAGGATTTGACGTTGGACCCGAAGTAATAGACGCCACCTGCCGATGCCTTGTACTTCATCTCCGTAGGTGTCTTCGTGGATACTACATGCTGCACCTCCGTACCGTTGAACTTCAGGTACATGTAGCGGTCGGCATTATTCTGGGAGCACATCATAATGACATAGAGAGTACCGGGAACGGCTGTATGGATGGCGAAACAACAGTCGGTCTTCTTGCTCTGAGGGGCAACAGATGCTGTCATTCCATTCGTATCAAAAACAGGGCCTGCCACATTGGTTCCCACATTCAACACATTCCACTGACTGCCATCACTGAAGGTGCCGGAAAGGGCATTGGACTCGACAGTCAGAGTTCTGGCACTTGTGGCACGCAAATACATGCCACGGAAATTGGTGAGAGACTGAAAAGTTCTCCCGGCATCATACTGGTCGAACGACCAAAACGACGGTTCGCTGACCAGTTGATCAGCAGCACTACCTGTCATCACACAAAGTAGCGATAGGCAAACTGAAAGAATCGTTTTCTTCATAGAGTCGTTATTTAGTAGTTGTTTCATTATCTTACGGGTTGTAAAAAAAGATACTGTTGCATCCACTGCCAGCATTTGGCCTGACTGGAAGGGAAGCGCCAGTGGCCGCTCGTGGGTGTGACATCCCGCTGTTTCGGAGCCTGAATCTCGTTCCATGCTGCCCATACGCTGGTGGGCGAACAGGTGTCGTCGCTATAGCCCCACGACATGAAGGTGGGCACCCGCAAGAGCCGGGCGAAGTTGACCACATCGAAATACTGCAGGGTCTGCACCGCCGTCTCGTCAGCCACGGTCGTCGGGCCGTCCTTATAGAAAGCAGAGAAGAACTTTGGCCACCCGCCGGCACGATGGTGCAGGAAACCGGTAAGGTCGCACAAGGCGGGATAGAACGGTGCACACAGCGTGACCTTCTCGTTGAGGGCCGCCGTGACGATGGTGAGCGCTCCACCCTGCGAACCGCCGGTGACGATGACGTTGCGGCCGTCCCATTGAGGCAGTGAGCAGAGGAAATCGACAGCACGGGCACAGCCCACATAGACATCCTTATAATAATAGGTATCGCGCGAAGCGATGCCCCGGCTCATATAGCCGTCGCACCGCTGGCGCAGGGCCTGATAGTCGTCGTCGGACAGACGCTGGTCGTTGTCGTGAATCTCAATCTTCAGATAGATGCAGCCATGCTGCGAGAAATAGTCTGAAGGATAAATCCTCTGACTGCCGGCACCGGGGGGAACAAGGACCACGGGAAAGGAGACTCTCCCCGCGCCCTCACCCTGGGGGAGGGCGTCACTGCGCGGAATGGTGAGGTAGCCCTGCATCCACTTCTGCTTACCGACACGCAGGCGCACCAGTTTGGTGACGAACTGCTGGTTGGTAGCATCGGGCACGTCGGTATAGGTCGGTTGCAATGGTACCCGACGGGCCTCCTTCAACGCCTTCTGCCAGAAGGCCTCGAAGTCGTTCGGCATGGGTGTGTAGGTCTTGATCTGCTCGGGGGCGTAGGCCACCTTGACCAGGTCTTTGATGGTGTTACCGCCGACACGGAACTCATACTGGCAAGCCAGAAAGCCCGGTTCCTGCATCGTGCCCATACGGAGCAGGGCCTCGCCGCCGACAAAGGTCGTAGAGTCGTAGCGCACTGGCAGGAACATCTCCGGCCCCACCTTATAATATATAGTGGTGCCGTCGAGCGGCACGCCGCCCTCACGTGCCACCACCCGGAGCGTGGCTGGCTGGCCCGGACAATACCTGCTGTCGCCATGATCGGGAGTGGCGACGGTCTCAACGAAAGGCTTTCGGGCATCGCCGAACTCCTGGCGGAACTGCTGGGCGTGGAGCGTGAGGGCGACGGCACTCAGCAGCCATAACAGCGCGTTTCTCATTTCGTCATTCTTTATTGTGTGAGTGTTATCAGGTTACTTGATCTCATAAAACGAACGCCCTTTATTGAAGTCGAGCATCCACTGGTCGCAGATGACATGGTCGTCGAGGGCCTTGATGGACAACTGATGGTTCCCCGCAGTCAGGCAGACTGGCGTCTGCTTGAGGGCCTGTCCGCGCAAGACACTCTTCTTCCAGAATTCCGAGCGGTATTTCTCCTTGAGCGAGATGACCACAGGCGCCTGGTGGTCGATCTGTACGGTGTAGCGGAGGTCGCCCTTGTCGCTGGGCTGGGTGGGAATCATGGCGGTATAGAGGACGGCCTCGCCCTCGTCTTCAGTGGTGAACGTATAGGTGAGTTCAGCGCCTTTGGGCAAGACGACGGCATTCATCGAGTGGCCTAACATCTGGACGGCGTGGACGCCGCTGGTGGCCGACACATAGTCGGCGGCATTGCGGGCCACCACCTGGCGGCCGCCAACAGTATCAGCAGCCAACGTGGTGCGCACCAGACCGAATACCGGCAGTTGGCGTGGAGCGGCAGACATGAGGTGCCGCCACTTGCCATGGTTCATGCTGTTGTAGCGCTCTGTCAACGCGCGTATCTCTTCGTAAGCGCGACGGCTCTCCAGGGCATCGCCTAACATCTTGCGCGACATGGCTGCAGAGGCATGGACGGGATAGAGGACGGCAGCGAAATAAGCATCCTTCAGACGCTGGGGCACCAATCGGGCATAGACATCGGCGACAGCCTCTATCTTAGCGAAGTCAGCCAGGCGCTGACAGGCCTCAGCGCGGGTAAACTCCGTCGTGGTCGGTAGCGACTTGCCGCCGGGGAACTTCTTCTTGTCGAGTTCCACCTGTGTCCATCCCATAAACTCCGGCTTGCGGATGGCATTCAACCGGTAGTACTCTTTCATCACGGGTGCGATGGCACGCCCCACGGTGTCGCCGAACTGCATGCACAACCACCGCTGCAGATGGGCCTCAGGGGAACCAGACGATGCTGCGGAAGAACTACTGAGGTTCTTGCCTTGCAAGCGTCCTTCGACCGAGCGAATATCCCACGCCATGTCGAGAAACAACTCCAGGTCGTAGGCCGCCACCTTCGGGTCGTGGACATTGGCTATCCAGAGGCGTCGGCAGTTGTGATCGTAGGCGGCCTTCATCTCGGTATAGATGAGTCCCGGCTGGGTGGTGGAAAGCCAGAGGTGGTCGTGGGGTCGGCCCCAGTAACTGAGGTGATAGTACACGCCTCCCCCACCCTGTCGCTGCTGCTGCTGAGCATCGGGCAGACGGGTCAGATAGCCGTAGTTGTCGTCACACCACATCAGCATGACATCATCAGGCACGCGCAGGCCGCTCTCGAGAATCTGCAACACCTCTTTATAGGGTATGAAGACCTGCGGCACGTGGGCCACGTCGTTGCTGTAATATCGTTTGAGCAGTTGTCGCTGGTCGTCGATGACCTGCTGCAGGCCGCGCAGTCGCTCGTCGGGCGTCTTGACGCCTTCCATCGACCCGTCGTGGATGCCGCGCATACCAATGGTAAAGAGATGCTCGCTGCCGCGCACCTCCTTGAGGCGTTCAGCCCAGTACTTGCGCACCTGAGCGCCATTGGTGATATAGTTGTAGGGCCCGCGCTCGTTGACATCCCACTCCGCCACATTGTTGCGCAGCAGGGGCTCACAATGTGAGGAACCGATCAGGATGGCGAACGAGTCGGCCATCTGCTTGTTGCCGCTGACGGTGAAGAAGCCCGCGGTGCCCTCGTGCATGGCGGGCCATAGGGTGTTGGCCCGCAGACGGAGCAGGAGTTCGAAGATCTTCTGATAAGTCTTCGGACCGATGACGCCCTTGACGGGATGCGACCCCTGAGCCGCCCGGACAATGGGCTGACGCTCAAAGGTCTGCTGTGCCCACTCACGCAGCGACCAGTCTTCGTCGTTAATAAAGATGCCACGGTAGGCCACCGACGGTGTGTGGCTGATGCTGAAACCGGCGGGTAGCACCAACCGCTGCTTGCGCTGCGGCACCACATCGCCCCACCATACCCAGGGCGACACTCCGGCCAGCCGCGACAGTTCGAGCAGCCCGTAGGCCGTGCCTCGGCCGTTATGGCCCTGGACGACTATCTGCCGGCGATCGGCGCTGAGCGACAGCGAGAAGCCGTCGTCAGTGCCCCGCTGCTGGACGATGCGCACAGTGCCATGAGGTTTGGCCTGAGGCCTCAGCCCCGTCACCTGCTCGATGTCGTCGCAGAACATCCTGATGGCCATGGCCACGACGGGGTCGGCCTTGCCTGCCACCTCATAGGTAACAGGCTGGCGGCCGTCGAACCAAACGAGTTGCGCCCTCGCCGCAGACACTGTCATAGCGGTAAGGGCGCAAAAAAGGATGAATCTATTCATTCAGATCATTTGTAAGGTAGGTAGCAGTTCGAAGTGGTGATATTTGCGGCATTGTTCTGCAGTTTCCTACTCAACCAAATGTCACCGAAGTTTCCACCATACTGACCTGACTGATTCTTGTGCAGAGCCAGACGGCGCAGGTCTGAGAAGCGTGTTCCCTCGAAGGCAAACTCCATGGCATACTCGTCGCAGAGCAAGTCCTCCACGGCATTGATAGAGTCTTCCTTGCAATTCGTTATTGTCACTTCTGAGAACTGGGCTTTAAGGGCATCCATCTTCTCTCCTACAACAGCATTGTACTTGTAGGGCGACCAGATATCGCCCACCACACCGGCACCATGCCCATGAACGCCCATTCCGGTGAGGAAGAGATCCTGATTGGCCGTACTGAGGAACGGCAGCGTAGTGGACAGCAGTTCGTAAGAGGCCGGTGTCAGGTAATACTGGTCGGTGATTGTGGTGTTCAAGGGATCAATCACCTTATTACCATTGTCATCAATCGAGTCATTACCGTTCTGGTCTTTCAGATAGACAATCTTATATCGGAAATTCTCTGCCAAGTTCTTGCTGATACCATTCTTCAGAATGGCAAAAGCAGCATCGGGATAGCCCATACGGTTGAGAGCCTCTGCCAGATGGAGCCACACGGTGGTGTTGCGGTAGAGGTAGATATAACCGGTGGAAGGCTTCAAGGTATAGACACAGGTAGTATCAGCACCAAGACCCTGTGCCACAATGGATGCACGGCCGTCACCATAGCGTCCGCTCTTCACAGAACGATGCTCCGGTCGGGTGCTCACCCAATCGGAATAGTAATAGTAACGTGCCAGACGAGCCGAATCAGAATAGGTCTGTGACGGCACCACCTGGATATCCTCCGTGTTTGGACATCTGTAGTTGAAACCATTCAAATAATTCCCGCTAATAGCTACTGCACTGGTACGAGTGGTACTATAGTAGTTATAGCCAAAAGCGGCAGGAATCTCCGTGGTCTGTCCCATTGTATAGTTGACAGCCATGGGAATGTAGGTAATCACATCTAAAGGAATCGAGGAAGCATTGTAAATCATTTGCCATGAAGTGGAGGTGAGGTTATTATCAGGATCACGATCGGCAGGCCACTCCGTGAAATTCTTGAAGATGGGACTATAGGCGCTGTAGTCCGTACTCATCGCATTATAATAACTGACCCCGGCCCTATTCGGGTCTGTCTGTATCTGGTAGAACAGATAGTCGTAATAGCATTTGGCAGCCTTGGCATACTCTCCCAATTCCAAATAGAGGTCACCAAGAACGACATTGAACGGGACAAAGCACATATCCTGACGGATAGATTTAGAGACTCCCCAGTTAAGATTACCAATGCCCCTAATTTGATAGGCATTCGTCGTGTGGGTATAGCCAAATTCAGGAACAGCCAGTTGTGCATCACTATAACGGGCCTTCAGCACCTCCATCTTTTCTGCCTCACTGGTCAGGATAGTGCGGTAGTCGGTCATATTTGTATTCGCGTTAATCTGCTCGATGGTGGTCACCGGTTCCGTCATATAGGGGACATCGCCATACTGACGAGTCAGTTGCAGATAGGTCCATGCACGGAAAGCGGCCACGGCTGCATACTCGTTAATCACCACATTCTCACCACCGGTTTGCAGCGTGGTGTCGCGCTTGGCCAGATAGTAGTTGCAGTTGTTGATAACCTTGTAGTAGCGGTACACACTGTCATACTTGTTGCTGGCATCAGCCCTGAAAGCAGCCAATGCCTGCAGGTGGGTGGAAGCCTTGTCCGTAGGCTTCACCAGTTCACCGCGCATCTCGTTCTGGAAATAATACTGGTCAGCCAGTTGCTGCACAGCCTGCAGAATGCCATAGGCATAGAACACGGAGTCCGTTTTCTGGTTGAGCGACGGATCTGTCAACTGACGCGAGCTCTCCGTTTCGAGCATATCCGAGCAGGAGGTGGTGGTTGCGCCCAAAACGCAACTCACCATGCCAACCATGAGAATCTTATTGATATTTTTAATCGTCATAATTCTTAATGCTTAATTCGTCATCGCAAAGCGAAAACTCTTCATTCTAAACTCTTAACTCTTAATTCTCTTAGAGGTTAATCTTCACACCCATAGTGAATGTACGCCCCTGAGCGATGGTGCCAGCATCGATACCCTGGTACAACTGGTGGTTAGCAACCGAGAACTCGGGATCGCTGCCGGTGTACTTGGTGAGGGTGAAGAGATTGCCGCCCTCAGCCCATACTGACACGCCCTGCAGCCAGGACTGCCATGCCTCTGGAACAGGAATCTCGTAAGAGAGGGTCACATTCTTCAGGCGCAGGTAACTGCCATCCTCTATCCAGCGGTCGCTGAAGCGGTTGTTGCCCATGGGGTCGCCATAGTAAACGCGGGGCAGGTCTGTCTGCTGACCTTCATAACGCCAGTGTCCTACTTCTGCCACCTGCTGGTTGTAGAGGGTAGAGCCGCTATTCAGGATGGAGCGCTGGTAGTTGTAGACATCGTTGCCCAGGCTATAGTTGAACACGGCACCGAGGGTGAAGCGCTTCCAGTTGAGGTTGAGGAACAGATTACCATAGATGTCGGGATTGGGGTCGCCGATGATCACCTTGTCTGCCTCGTCAATCTGGCCGGGGGCATACTCGCCCTTGGCATTGTAGGAGTTCACATCCTCGAAGATGACATCACCGCCCTTGAAGGGCTGATGTGCACCGGTCTCATCTACCATATAGAGACCTGCTGCTTGAGCGGCAGCCGTATTGGCAAACACACCCTTGGTCTTATAGCCGTAGAATACGCCAACAGGCGTGCCCACAGCAGTGAGGATATTGTTGTCGCCATAGATGGAAGAGGTGAAGTCACCATTAGCCAGCGACTTGACCTTGTTCACATAGTGGCCCACGGTAGCACCAATCTCCAGATACCAGTCCTTCAGGGCAACAGGCTTGCCGTTGATGCCGAACTCGAAACCGGTGTTCTGCACCTCGCCGTCGTTGGTCCAATAGTTGTTGATACCGCCGATGGGGTTCTCAAAACTCTTCAAGGCAAGCAGGTCCTTCGTGTTGTGGATATAGTAGTTGACATTCATGCCCAAACGATTGTGCAGAAAGTTGGCCTGCATACCGACATTGAACTTATGGGTGGTCTCCCACTTGATTTCCTCGTTACCCACATTGGTCAGTTGGATACCAATCTCGTTATAGTTATAGCGGACAGAAGAGAACGATGTGCGGGCAGCATAGTTGCTGATACCGTCGTTACCGCTCATGTCGTAACCGGCGTTCAGACGCAAGTAGTCAATACCGGCATTCTTTGGGAACCACTTCTCATTGGTCAACACCCAACCCAGTTGAACACTGGGGAAGACGGCCCATTTCACACCGGCCAGTTTCACGCCGCCCTTGGCATTGGAACCGAAACGGCTGTTGGCCTCGGCCAGCACGGACACGGTGGCGAAGTACTTGTTCATATAGTTATAGTCGCCGGAGAGGTACCACTGCATATTCTTCCACACGTCGTCAGCACCTGACACTTTCGCATAAACCGTTGGCCCCGTACCTAGTTGCGGGTTTTTGTCGTCCAAGCCCTTGGTGGAGTATTCCGAAGACAGGTCGCTGTTGTCATACGAATAATAGTTGTAGCGGAAGCCACCCGTGGCTGCCACACTGTGCGCACCGAATTTCTTGTTCCAGTCCACGTGGGTGTTGCTCAGGATGTTGGTCTCTTTAGAGAAGATTGAGGCCGTCATCGAATAGACCGTACCCAGGTTCTCGATAGCGAAGGAGGGCAGACCGATATTGGGACGGTAGTAAGCCTGCGAGTTACGGTTCAGGTAGTAACTGAAATGCGAACTGACACTCCAGTCCGGGTTAATCTGCCACTTCGGGGTAATCGTCACATTGAAGAACGTATTCTCGTTGCGGTTCTTACGCTCACCGGCAGCGTTGTTCAGCAGTGCCAGAGGGTTAGCCAGCGAATAGTTGCCGTTCTTCAGTGTGCTGTACAACTCATCAGCATCAGAGAGCAAGTGTGTGAAACCATTCACGTTATGATTATACTGGAAAGGGTTCAGCACCGGACTCTTGATCAAGGCCAGGAAGCCGGGCGAAGTGATAGTGCCTGCATTCAGGTCGGCAGGGATACCGTCGTCCAACAGGTTGGTGTTCGAACGCGAGAACGACATATCGAACTTCGTGGAGAGGTTGTACAGCAGGTTGATGTCGGTATTGAAGCGCACGTTGATGCGGTCGAAACTCGTGGTCTTCAGGTTCTTCATCGTCTGGATGTAGGCCACCGAAAGGTTGTACATACCGATATCGTCACCACCTTGCACGTTGATACTGTAGTTGTGGGTCAGTGCGGTGCGGTAGACATAGTCACTCCAGTTCGTATCGTTATGATAGGTCAGGTAGTAGTAGCCGTTGGGGGCGTCGTTGAGGAAATGGAACTGCAGGGCATTCGTCACAGAACCGATACGGTCCTGCACCTCAGGAATGGTGCCCAGTTGCTCCACGGCATAGTTACGATACTGTGCAGCATTCATCATCGAGGGGTACTTGGGCACGAAGGTCCAGCCCACACCCAGTTTGGCATCGATGCGGGTGGCCATCGAGTGGCCGCGCTTGGTGTCAATCAAGATGACACCGTTGGCACCGCGTGCACCATAGAGGGCAGTGGCGTTCTTCAGCACCGTCACTTTGTCGATGTCTTCGGGCGAGATGGTCGACAGCATATTGAAGATGTCACCCAGATGGAGCGACTCGCGGTTGCGCTGCATATCCAGTTCCACACCATCGAGGATGATAAGCGGCTGGGCATTGGCATTGATAGAACTGATACCGCGGATGAACATGGCGGCACCATTCTCCAGGTTGCCCGAATGCATATTCATGCGGATGTCGCCACCCAGTTTGCGCGTCATCTCCTCATCGATGGACAGACCGCCGCCGTCAGACACGAAACTGTTCTTTGCCGTATAGGTGGTACCGTTCTCATACATCGGAGCGAAAGCATCACTCAGCATGCTGACGCTCACCCGCTGCGTCTCGTCACCGGCGATAATAGCCACCTGCTGTGACAGGTAGCGGGGTGACTGCACATAGAGCGAAGTGGCGAACGTCGGCACCTTGATAGAGAAGGTACCGTCCTCCTCGGTCATGGCAGCATAGCGGTTGTCGCCGAGCGTCTGGATGCGTACACCGGCCAGAGGAGCCTTGGTGGCTTCGTCGACAACGATACCCTTCACCATGATGGTGGGGTTGGTATCGACAACCTGGGTGCGCTTAGGAGCCTTGAAGCCTTCCACGACTTCCTCGTCATCGACATCGTCCTGAGCGAAAGCCACGGAGCAGGCGGTCAAAGCAATGGCACAGAGAGAGAGTCTGAGACTCTGACGCTGTAGGTAGTTATAGATTGTACTTTTCATCGTTGTCATTATTCATTAGCAGAGTTAGACCATTTGTCGTTATA
>OCTX014551128.1_pt1 | contig 34113 bp, 30 predicted proteins | sample 1539691 | NCBI WGS metagenome assembly OCTX01 (sample SAMN02144231, study PRJEB22623) | gut metagenome | biome: sheep rumen | host: Ovis aries | place: New Zealand
CAATGGAGTAGGGGGAACCTTGTTTGTCCTTGAGGGTGTAACGCCAGATATAATATCTCCCACCAGGATATTTCGTCTTCTGACTCGTGCCGGCCTGCACTGATAAAGGCACTACCAATGCCAGCATCAGGCCAATGAGGAGCAAATTTTGATAGTTGTTGTGATTCATAGGTGCAAAGGTAGTCATAAATTTTGAGTAAACCAAAGATTTTGGTCTTTTTGTTTGTTTTATTAATAAATATGTATTACCTTTGCAGCGGAAAAGGGAAATCGATTTCAAATAACCATTTCTTTTCGCCTTTTTATTGATTTTGTTTATTTTCTAACGCGTTGAGTCTGAGAGAGATATGTCGGCACGTCGGAAGGATGGTTATACGCATGATTGAAAATTTAATGTTTTTATGAAAAAGATACTATTTGCTATTGTGATGTCCTTTTGCCTCACCGCTGTGGCATTCGGACAGTCGATGAGTGATGCCCAGCTGATTCAGAAGGCAGTGCAGTTACGGAAATCTGGCACGCCGGAATCAGAAATTGCCGTTAAACTGATGCAGCAGGGTGCGTCGATGGATCAGATCAAGCGTCTGCGCGGTCAGTATGCCCCCCAACTCAATAAGACGGGCATGAGCGCTACGGCAGATAATGCCATCGCCAATGCGCAGAACCGTATGCGTGTCAACAACGAGGTGAATGACAACGATTTGGAGACCCATGAGAGTGCAGCCGCTCCCGACTATGTGCCTCAGGCCGTTGCCTCAGGTGGCCGTCGGGTCTTTGGTCGTGACATCTTCAACCACCATGCCCTCACATTTGAGCCTTCGATGAACATTGCTACGCCTCAGAACTATGTCCTGGGTCCTGGCGATCAACTCATTATCGATGTATATGGCGATACCCAGAAGAGTGAGCAGCTCACGGTCTCTCCTGAAGGTGATGTCACGGTGCCCGAATATGGTCCCATCCATGTGGCAGGCCTTTCAGTGGCGAGTGCGCAGCGGCGCGTACGCAAAAGTCTGGGCAGTTATTACCAGAGTTCGGATATCAAGGTGACGGTGGGTCAGACCCGTTCCATCATGGTCAATGTGATGGGAGAGGTTCGTACGCCTGGTACCTATACCTTGAGTGCCTTTGCCACCGTGTTCCATGCCCTGTATATGGCAGGTGGCATCAGCGACCTGGGTACCCTTCGTAATATCAAGGTGTTCCGCCAGGGTAAGCAGATTACCTCCGTCGATGTCTATGAGTTCATCCTCAATGGCCGTCTGGCAGGCAATGTGCGTCTGCAGGAGAACGATGTCATCCAGGTGGGTCCTTACGAGAGTATCGTTGAGATCAGGGGTAGTGTGAAGCGCCCGATGGCCTATGAGCTCCGTAAGAACGAGAGTCTGGCCACCCTGTTGAAATATGCTGGCGGCTATACCAACAACGCCTATAAGAAGTCCGTGCGCGTGGTTCGTAACAACGGCCGCATGAAGTCAGTCTTCAATGTGGAGGAGTTTGAGATGAACGCCTTCAAGATGACGGATGGCGATGTGGTGAGCGTCGATCAGATTCTCGACCGTTTCGAGAATATGGTGGAGGTTAAGGGAGCAGTCTTCCGTCCCGGCATGTATAATCTGGGCGACAAGGTCAATTCCGTCCGTTCCCTGATCGAGGAGGCTGATGGCCTTACTGAGGAGGCGATGGTTTCACGCGCCGTTCTGCGCCGCATGAAACCCAACCGCACCCAGGAGGTCATCTCCATCGATCTGAAGGGCATCCTTGATGGCACGAGTGCCGATGTGGCGCTTGAGAACGAGGATATCCTCTTCATCCCCACGCAGGCAGAGCATCAGAACCTACGCACGCTGACCATCAATGGTGAGGTGATCTTCCCAGGCACCTATGAGTATGCAGACAATATGACTATTGAGGATCTGATTCTTCAGGCTGGTGGCTTGACGGATAACGCCTCTACGGTGAAAGTCGATGTGTCGCGTCGGATCATCGATCCGGAGGCAGTCACCTCCACGATGGAAGTGGCCCAGACCTTCACATTCTCCATCAACCCCAACTTCGAGTTGGAAGGCAACAAGAGTTTCATACTCCAGCCATATGATGCCGTGTCCGTGCGCCGCAGCCCCGTCTCAGCCGTACCGTTCACCGCCCATATAAGTGGTGAGATTGCCTTTGCCGGAAGTTATACGCTGGAGCAGAAGAACCAGCGCCTCTCTGATCTGGTGAAGGCGGCTGGTGGTACCATCCCTGGCGCTTATGTACGCGGTGCCCGCCTGATCCGTACCATGACGGCAGATGAGCGTGCCCGTATGCAGGAGGTCATTGAGATGGCTAAACAGAGTGCGGCCATCAGTTCCAAGGACTCGATTGCCCTGGATCAGCTGGCGCTCTCCACCACCTATTCCGTGGGTATCCACCTCGACGACGCTCTGGCTAATCCAGGCAGTGACGAGGATATCGAGTTGCAGGATGGCGACCGCCTGGTCATTCCCCGTTTCAATCACACGGTGAAGATCTCTGGTGATGTCCTGAAGCCCAACACGGTGGCCATTAAGGAACATAAGGACTACAAGTATTACATCGAGCAGGCCGGTGGTTATGGTCGTCGTGCGCGCAAGGGCCACACCTATATTGTATATCAGAATGGTACGATCGCCAAGGCCTCCAAGGGTAAGATCGAGCCAGGTTGTGAGGTCATTGTGCCCACCAAGGGTCCCAAAGACGCGACTGCCATCCAGCAATGGATTGGCGTCGGTACCAGTCTGGCTTCCCTCGCCACCATGTTCATTTCTATTGCTAACTTGATTAAAAAGTAATGTCCCATGAGTGAAGAAAGACCATACATAGAAGAAGAGGAGGAGACTTCTATCGACTTCGCGAAGATCTTTAAGGATCTGCTTAAATACAAGAAGCTCTATTATAAGGTACTTCCTGCCACTTTTGTCATCGTGGCTTTGATTGCGCTGAGCCTGCCCAACTACTATACTTGCACGGTGAAACTCTCTCCAGAGATGTCTGGTTCTAAGAGCCAAAGTGGTTTGGCAAGCCTGGCTAGTAGTTTTGGTGTGAATCTGGGAACAACAGGTGGAATCGGTACGGAAGCTCTGTTCCCGACCCTCTATCCCGACCTGATGAGCTCGGTTGATTTCAAGGCCAGTCTCTTCGAGGTGCCTGTCACCATCGAGGGTGATAAGGAGGCAGGTGAGAAAGACCGTACGATGTCCTATTACACCTACCTCAAGGACGAACAGAAATCCCCTTGGTGGAGTGCGGCCATTAGCGGCACTGTCAAGTTCATCGTTGGCCTCTTCAAAGAACCTGAGCCAGAAGAAGACAAGGTGGATCCCTTCCGCCTGACAAAGGAACAGACGGATATCGTCAAGGCCATCGACAAGAATGTGGTCTGCGACGTGGATAAAAAGACCATGGTAATCACCATCGATGTAACGGACCAGGATCCCCTGATCTGTGCCACGATGGCCGATTCAGTGAAGACGCGCCTGCAGAAGTTCATCACCGACTATCGTACTTCTAAGGCCCGTGTGGATTTGGAATACAATAAGAAGATGCTGGTGGAAGCCCAGGCGAAGTACGATCAGGCACGTGACCGTTATGCTGCCTTTGCCGATTCCCACCGCGCAGTGACCTCAAAGTCTGCCCAGACAAAGGTAACAGACCTGCAGACCGAGATGCAGATGCGCTCGCAGATCCTCCAGCAGGTAATCGCCCAGATGCAGGAGGCAGAGATGAAGGTGCAGGAGAATACCCCAGCCTTCACCACTCTCCAGAGCGCCACCGTCCCCGTTAAAAAGACAGGCCCCAAGCGCGCCCAGATGTGTCTCATCTTCACCTTCTTAGCCTTCCTCTGCACCTCCGTCTATATCTTATATAAGGAGGATGATCTGAAGCAATTCATAGGGTAAATCCCAAGCCAGGATTAATATATGGGTGTTTACGAAGAACAAATAGTGCCAATCAAGATTTCACGCTTGGCAGAATATGTGTCCCAAAGGAAGCGTATTTCTCTGGAGGATGCCCTTGTGTATATATACTCCAATCCAATGTATGATCGGTTATATGATGAAGGGGCCAAGTGGTGGTATCTTAGCACCGAGGCTCTCTATGACGAGTTTGAGGCAGTGCGCAATGCCGAAAGTAGAATCATTAAGCATGAGGAATTCGAGTTCTATACTTATTCTTTAGAGAAATATGCTCTGGCAAAAGGTCTTACGGGTCTTCAGGCTCTTGCTTTATTGAAACGCTATGGTGCCGATGATTATCTGATTGACCATTACGACCTTCTTCATACACAAGGTACAGGTTATGTGATTGATGAGATAGATCGCTTTATTCTGAGGAGGAAAAGAAAATGTTAGTGTATCATGGTTCAAATGTAGAGGTTCGCAAGCCCAGCCTTCTTAAAAGCAGGAAGAAGACCGATTTTGGTCGCGGCTTCTATACAACAACCCAGAAGGAGCAGGCAGAGCATTGGACCTCCATCAAGATAGACAGGGCAAAGACTGGCCGGAGAATAGTGTCGGTTTTTGAGGTGGACGACGATCTTCTGACTAATCCAGAGTTGAAAATCCGCGAGTTTCACGGTCCTGATGAGGCTTGGTTGAATTTCGTGGTTGACAGTCGTAAAGGCATAGAACATGATTACGATCTGGTATTTGGTCCAGTGGCCAATGATAAAGTGTTCACCGTGGTGAACCTTTATGAAAGTGGCATTCTGGATGCCCCTGCGGCCATTGCCGAACTAAAGGCCTATAAAACCTACAACCAACTCTCCTTCCACACTCATCGTGTGATTCAGGCTTTACGGTTCGTGGAGAGTTATGTAGTAAAAGAGTAAAATGTCTTAAGACGAATGTTATGACAACTATGGTTGCCATAATATTTGAAAAAAGAAAATACTGCGGTTAATAGGTTTCTTAGCTAATGTGAACTTCCGCATAACGGTCTGACAGACAGTGCAAAACGGAATCGCCTATTCCAAAGCTATCAGACATTCATCAGACATCCGGAAAATTGAGCCTTTACTGCTCATTTCTATACAAAGGTACGCATTTTCAGACAAACAGGCAATGGCTTTAAGATTATTTATCCCTGAAGGGTGAAGGAATGTTAATAAGGAGGAGGCCCAAGAGGCATCGATTTTAGGAAATCAGACAGTTGTTAACAGACAAGGCAGAGAAACACAGTCTCCATGTGTAAGGATTGTTTCCGACGAGGGATGAAGGCTTACAGTAATGGTTTGAAAACAAAAATAAACGTTTCGATACAAAGTTTAACAAAAGAAACAGAATCTGATTGCACAGGTGGTCGCAAAGGTGATGCAGTTCGATACTACCAGTCAGAACAGTTATTATTCAGAGTTATAAATTACAATAGAAGGAGGAATATATGACAAATCATTTGAAATTAGAATTGAGAGGACTGGAAATATCTATTTCTGTTCTCGAAGCTCAGAAGGAAAACTTAAATATTAGAATCGAAAAATTAGATTCCACTAGGCCTGATGAGTTTCAGGAGAAAGTAAAATTGATGGAGGATAGATATAAGGTAGAACAGAAACTACTTCATGCTTATGCAAGACAATTAGATTTGAATAATGTTTCTTTTTTGATCCTTATTTCACATGAAGGTTCAAATGACATAGAGCACCTTTATCCTCTTTATCGTGAGACAGCAAGCGATGTGGTTAATCATATTGATGTCGATATAATGAGATTATTCCAGACATTAGAAGAAGGTGAATATATAGTTATAGGTGCAAGAAAATCCTTTTATAATGGAGAAACAACAGTATCTTCTCTTATTAATAATAGGAATCTTTATGTAACAAGCAAGGAAGTAGTTAAGGGTTCAGAAGGATTATCTATCAATCCACCAAAACAACAATAAAGAAGCCATTTGTGGTCATATCGAGGATAATATCTCATCAGATTCTGCATGTTTGCAATAAATCAAATGATAAAACGACTCGGATGAAGACAAACAACTAAATCTGTGTGTTAATATATGGCAAGAATAGCGACGATGAAGGTGTGGAATGTCAATCTTGGATTGACGATACACGTAAAAACACCCAACCAAAAGAATATTGTCATAGACTTAGGTAGTGGTGACTTTTCACCAATCAAAAAATTGATGTTTAGTACTATCCATTATATGGTTGTAACCCATCCGCACTATGATCATATTAGTGATATATTGAATCTTCCTTATAATCAGCCAAGGATATTCAGGAGAGCAATCGGTCTAACCGAACAGGAGATTATGGCTCTTGCCGATGACAATACACGGGATAAGTATAAAAAATACTGTGATCTCGATAAGGAATACAATAATCCAATTTCAGTAGATAACGAAAACAATCCGGATAATCCTGATAATTATGGCGGTGTGGAAATACGAACATTTTCCACATCTGCATGTAGTCATGATAATCTTAACAATTTTAGCGTTGTGACTGTCTTAAAACTTGGAAATGCTAAGATTGTAATTTGTGGCGATAATGAGCAAGATTCATTTGAAAGATTAATGCTTCGTGATGACTTCAAATCAGCAGTTGATAATGCATATGTGCTGGTGGCGGCTCATCATGGAAGAAAGTCTGGGTACTATGATGATTTCGTTAAGATGGTGAGACCTTATGTAACTATCGTATCTGATGGGAAATATGGTGATACAAGTGCTACCGACAGATATTCAAAGGTAAGTTGTGGCTATGACGTACACCTTAAATCAGGGAACACTGAGAAAAGATATTGCCTAACGACACGTAATGATGGAAACATCAGTGTAGAATTTGGCGAAAGTGATGACAAAAGATACAGTGGAACACTGTATATCGAAACATTCTGAATTGATATTATGGAATTAGGAAAACTTATACTAGAAAAGTTGTCACAATACAATTTCCTGACAAACATTTTGCCTGGAACAGTATTGTGCATAATATTGAAGTACCTTGTTGGATATGACTGGCTTCTGGCAGATACATATCTTGCAGGCATCTTGTTCTATTTTGTAGGTATGGTAAATTCACGGGTTAGCTCTCTAATCGTAGAGCCTTTCCTTAAGTGGACAAAATGGCTAATATTTGCACCATATCCTGATTTCGTAAAAGCAGAACAAAAGGATTCAAAGATAACTCTTTTGAGTCAGGAGAATAACACGTACCGATCTTATGTGTCGGTGATGTTCATCTCCATAATTGCTTATTTGTATAAAAATTATTTGGCAGTTTTCGATTTCATAAAAGAAAACGAGACGGTTATTCTTTTAGTATTGATAGGATTTCTCTTTATGTGCGCTTATCGTAAACAGACAGGATATGTGCGTAAAAGAGTTGAAACATTGTTAAGTGATCAAGAAATAACTTCTACAGAATCATAAAAATGAGTCCAACAACGCCTGTTTTTAGAATGAAGGAACCATTCAAGAAATCATTAGAAATTGATTTCTTGCCAGTAGGAGGTGCATCTAAGAGTGGAGATTGCATTCTTCTCAGATATGGGAATCTATTAAAAGGAAAGGATCAACAAACAGTAATAATGATAGATGGTGGCTTTTCTGATACCGCAGAAACATCCAAGAGGTATTTAAAGGATTATTATAATTGCTGTAGAAATGGGAAGTATCATATCGACTATATGTTTTTGTCTCATCCAGATGGCGATCATGTAAATGGTTTGGTAGAATTGTTAAGAGATGATGAAATATCTTTGGGCTATTTGATTGCTGCTGTCCCCTGGGATGAAGCAACACCGGCTTGGTATAATGATGGTAGAATAACAAAGAATTCTTTGGAAAAGAGACTTGAAGATGCATTTAACAAATTAATGGAATTGCAGCAAGCTGCCAAAGAAAAAGGGGCAAAATTGTTAGGTCTTAAAGATTATTGGAAACTTCAACTCCCAATGGAGGCAAGAATCACCATTCTCGGACCGGAAGTAGATTTTTACAACACGTGTATTGCAAATTGCCCTAAATCGCCAGATCAATCAGAGGAGGTTAGGGTAATGTCTGAGTCATCAAAACCTTCACATGACAATGAGGAAGATTATGTACCTGGACAGAAAATTGAATGGGATTATACTGAAACAACCTCACCAATTAACGAGTCTAGCTTGGTATTCCTTTTTGAGTATGATGGCATTAAAATGTTATTTTGTGGTGATGCAGGGAGAAATTCATTTAAGGAGATTTTCAAACGAATTGATGATGCAAACATAAAAATAGATGATATTAATATTATAAAAATGCCACATCATGGGAGCCGACATAATGTTACTCCGGAAATTATTGATAAATTAGCTGGAAACAAACCATCATGTTATATTTCGTGTGTAGATGGTCAAGAAGGACATCACCCTTCCAAACGATTAGTTAATCTGCTACGTGAGAAAGGTTTAAAAGTATATAAAACAGCAGGGAAAGGGCTATGTTGGCGACACAATATTGACATTAGGCAGGGATGGACAAGTGTAACAACTCTACCTACATATCCCAAGATGGAAAAGTTAAAGCATTGAGCACTAAGGTGCGAAGTGTGGAGACAGATTTAAGAGTAGGAGAGTGGTTAATCCGCCCCGGATTAACCGATACAAAAAGGTAAACGGTCAATTTTGATGTATTATAAATGAAGTGTGGAAATATAATCATTCTCGAGACCTTCTTCAACGAGCGAAACGACAAAACTGATTACGGGGCAAGTGGCATAAACGACGGGCATCGTTTACAAAAATGGGGTTACGACGCTTTTCAAGAAATAACATGAGATTTATGATTAGGTCGATCTGGGAAGTGTGATTAAGGTATAAATTCCGTCAATTGCTATGACTAAGGTTATTACTTATGGAACATATGACCTGTTACATCAAGGGCATATTAATCTTTTACGCAGGGCCAAGGAATTAGGGGATTATCTAATCGTTGGTGTTACCAGTGATAGCTTTGACCGTGGCCGCGGGAAATTAAATGTAAGGAATAACGTTTTAGAACGTGTAGAAGCAGTCAAGGCTACGGGATATGCTGATGAGGTTATTATTGAGGACTACCTGGGTCAAAAAATCGATGATATTCAGAAATATGATATTGATATTTTTGCCATTGGTAGTGACTGGGTTGGGAAGTTTGACTATCTGAATGAGTATTGCAAGGTGGTGTATCTTCCCAGAACAGAGGGTATATCTTCTACAATGCTTCGGGCTGCAAGCCTGGATACTTATAGAATAGGAGTCATTGGCAGTGGACGTATTGCAAATCGTTTTGTGCCAGAGACCAAAGTGGTGAACGGTGCAGAGGTAGTTGCAGTTTTGAACCCTGATATAGATGAGGCAGAAGCGTTTGCAAGGAAGCATTGTGTGGAAGCATTTACAGATTTTGATGCATTCGTTGGAAAGGTAGATGTTGTGTATATTGCTTCACCACACCTGACTCATTACGACTATATTAAAAAGAGTTTGCTTGTAGGTAAACATGTTCTTTGCGAAATACCGTTTACGCTGAAAAAAGGTGAGGCGCTTGAGCTATATCGCTTGGCAGAAGAACAAAATCTTGTATTGATGGAGGCTAGCAAGACAGCCTTTAGTCCGGCATTTGGTCATATAGTTACATTGATTAAGAGCGGTATCATTGGTGACGTGGTTGATGTGCAGGCCTCCTTGAGTAAAATGGTTGAGCCTCCGACTCGTGAACTGGACGCGGAACAGGCTGGTGGCGCAATGACTGAACACGCTCCACTAACAGTGATGGCCATAATCAAACTCTTGGGATTAGATTGGAAGGAAATTGTTTTTCATACCAAACGTAAAAATGGCGTGGATATTTACACCAAAGGTGTTATAAATTATCCTCATGCAACTTCTTCGTTTACCCTTGGTATTGGTGTGAAGACAGAAGGTAATCTTGTAATTTCTGGCACCAAGGGCTATGTCTATGTCCCAGCACCTTGGTGGCTGACGAGCTACTTTGAAGTACGGTATGAGGATCAGACTAAGAATAAAAAATACTTCTATAGTTATGATGGTGAAGGACTGCGTTATGAAATACAAGAGTTCCTGTCCATGATTGTTAACGATCGTCGTAGTTGCTATAAACTTCGCCGTCGTGAAAGCGTAGCTATTGCAGAGATTATTGAAAAATACCGTAACGGTGAAAATGTAACTGAAATATGATAAAACGCATTCTTATTGTTGGAGGAGCAAACGGAATAGGGTTGTCAATTGCTCATGAACTGGCTAAAAGAGAAGAAACAGAGCGTATCTACATTGTAGATAAAGCAGCGCTTCTGGAAGAGTATGCTCATCCTAAAATTGAGTCTTATCAGTTTGACCTTACAAGTGGCGATTATGCTTTCTTTGACCGTTTTACTGATATCAATGCGATAATGCTGACTGCGGGATTTGGTAAACTTGCTTTGTTTAAAGATGTTCCAGAACAGCATATTATCGACTCTTTTAACGTAAATACAATTCCAGTCTTACGCTTAATAAAGCGGTTTTATGAGAAATTGGAAGGGAAAGATGATTTTTATTGTGGGGTTATGGACAGTATTGCAGGTTGGATGTCATCCCCTTTCTTTGCAGTTTACGGCGCTACCAAGGCTGCTTTGAAGATTTTTATTGAAAGTGTTAATGTTGAGTTGCAGAAAGGTGGTTCTTCTAATGTCATAATGAATGTATCACCAGGATCAATAAAAGGTTCTTCTTTTTACGGAAAAGCAAATGACCTTGATATCTTACGTAACCTTTCAAGCGAAATAATTATTCATTTAGAGAATAAGGATGATTTGTTTATTCCGAAATATGAGGAAGTTTATAAAACTGTTTTGCAACGTTATTATGACGACTTCCGCAAAGAAGGAGGACATAGTTACGATTATAAGTTAAAAAGCAATCGTTAAAAAAATGAGAAAAATAGAATCTGTAGATGAACTAAAAAGAATACAATTGGATATTCTCGTTTCTTTTCATAGATTTTGCAATGAGAATAATATAAGGTACTCTCTAGCAGCTGGTTCATTAATTGGAGCAGTCCGACATAAAGGTTTTATCCCGTGGGATGATGATATTGATGTTTATTTATTAAGAGAGGACTATAATAAACTTGTGAAATTATTTCCCATGGTGTATAATGAAAAGTATTCGCTTATTACTTTAGAACGGGATTCCCAATGGCATCGTTCATTTGGCAAGTTATGCGACATACAAACCATTGAAATAGAAGATGTAAGGAATAAATATCATGAAATAGGTGTTGCTATAGACGTTTTTCCTATTGACAATGCTCCGGATGAAGAAAAAGAATGGTTAAAATATAACAGAAAGCGAATGTTCTTGCGGGATTTAATAACAATTAAATCAATGACGTATTCAGCAAATAGAGGAGTACTTAAGAATTTAATTATGTTTGTTTCTCATATTCTATTGAGTCCATTCTCATTTTCATACCTAAATAAAATTATGAATAAATATTCTCAAAAATATAATAATAAAGAGACAAAACATGTATATGAGAATTGCCTTGGTGTATATAATTCTAAACATCCATGGTTAAGAAGTGATTTTGACCAAGTAATTAGTGTCCCTTTTGAGGACCACACAGTTTACATAATGAAGGGTTATGACGATTATTTAACTTGTGTTTATGGTGATTACATGAGACTCCCCCCCATGGAAAAACGTGTATCACATCATCGTTTTATAGCATATTGGAAATAGTAAAGTCTAATTAAATTATGAATATATGAATAAAATGCAAAAATCGTTCGCATTTTAATGTTTTGAATGGTTATTATCAAAACATCTAAAATTTCTCAGTACGAAAAAATAGTTAAATATGGCTCGTAAACGTGGAGCAGAAATCGGGGAGTGTGTTGTGTTTCTAATGGATCTTGCAAAAAGCAAATAATAATATGTTCATAGGCAACCATACATCCATACAAACTGATATAAACAAATTACTAACAATTGTTCGCTTTTATCTTCATATAGAGTATAGAAACAGAAGCTAATTACATTAATATCCAACTAATATATTCAATATTTCGAATCATTATTGAATAAGTAAAATGAGCTCAAATTTTAACAAGAATAGAATTGCGAAAAATACAATCCTACTATATTTGAGGATGGTATTTACCATATTTATAAACTTGTTGGCAACAAGGTTGACCTTACAGAACCTTGGAGTCGAGGATTTGGGTATTTACGGCGTTGTTGGTAGTTTGGTAACTTTTTGCACGATATTAAACAATGGCCTTTTATCTGCCATACAAAGGTTTATTACATTTGAAACAGGTAGAAAAAACGGCGATGTGAATCGTGTTTTTTGTTCTTCGTTGAATCTTACATTCGTTATGTCATTGATAACATTATTGTTGGTTGAGACCATTGGTCTTTGGATGTTATTTCATTATCTGAATATTCCCTCTGAAAAACTATCAGTGGCGTTTTGGGTGCTACAATTCTCATTGGTCACATGTATCATGACACTACTCAGTATCCCTTACAACTCCCTGATTATTGCCAACGAGAAAATAGACGTTTTCGCTATTATATCCATATTACAGGTAATTATTAATTGTACTTGTGCTTTTGTTTTATCTTATTTGAATGGCAATCGCCTCATTGTATATGCCCTTTTAATGATGTTTGGAAGTGTTTTTATACGTATTCTTTATCAGAGGTATTGCATAACACATTTCAGCGCGGCCCATTACCATCCTGGCATAGACAAAGAATCAATTAAAAAGATTGCAAGATTTGCTGGAGTAACCTCTTTTTCAGGTATTTTGCAGGTTATTTCCATGCAAGGGCTGGTCTTTGTTATGAATTTTTTTTTCGGAGTCGCCATAAATGCGGTGTATTCAATCTCTAATCAAGTAAAACAGTCGCTTATTTCCTTCTCTTATAATATATATAAAGCTATTTCGCCTCAGATAACAAAGACGTATGCCAATAAGGAATATGAACACTATAAACAGCTCGTTTATACTGGCAGCAAAGCTGAAGCTATAATGAACTACTTCATAATGATACCATTACTATTTAAGACAAAATACATTCTGTCACTTTGGCTGGGAGAAGTACCAGATCATTTAGTTGAGTTCACAAGGATAATCTTGTTTTCTAATCTGGCCTATGCTGTGATAGCCCCTTTTTATGATGCGGTGTTTGCAACCAATAATATTGCAAAATTCCAAATCATACCAGAGATGGTATATATTCTGGTCCTTCCACTTTGTTATATAATAAATAAAGCCTTTGTGAATCCTGTTATTATGATGATAATCATAGTATTTTTTGATATAACCATATGTGCTATGCGTATGTGGATTTCATGTAATGTAACTATGCTTAAAAAACGAGATGTTTTTAGAAATGTAATTTTACCATCTTTAGTAGTAGGTATCGTTTCGAGTGCAAGCTGTTATGTCATCAATATACTATTACCAGAAGATACTATTATTACCTTATTATCACTTCTTCTATTGAATAGCATCGTCCTTATGGGAATAGTGGTTGTAGTAGGTTTAAATAAGCAAGAAAGAATATTGATATTTCAAATAATAAAGAAAGTTTGTGGAAGAGTTAGATAAGCATCTGAAAGTAGCTCCGGGCAACCAAAGCGGGGGGGGGCAGAATCTCAAGTTTTGACATAGCAAAAGGCATTGGTATTATTTTAGTCGTTATTGGTCATATTATTCCATATTGCCCGTTATGGTATTGGATTTATAGTTTTCACATGCCTTTGTTTTTTATTATATCCGGATTGCTATTTAATTATTCGAAATATAATCTTTATTTATATCTTAGCAAAAAGATGAGTAGCCTTATGCTTCCGACGGTTTATTTTCTTGCTATTCAGGTTGGATTGCGATGGCTTGTGAAAGGAGAGATTAATTTTGAAATGGGAGTTTTGTGGTTCCCATGGATATTATTTCTAGCTGAAATTGTTCTGTATATGATATGTCTTCATATACATTCTACAGTTGCTATGTTTATTATATTGACAGGAAGCTTCGCAATAGCTTTACTTTTTGATTTATTTGCTATTGTTCTTCCGTTATATCTGAATGTGTTGCCTTCTGCGTTATTCATAATAGGGTTGGCTTCTTTATTAAAGGACAGGATAAAAGGATTTCTTTCAATGATGACTAATCATAAATTCGGTTTGCTTCTTGCAGCGTTGCTTCTAATCTCTCCTCTTTATACCATTATATTAGAGCATAGGATGGAGATGGCAGGAAACACATTTGGCATAGATGATTATGGGATAGCTTTTATTACGACTATTGGTGTATTGCTTATCTGTAGTATTATAGGTACTTCAAGATTATTGGAGTATCTTGGAAGGAATACTTTTCTGATACTAGCACTCCATAAGACACTTATTGATTTTTCAGTTTTCTACATACAGCCGCAAATCCAAAGTCATTTAGTTTTCAAAATGATCCAATTTGGGTTCATATGGGCTGTATGCCTTCTATTAATTCCATTTGTTAACAAGTATATTCCTCAGTTAGTAGGGAAGCATTGATTGAATTTATGAAAGTAAATATTGCGTCATCAAACAGATTCCACCTTTTAGATCTTGCCCGAGAGTTGAACAAGCAAGGGTATGATGTTAAGTTCTATTCTTTTGTTCCAAGCAAACGATGCGAGCATTTCGGTCTTCCACGGCAATGTTGCGTCTCAATGCTTTGGTTAATTGTTCCATTTTATGTACTAATGAAAATATTGGGGAATAAGGAGTGGATTGTAAAGTACAGAAACCTCTGCTTAGACTATTATATGTCAAGTTTTATGCGTCCTTGTGATGTCTATATTGCGTTGGGAACTGTCTACAAACAGTCCATAGCATCTGCAAAAAAACGTTTTGGAGCCAAAACAATATTGGAGTGGGGCAGTATGCATATTGATGCCCAACAAAAAATATTGAAGGAATGCGGCGCATATCTTCAAGACGAGTATTTTATAAAACGCTCACGTGATGGATATGATATTGCAGATTTTATTGCAATACCTGCTATTCACACGAAAAATAGTTTTCTTGCTCATGATATTCCAGAGGAGAAACTTCTTCTAAACCCATACGGAGTGGATGTTTCTATGTTTCATTCTATTAAGCAAGAAAAGAAATACGATTTCATTATGGTTGGAAATTGGACACGCCGAAAAGGGTGTGACCTGATAGTTGAAACAATACGTCAAACTGGTCACAGTTTCTTGCACGTTGGTGCTTTGGGCGATGTTCCATTCCCTTCTGATAGGAATTTTACGCACATTGAACCTGTCAACCAATCAGAGTTGATTAATTACTACAATAGAGCAAAAGTGTTCCTATTGCCATCACGAGAGGAAGGGCTCGCATTAGTACAAGTGCAGGCGTTGGCCTGTAACCTACCTATAATTGGGAGTCCTAATTCTGGAGTACTTGATCTAGTGGAATTAGTTGAACATCCCGAGTACATTTTCACGATTAAAGATTGGACAGTATCATCAGTAACCGATGCTCTTTCTCAAGCTCTTGAAGCGAGTGTTCAATTAAATGGGACAATGTATGCAGGAGACGCTTTGTCAAAACTTACATGGGAGGCTTATGGAAGCCGATATAACGAGAATATATTGAGAATAACAAGTAAAAATGTTTTTAAATAAAAATAGTAATAATAGATATGACTCTCTTGACATGATGCGAATAGTAGCTGCAGTGTTGGTTGTTTCACTTCACGTCAGGACACTGCCAATTTGTGGAATTTTGGCAGACATAGCGAAAATATCTGTTCCTTTTTTTTTGATGTGCTCGGGTTTCTTCTTGTATTCTAAAGAGGATTATCTTGACAAATCTCGCGTTATAAGAGGAATAAAAAAGTCAATAAGTCTCTTAATTGAGTCTGTTGTATTTTATTTCATCCTAGACTATATACTTTGGCATGACCTAATTCGAATAAAAAATGGATTGATGACATTCCTTTCTTTAGATTTTTGGTTATTTAGTGATATGCCATTTGCACCAGTCTCTTGGTATCTGTCTGCCTACATCTATAGTGTGATTTTCATTTATTTTATTTATAAATATTTTGGGAGAAAGACAGTCTATGTTTTGTCGGCATTAGGCATAGTTTATTGGTTTGTTATTGGTTCATACCAGTCTTTGTTTTTTGCAAATCAAATCGGACTTAGATATTCATGCTGCTGGATAAATTGCTATCCATTTGTTGTAATTGGCATGTTAATGAAGCAGTATGAAGAGGAAATATGTAAATTCGAAACAAGCATTGGTTCAACAAAAACGGTTACCATGATAACGATTTTTGTTGTCACGTCGATATTTGAACATTGGTTTTTAAAGAGGGTGACGGGGATGCCGGTAAATGGGACAGGGTTTATCAGTACGTTTCTACTGGTTATGTTATTGTTTGCATTCCTATTAAAGTATAAATATTGGGGGGGGGTATTTATCATGTCTTGGAAGGCTTTGCTCCATGCAAGTTTACATTTATCATGTAGCAGTAAATTATATTTTGAGAAGGATGTTTTATACAGATGGCATGTTTGAAATGGCTCCTCTCTTTGAACCACCTTTCAATCCAGTTTGGATAATTAACTTCATTACAATATCAATAGTTGTTATAGGATTAACAGTTTTATATTATCGAATTAAATATGTATATCAGGGATTATATTGTAAGAGGACTTAAGCATTCTTACAGAAAAATCACCAAGAAACAGTTTAGTTTACCAGATTGTGATTGTAATAGGGAATCTTCAAATGGGAGAATATATAAGTTATTGACGGAAGATAAGCCTTGTATGATTTCTCGACTGGGTTCGACCGAGGCAATTTGCGTTAATAATTTCATTGCAATATCTGACAAACGCCCTATGTATGAAAAGATTTGGGAGTATATCACCGACAACACTCAGACTCCATGGTGGTTTGAAGATCACTTCCATTTCATGAATATTTACTCAGGTATTTTTCCAGAGGGGAAAGAAATTGCAGAACGTTTTGCTAAGCGCTATTTACAGGATATACCAGAGATTGATCTTCTTGGATGCTGGCTTTATTCTGAGAAATATATGCCACTGCGCAAGGATGTTCAAAAAGTATATTTAGAAATGTTATACCCTTTCTTTGTTAAAAGACCATGGACAATGGCGTTAAAGGGGAAGAAAATTTTAGTGATACATCCTTTCGAGGAAACAATAAAGCAGCAATATGCCAAAAGAGAGTATTTGTTCGATGATAAAAACATATTGCCAGAATTTGAACTGACAACTTTGAAAGCAGTTCAAAGTGTTGCTGGAATTGAAACGGAGTATAAGGACTGGTTTGAAGCTCTTCAATCTATGGAGGAAAAGATAAGAGAAATTGATTTTGACATAGCGATTATTGGATGTGGAGCTTATGGCCTTCCTTTGGCTGCTTATATCAAGCGAATGGGTAAAAAAGCCATACATTTGGGTGGTGGAACGCAACTTCTTTTTGGCATTTATGGAAAGAGGTGGATAGAGGAATATAAAGATACCAAATCTTATAACGGTCATATCATTGACGTTAATTATAAAAGACTATTCAATAATTATTGGTGTTATCCTCTAGATATTGATACCCCAGCGAACGCTTTTAAAGTAGATAATGCTTGTTATTGGAAATGAAGAATATACGTTCTACATATATCAGGACAGTCCCCCTTATCCTGATACCTTCATTGTTTACTAATTTGTTTCCTGGCAAAGTAACCGTCATTCAGATTCTTTGCTATTACCCTTTGCTATTTGTTTACTGGTATTATTTTCTTAATAATAAATTCAATAATATAACAGGAAAGTGGATTGTTAATTTATTCCTTTTATATAATGTTGTCCTCGGCTTTCGGGCTTTAGGAAATATTTCAGAATTTGAAGACTTCAAACGTTTTGTTGGTCAGACCATATTCTGGTATTTCCTTTTTCCACTAATACCTTATATTGTTAATAGAGAATCGTTCGTTATTTTTATTAGAAATTATGTAAAATATGGTATTCCTTCATTTGTTTTAATATTCATAATGCTTTTATTTACAGAAAAGGCTGCAGATGCAAATATCGATATACCACATATGATGTCGGGGTTTGTTTATTTGCTATTTTTTGCGTCTTTCCTTACAAGAATGTATAGAATGTGTTTGCTTTCTTTGATATTCATTTCGTTATTTTCGGACTTGTCTGTTCGATCAAATATTGCCAATATAGGAGCTGCTATTACTATATATATTATGCATATTATTATTCACAACAAAATATTATTTAGACTAGGAGCTAAGGTCGCCTTTGTTCTTGTGGTATCATTTGTTGTAACTTTCTCTTATCTAGGCGTTACTGGAAAATTTAATATACTGCAAATTGGAGACCTCGTTTCTGTTTCATATGAAGTGGGCGGGACAATGAAAGACAACAGGGAAATACTCTCTGATTCAAGAACAATGATATATGAAGATGTGTGGAATGAAATTGAAAATGAAAATGCATATGTTTTTGGCCTTGGTGGAGATGGTTGGGTTGAGACATATTTGAAAAATTCTATAATGGGAGGTGAGTCGCATCTAAGAGGACGCCAATGGCAAGAATCTGGTATGTTGAATTACGTGCAATGGGGGGGCATTGTCGGTGGTATAATCTATGGTTTATTTTTTTTTATCTCTGCTTATCTTGCTATATGGAGATCAAAAAATATATATATGATATGCCTCGGTATATTTATAATATATAAATTGCTTTTCTCATTTATTGAGGATCCTCATTCGTGCTCAATTTCTTATTTCTTGCTTATTATGTTTGTATCGCTCGGATACCAAAAATGGTTTCTTGATGCTTCAGATGATGACATACGGCAATTAGCAAAAGAACTTAAGGATTACAGGAAATAATGAAAAAGTTACTATTTATACTACAGACTTTATTTTATAGAATTTTTAGTGAAATACGAATTGAAGATGGCCTTTGTTGGTTTTCTCGATGTAAAATGATGGGGGGGGCAAATTTTTGCCAGATTAGAATGGGAGGTATGTTAAACAAGTCGCAGGTAATAATGGTAGGTAATAATAATAAGTTTATTTGCGGGGCAAATATGCATAGATGTGAAATACTTATTGAGGGCGATAATAATACTGTTGAATTAGGTCGTAATACTCTTGTTCATGCTTTTAATATTTTGATCAAGGGAACAGGATGTTATGTAAGGGTTGGTGAAAAAACAACTTCTAATGGGGCAAATCTTAGGTGTATGGGTGTAGGCAACAGTATATCGATTGGTAATGATTGTATGTTTAGTGGACAGATAGAAATATGGAATACTGATTCACATTTCATTTTGGATTCTAAGACCAATAAGCCAATCAACCATGGTGCACCCATAATCATTGGAGACCATGTATGGGTAGGGCAACATGCTACAATTCTGAAAGGTTCCACTATTGGCAATAATTCAATTATTGGTATGAATGCAGTTGTTACGAAAGACGTTCCACCTTATAGCGTGAGTGTTGGAAATCCTGCAAAAGTCGTGAAAAGCGGGATAACCTGGGATAGAAAACAAACAATAGATTTTTAGCCAATGTATGTTGTACCAACAATAAGCTCTGTAAATGCTTAAAGTATCTATTATCATACCTGTTTATGATGTATCTGCATATATTCGCCGTTGTCTAAATTCTGTTATGTGCCAGAAGTTCACCAATATAGAATGTATTATTGTAGATGATGCTACGCCCGATGACAGTATATTACAGTGTGAACAAATAATTGGTTCCTATTTGGGGCCAATAAAGTTTCTCATACTACACCATCTTCAGAATGAAGGATTATCTGTATCAAGAAATACTGGTATTAAGGCAGCAACTGGAGATTATGTTTTCTTTCTAGATAGTGATGATGAATTATCTTGCGATTGTATTGAGAAGATGATAGAACCTATAAAACATGACCCCACTATTGAGATGGTTTTGGGGAATGTTGATTTTTATTCAGATGGTTATCCTCTTCCGCCAAGTTTAAGAAAGAGAAAAAGGCTCTGTGAAGATAATATTACTAATAATGAAAATGTTAGAAATTTCTTCTTTGGTAATAATGGATTTTATGGGAATGCGTGGAATAGATTGGTTAATAGGTCTTTTATTAATAAAAATCAATTGTTATTTAGAGAGAAAGTTTTGTGGGAAGATGGGTTGTGGACATTTTATGTAATGAAATATTTAAAGCATCTTTATATTATTCCAGACATTACCTATTTTCATTATAAACGACCTAATTCCATAATGACTGGAACAGATAAGGAAACAGCTTGGCATTTCTATGGCATTACTTATGAAGAAATTTCATCTAATTTTACTAAAAATGATGTTGGAAGAGAAGCTGCATACTATTTAGTCGAATTTTGTAATTGTTATATTAGTAATGCTGATAACCCTGCTTTTGTAAGAAGTGCTTTACGTTTTAAAAGAGCATTATCAGGAGATAGTAATACTTTAGGAGTTTTCTTTCTTTCAATGACAATATTACTTGCTAGAATTCCAATGGGGATGTTTATTTTTCGTTTATTATCTCGTTTAAAAAAGTCATTGGATACCGTATGTGGGTAGGGTAACACGCTACTATTCTGAAGGGGTCCGCTATAGTCACAATAATTCTACAGTTGACAATCCTGCAAAAGTCATAAAAAGCGGGGTTACTTGGGATTGAAAAAAATAAATGTTTTTTTGTATAGTAAATATGAATACTCCTATACGTATTGCGGGTCTTATGACATGTCATGACAGACGTGAGAAAACCATAGCATGTTTGAAATCCGTGTTTGCAATTAGACCAGATATTGACGTCTTCTTAGTAGATGATGGGTGTACAGATGGTACATCTGAAACAGTTAAAGAGTGTTTCCCCTCTGTTCATGTAATCCAAGGGGACGGTAATCTCTATTGGAGTCGCGGTATGTATACGGCATGGAAAGAGGCTCTAAAAGGTGACTATGATTTCTATTTATGGCTAAATGATGATATAGAATTATATCCTAATGCTATCGATGAAATTATAGACTGCTTTAACCTTCTAAATGAAAAGGTTATAATTACAGGTATTGTTGAAAATAGAGAAAAGACTAAATGTATTTATGGGGGACATCGAGATGAGGGTGGTCATATTCAGGCTGATGGCATTCCGCACTCTACACGTAATATGAATGGAAATGTTGTTTTAGTCCACCGTAGTATAGTAGAGAAGATTGGTATAATGGATGGAAGACTTCATCACGATATTGGGGATGTTGACTATGGTATGACGGCAAATGAACATGGAATAGAAGTTTATACCACAAGAATACCAATAGCAATGGGTTATGAGAATCCTCTGCGAAGATACCGTAAGTGGAATTCTTCATTAAGAGAAAGAATTAAATATATGAACTCTCCAATTGGGGGAGAAGTGTCAACGCTTTTTTATTTCTACAATAAACATTACGGGTTTATAAAAGGTTTCATGAAAACATCATTGTTTGTTTTTAGAAATTTAGCACCAGATTGGATGGCAAAATATCTTTATTAATGAGTTCGTCCTTTATATGACTATTTGTTTGATTGCAACTGTTTGTAGAGAAAGTGGGGCATTATCCATATATAATCAGATGATGTCCCATCTCTTTCATGAGAAGAAAAATGGGAATGAATATATTGTTTTTTTAGATCCTACTATGCCTATGCCCGTCATTGAAGGGGTAAGATATATAGGATATTCGACCGTAGGAGCAAGGAGAATAAAATTCGATTATTTTGACTTTAAGAAAATATGTAATGAACAGGGTATTAAACCTGATGTGATTTTTTCTCTTAATAATACAGGCGAACGATATGACGATGTAAGACAGATTGTTTATTACCACCAACCTCTACCACTATATAAATATCATTTTTCTCTATTTGATGCTAATGAGAGATCTGTAGTCTTATTTAAATTATATTTTCCTATATTTATAAAACAGTCCCTAAAATGGACCGACACATTAGTAGTACAAACATCTATCATTAGGAAACTTTTCTCACAACACTTCAAATTTCCTATTGAGAAGATTGAACTTGCATTCCCAGATGTGGAGGATATTGATACGAATTCCATTTCTGATTACAAATTTGATGCTGGCTATTTTCATTTTGTATATCCTGCAACAAAAGTCGGCTATAAAGAACACACGACGTTAGCATCCGCTCTATTAGCACTAAAAGGAAATGAAAAAGCAGATAAAATTCGAATTCACCTTACTATAAAAGAAGGAGAACATACTAAACTTAAACGTGCTATCGAATCCTTTGGATTAGATAATAATTTCATCTTTCATGGTCCGATACCCCATGAACAACTACTTTCTATGTACAAAGCCGCAGATGGATTGTTGTTCCCAAGTACCATTGAGACGATAGGATTACCGCTGTTGGAGGCTGCAGCTTTTGGACTTCCTGTTTTAGCAAATGATTTGGATTATGTGAAAGATGTACTCAAAGGATACAAAGGGTTGACAACAGTTCCTTTACGTGACTATAAAGCCTGGGGGGAAGAAATAGTGAAATTTTGCAAGAAAAAAACTCGCTACAATAGTTATCAGCGTGCTGGCGGAAGTGACTGGCCTAAAATATTCAAATTGATTCATGGAGAATGAACTGTACGGATTAATATTGAAATAACAATATTGCAAATGGACATTTACAAAATAAAATTATGATTAATGTTATTGGTTTAGGCTACATTGGCCTTCCGACAGCCCTTATGATGGCGTCGCATGGTGTTGAGGTGATTGGCACCGATTATAACAAAGAGTTGGTGGCAACACTGAACGCAGGTAAAACTACCTTTAAAGAGGATGGTCTCGATGAACTTTTTCTGTCCGCTGTTAAAGCTGGCATAAAGTTCACAACAGAGTACCAAAAGACAGATATGTATATTGTGTCTGTACCTACTCCTTACGATAAGTTCTCCAAGAAGGTGGACGCCTGTTATGTGGTAGCTGCCGTCAAGGAAGTGATGAAGGTTTGCCCTAAGGGCGCGACCGTTGTTATTGAATCTACTGTTTCCCCAGGTACTATTGACAAATATGTACGCCCTGTGATTGAAGAGAATGGTTTCAAGATAGGTGAGGATATCAACCTTGTCCACGCTCCTGAGCGCATTATCCCTGGAAATATGGTGTACGAACTCCTGCATAATAACCGCACTATTGGTGCAGATAGTAAGGAGATTGGTGAGAAAGTGAAACAGTACTATGCATCTTTCTGTCAGGGTGAGATTGTCGTAACGGACATTCGTACCGCAGAAATGACCAAGGTGGTTGAAAATACCTATCGCGCAGTGAATATTGCCTTTGCAAATGAGCTTAGCCGCATTTGTCGACACGATAACATGGATGTATATGAAATTATCAAGATTTGTAACATGCACCCTCGAGTGAATATCTTGCAACCTGGTCCTGGTGTAGGTGGTCATTGTATTTCTGTTGACCCATGGTTCCTCGTTGGGGATTATCCTCAGTTGGCCAAGGTGATTGACGAAAGTATGAAGACTAACGATTATCAGCCTGTATTCGTTCTAGAGCGCATTCATGAGATTATGGAAGAGAATGGTATCACAGATAATCGTAAGGTCGGCTTGTATGGTATTACCTATAAAGAGAATGTTGACGATGTACGTGAGAGCCCAACCTTGCAGATGCTCGACATTCAGAAACGTCACCTTGCAAGGCCCTTGAAGAGCTTTGATCCTTTCTTCACACAGAAAGAGATTGTTAAAAATCAGATTTTAGATTTTGACCAGTTCCTCAATGAGGTAGATATGGTTGTTATTATGGTTAAACATGATCATATCAAGCAAAATTGGGACAAGCTCAAAGGCAAGGTCATCCTCGATTGCCACAATATTTGCCCATTGAAAGGAGTTTATCACATTTAATATATTCTTTTCATCTTTATCGTATGTGATATGATAAAGGATAATAATTAGTCATATGAGTGTATCTAAAACAATTCGTTTTGAAACCATAGTAATATGGGATTTGGTGGTATTGGGGTTATTTTATATGGTTCCTACATTATCACATTTGACTAGTGTGCCTTTTTATCGGTTTGAACCTATGCGGTTTGTCTTGTTGCTTAATCTGCTATTGACGGGCAACAAGAAAAACGTATATTTTATGGCAGTTACTCTTCCTTTGTTCTCCTTCTTCGTGGGAGGACATCCAGTTTTCGCCAAGGCACTTTTGATGGTGGCAGAATTGTCTGCAAATGTTTTTCTTTTTGATGTTTTATCCAAAAAGATAAAGAATGCTGCCATTGCCATGTTTTTATCGATTGTAGCAAGTAAAGTATTCTATTACATCATCAAATTTGGGATTATCTCAGTAGGACTTCTTGACGGACTTATGATCGCGACAGGATTGCTGACTCAATTAATTGTTGCTGTTGTCTTGTCGGTCGCTTTCTCGAAGTTTAGTGAAAAAGAAGTTTGTTAATTATATTATTATAGTAGACAATGGATGTAGCAATAAATATTAATAATATAACATATCCTCAGAATTGCCCATTCAATCCGGATAGTGCTTTTCCAGAATTGGCGGGGTTATATGACTATTCGTTTGATCCTGAGAATAAAGTATATGCAGCTATACGGGATTTGTTAATATCATTAAAGCTGGACGAAGAGAATATTAATAAAGAGAATTGGAATCCATTCTCTGCTTTCATCAAACATGGGGATAGGGTTGTCATTAAACCAAACCTTGTGCTTCATCACAATGGAAGCAAGAAAGATATTTCTGCAGTTGTGACCCATGCATCGTTAATTAGACCACTCATTGATTATACCCTATTGGCTCTGCAAGGGACTGGGGAGATAATTGTTGGTGATGCCCCTCATGGCGATGCAAATTTTGACACCATTACCAAAACAAATGGTTTATTTGAACTTATAGAGTGGTACAAGTCAAAAGGTTTCTGCATAGAACTTCGCGATTTTAGAAAGTTTGTATACCCCAAGGGATTCAGAAATTCTATTATTGTTGAACGCGAAGGGGATCCTGATGGATATGTGGCAGTTGATTTAGGTGAACATAGTCATTTAAATGAGTTAAACCATCTCGAGAGATTGTATGGATCTGATTTCAATCGGTCTTTCATAGTCAAACAGCATCAGGGAGGTCATCATAATTATCTTGTTTCTGGAACAATTATGAAAGCGGATGTTGTAATATCGGCACCTAAGCTAAAAACTCATAGAAAAGCGGGGGTTACTATCAATATGAAAAACCTGGTAGGAATTAACGGGGATAAGAATTATCTGGCACATTATCGCATTGGATCCCCATCTCAGGGAGGGGATGAGTTCCCAAACACAAAGAATCCTTTATTGTTGTTTTATCGTTGGTATAATAGGTTTAGTGCTGACCATTTTATGGCTAAGAATACTATGTCATTTCGCTATCTGAATAAGATTTGTCGTATACCGAGTATATGTGGTATGGCATTGTATTGCCTGTTTAAAGGTAAAGAAAATGTTGCGACTAACGGAGCGTGGTATGGAAATGACACATGTTGGAGAATGTGTCTTGATTTGAATTATATTTTGAGGTTCGCAAACAAGGAGGGTAAGGTGTGCGATGAGCCACAAAGAAGGTATTTCGCCTTAGTAGATGGCATCATTGCCGGAGAAGGAGATGGCCCTATGAAACCAGACCCTAAACCAATAGGAACCCTACTGGCTGGTTTAAGCCCATATAAAGTGGATTATATCGCCTCTTACATTATGGGGTTTGACCCTCAAAAACTGTCACAGATAAGGACTGCTGCAGAAGAAAACGGCTTCAAAGGAGAAGACTTGGAGGTTGTATGTAAACAATATGGAAAAGATGTATCCTATAAGGATATAAACTTTGAATTCAAGGAGCCTCCGACCTGGAAAGGGACAATGAAACGCAATTAAGGATAATTATATGGGCGTGCTGACAAAACTATACGATTCAAGTCCTGTCTTTGTGCAGAACATGATGTGTTCAGTCAAGGGCTGGACAATCAAAAGGCGCAGATATAATACTGCCTTCTACAAAGAGCTAGAACAGTATGAGATGCCTAACTATAATAGTCGTAAGAAATTGTGCGATTTCCTTAAAATGGCAAGCACACTCCCATTCTATCAATCATATATCGCAGTTCCTTTTAGGGAAAACTTGGATGAAGATAACGTAGTCGAAGGATTAAAGAGCCTTCCAATCATCAATAAACAGGTAGTCAAGGAGAACATGGCTTCGATTGATAATACTGCCAATTGTGGCCCGTATATTACAATGCATACAAGTGGTACGACTGGCAGCGGTTTGGTATTTCCATATTCTGTAGAATTTGAAAATAAACAATGGGCTATTTGGTGGAGATACCGTCGTGCACTAGGTATCCAGCTTGACACATGGTGTGGCTGGTTTGGTGGAAGATCTATCATTTCCATTGAGAACAAGAAACCACCATTCTGGAGAGTGAATAGACCAGGAAAGCAGGTGATGTATAGTACATATCATCTTAATAGGGGAACTGTTAGTCTCTATTATTCTGACCTATGCAAAAGAAAGTTAGAGTGGTTAACAGGTTATCCATCTACCATTTCATTGTTTGCATCATTGATTAACGAAAGTGGGCTTAAACCCATAGAGAGTGTGAAATGGGTTACAACTGGTGCTGAAAATTTATTGGAGCATCAAATTCAAATCATTAAACTGGCATTTCCAAATGCAATGGTAAGAACCCATTATGGTTTGACGGAAGGTGTGGCCAATTTTAGTCAGGACAAAGAAGGCAAGTGGCATATCGATGATGAGTTTGCGTACGCAGAGTTCATACCCGTTGAGGATGCGGATCCCTCAGTGTACAAAATTATTGGAACGGGGTTCTCTAATATGGCATTCCCCCTTATCCGTTATGACACTGGTGATTTGGCTAAAATAAAATGGACTGATGGCAAACCAGAGATTATTGAGATTTACGGACGACAGGAAGATTATATTGAACTGCCTAATGGCGTTAAGTTAGGAAGGCTCGACCATATTTTCAAGGACTGCATAAATATCCGTGAGGCTCAGATTCATCAGATTAGGAAAGACTTGATTGAGCTTCGAGTTGTCAAGGATGTAAGCTATACGGATAAAGACGAACAACAGCTTATTAAAGAAGCATCATCACGATTTGGCAAAGATGTAGAATTGAAGATATCCTATTGTGATGTTATTGAGAGAACCAAGGCAGGTAAAGTGAGATTTGTTGTATCAGATTTAAATAAGAAATAAAACTCGGTTATTATAATGAAACAAATTATACAAGACTTAAAGTCTGGCGCAACCATTTTAGAGGAAGTGCCGGCTCCTATGGTAAAAAGCGGATGTGTGTTAATTAAAACAACCCGTACACTGGTATCTCTAGGTACTGAGCGTATGCTGGTTGAGTTTGGTAAGGCAAATCTGATTGACAAAGCACGTCAACAGCCAGATAAGGTAAAACAGGTTTTAGATAAAATAAAGACTGATGGCCTGGAACCCACAGTGAAGGCTGTATTCAACAAATTGGGCCAACCAATGCCTCTCGGATATTGTAACGTGGGTAAAGTAGTTGCCGTTGGACATGGTGTTACTGAGTTCCAAATTGGTGACCGCGTGGCATCAAACGGGCCGCATGCAGAATATGTGTGTGTACCTCAAAACCTTGTGGCAAAAGTACCCGATAATGTGAGTGATGAAGAAGCCGCATTCACTGTAATTGGTTCTATTGGTCTGCAAGGAATTCGAAATTTGAATCCTCAGTTGGGAGAGACCATTGTGGTGACAGGTCTTGGATTGGTAGGATTGGTGACTGCCCAGCTCTTGAAGGCTAATGGATGTAATGTTATTGGTATTGATTTCGACCAGCAGAAAGTAGACATTGCAAAAGAAAAAGGTATTATTGCCATTAACCCAGCAACAGGAGTTGATACTGTTAGTTTCGTCGAGGAAAATACTGATAATGTGGGAGCAGATGGCGTCATTATCACAGCCTCTGCTAAAGGTGACGAAATTATTCACCAAGCATGTCAAATGTCGCGCAAGCGTGGTAGAATTGTCTTGGTAGGCGTTATTGGGATGAACATGCGAAGAGACGATTTTTATAAGAAAGAGCTTTCTTTCCAGGTGTCTTGTAGTTATGGCGCTGGACGTTATGACGAGGAATATGAGCAGAAAGGCCATGATTATCCCTTGCCCTATGTAAGATGGACAGAGAAGCGTAACTTTCAGGCCATCCTTAATACCATCTCAAATGGAGGACTAGATGTAAAATCGCTGATTACCGAAGTAGTTGAATTAGAGAACTATGAAGAGATATATGGTGACATGCGTAAGCGTGGTAGCATAGCCTCTATCTTGAAATATCCGGAAAGAACAAATGAAACTTCAGTAGTAGCCATTGAAGGTAAGAGTATGGCTCCGTCGAAGGGTAAGATTGGTATAATTGGTGCTGGAAATTATACTTCTAGCACTGTCGTCCCTTGTTTAACAAAAGCTGGAGCAAAAATAAAGTATATCGCTAGTGCAGGTGGATTGAATGCCAAGGTACTTGCCAAGAAAGCAGGTGCAGAGATGGCGACATCTGATTATCACGAGATTTTGAAAGATCAAGAAGTGGATATGGTGATAGTGACAACCCGTCATAATTTACATGCAAAGATGGTTCTTGAATCACTGCAGGCCGGAAAGAGCGTATTTGTTGAAAAACCACTTTGTTTAAATCCTGACGAATTAAAGCAGATCGAGAATGCATATCAGCTTGCTGGTAAGAATGTAACACTGACAGTTGGTTTCAATCGTCGGTTTTCTCCTTTTGCTCTAAAGCTGAAGAAAATGGTGGGCGACGGTCCTAAGAACATCGTTGCTACGATGAATGCCGGCTTTATCCCGCCAGAGATGTGGGTACATGATTTGGAGATAGGAGGGGGGCGTATCATTGGAGAGGCTTGTCACTTTATCGATTTATGCTCTTATCTGGCAGGCAGTAAAGTTAAGGCAGTTTGCATGAACGCCATGGGTGAGAACCCACAAGATAATACTGATAATGCTACTATAATGCTGAAGTATGAAAATGGAACGAATGCAGTCATTAACTATTTCGCAAATGGATCGAAAGCATATCAGAAGGAACGTATTGAGGTGTTCTCGCAGGAGCGAGTATTCATCCTAGACAACTGGCGCAAATTGGAGGGCTTTGGTGCCAAGGGATTCTCGAAAATGAAAGGCACGATGGATAAGGGACAGATTAATGAATTTTCAATGCTGAACGACCGATTGGTGAATGGAGGCGATGCACTGATTCCTTTTGATTGCATAATAAACACTACAAAAGCAAGTTTTGCAGCTATACAGTCACTGAAAGAGAATCGTTGGATTGAAATTGATTGATAAGTTATATGCAGCTTAGGCTGGTTCTAAATACGGTGATGCACTTGAAACCACAGCAGATTTATCATCAAGTTGTGGCTAGGGTACATCAGCCTCAATTTCAATTTCTGGAAGCACCTGATATAAAAACACCACCTGTTTTAATTGCCCCTATTCCCAAACCCATCTGTTATGATGGTTATGATGAATTCAACTTTATCAATATAATCGGGCAGTTTAAGGGATGGGGAAATAAGGAGCATGGTAACTTATGGGCCTTCAATCAGAACTATATGGATTGGTTGAATCAAGGACTTTTGACTGATGAGGATGCTGAGAAATGGGTTGATAAGTATATCAGCGACATGCCGGACAATGTGATAGGGAATGATCCCTATGTGACTGCGTTAAGGTGCATGAACTGGTTCAGGCTATTCGCCACTAGACCACAACTTAGGAATAAGCGACGAGAAGATGCCCTTTATTCCCAATGCAAACTGCTTGAAAAAAAACTGGAGTATAAGCTTTTGGCAAATCACTTGTTAGAAGAGTTGTTTGCATTATTTATTGCTTCGATATATTTTAGAGATCAACATTGGTATGAGTTGTCAAGCAAGAGTTTGAGAAAGGAGTTGGATGAGCAGGTTCTGAAAGATGGAGCACACTATGAGTTGTCTCCAATGTATCAGACAATATTACTTGACAGGTTGTTGGATTGTTATAATTTCTGTTCGAATAACCCTTTATTTAGCGGACAAAAAGAGTTTGCTGATTTCATGGCCTCAAAGGCTATGGTCATGTTGGGGCATCTCATGACGATTACGTATAAGGATGATAGTATTCCATTACTAAATGATGCTGCGAGAGGAATTGGTCCGGCATGTACAGACCTCTTTGATTATGCGAAACGTTTATCCTTGAAATGGGATGTAATCCCTTTAACCCGTTGTGGATATAGGAAGTTGAATAATAAGAGAATAGAAGCGGTAGTTGATATTTCACAGATAAGAGCCACCTATCAACCTGGCCATACACATGCAGATTTCTTTACCTATGAATTGAGAATAGATGGAGAACCATTTATTGTCGATACAGGCACGTCAACCTATGACAAGGGGAGGAGGCGAGACTATGAACGCAGCACTAAAGCTCATAATACTGTAACGGTAGAAGGAAAAGACTCCTGCGAGGTATGGAGTGGATTTAGAGTAGGTAAACGCCCTAGAATTCATATTGTGACTGACTTTAAAGATGAAGTGATGGCATGGCATCAGGGATTCGGAAAAGGTCTGAAACATACACGTCATTTTGTGATAAATCCATCTTATTTTGGTGTAAGCGATGAAGTGAGCAAAAGCCGAGAGAGTATTAGCTATATTCACTTTGCAGAGGGGGTGGAACCACATGTGAGTGATGATTTAAGTGCAATACTTACAACGAAGGCTACTATTTCTATTAATGGCGCTCAAAAGATTGACATATTGGAGAATACATATTCAGAAGAATATAACATCACAAAAAATTGCAAAGTGGCAGCAATCCACTTTGACAAGAAAATGGAATATAAAGTACAATTGATATGAAAATTTTATTCTTGACAGATAATTTCCCTCCTGAGGTGAATGCACCAGCTTCTCGTACGTACGAACATTGTAGAGAGTGGATAAAAAGTGGAGCTGAGGTTACTGTTATTACTTGTGTGCCTAATTTTCCCAAAGGAAAAGTATATGATGGTTACAAGAATAAGCTTTACCAAACAGAGGTGATGGATGGGATTAAGGTCGTGAGAGTTTGGACATATATGGTTCCAAACAAGGGATTCTTTAAACGTACATTGGATTATATCAGTTTTTCTGTTAGTTCTTTTATTGCAGGACTTTTTCAGAAAGCTGATGTGATTATTGCCACATCGCCACATTTCTTCACAGCACTTTCTGGAAGGACATTAAAGTTTTGGAAGCGTACTCCTTGGATTATGGAAGTGCGAGATCTCTGGCCGGAAGAGATTAAGACGGCTGGTGTAATGAAAGATAATTTTATCATCAAGTATTTTGAGTGGGAGGAATATCACTGCTATAAATCAGCGGAAAAGATTGTAGTGGTGACAGATGCTTATAAGAAGTATATCTCTGAAAGAGGTATTGCTCCAGAGAAAATACATGTGGTAAAGAATGGTGTGAACAGAGACCTGTTCTCGCCGATGGATAAAGATCAGGCGCTTCTTAATGAATTAGGTTTAAATGGAAAGAAAGTTATCGGATATATAGGAACCATCGGCTTGAACCAACAATTGGATTTTATTCTGAAATGTGCGAAATCCCATCTGGGCAAGAATAACTACCACTTCCTGTTTATCGGAGAGGGGGCTGAAAAAGAAAAATTGAAGGGATTACAGAAAGAATGGGGGCTGACCAATGTGTCATTCCTAGATGCTGTGCCAAAGAATATCGTGAAGCATTATATCAGTATTCTTGATGTATGTCTTATCAACCTGAAAAATAATCCTGCAAACTATAAGGTTATTCCTTCTAAAATTTTTGAGAATGCAGGTATGGGAATACCTATCTTAATGGGTGTACTTGGTGAAGCTCAGCAAATCGTTGAATCTCACCATGCAGGATTATGCTTCGAACCTGATAATGAGGAAGATTTCAACAATAAGTTAAATCAGTTGATGGAGCCAGAGTATTATGCAACCTGTAAGGAAGGTTGTCTGAAACTGGCAGCAGACTTTGATCGGAAGGTCCTTGCTGCACTAATGCTGGAGATTATAAAGAGCGTCGTGAAATGATTGCAATGAAAACAAAAATATGATGAAAAAAGTAATGCTTGTATTTGGAACTCGTCCAGAGGCTATAAAAATGGCTCCACTGGTAAAAGAGTTCCAAAAGAATTCTAAGGATTTTCAGACTATAGTTTGCGTGACAGGCCAGCATCGTGAGATGTTGGATCAAGTATTGAGAATTTTTGATATTGCGCCTGATTATGACTTAAACATCATGAAACAGGGACAGGACCTCTATGATGTGACAGCTCGCGTACTGACAGGTATGCGTGATGTATTTAAGGAGTGTAAGCCTGATGTAATATTGGTGCATGGTGATACTACAACCTCAACTGCTGCTGCGTTGGCTGCGTTTTATCAGCAGATACCTGTTGGACATGTGGAAGCAGGACTACGTACACACAATATCTATAGTCCCTGGCCTGAGGAAATGAATAGGCAGATTACAGGACGTATTGCATCTTATAATTTCTCACCGACCCCACTATCAGAAAAGAACTTGAAGGAAGAAAAGGCTCATGGAAAGATATTTGTGACGGGTAATACTGTTATTGATGCACTGCACATGGTCGTGGAGAAACTGAAAAGCGACAAGAATTTGGCTGATGAACAGGTTAAAGTTCTTGGCAGGGCAGGTTATGATGTAAATCGCCTTGTTGACGGCAAAAAACTGGTATTGATCACTGGCCATCGCCGCGAGAACTTTGGTGAGGGCTTTATCTCGATGGTTACTGCCATGAAGGATTTAAGCGAGAAATATCCTGAAGTGGATTTTGTATATCCGATGCATTTGAACCCCAACGTACGTAAGCCAATTCATGAAGTGTTTGGCGAAGATCTGTCTGTATACAAGAATTTCTTCTTTATCGAGCCTCTGCAGTATCTGGAGTTTGTTTATCTGATGGAGAAATCTACCATTGTCTTAACTGATAGTGGTGGTATTCAAGAGGAGGCTCCTGGTCTTGGCAAACCTGTATTGGTGATGCGTGACACTACAGAAAGACCAGAGGCCCTTGAAAGTGGTACTGTTCACTTGGTAGGCACCAATCATGACCTGATTGTGTCAGAAGTGAGTACACTGCTTGAGAACCAAGTTGCTTATGATAAGATGTCGAAAGCTGTGAATCCGTATGGCGACGGCAAGGCCTGTGGCAGGATTGTTGACGTATTACGTTAATTAAGTAAGGCTTGAGGCTTTATAAATAGATGATGACCATTAGGTGGGATGCCTGATGGTCATTTTTTTTGTAGATATGTCACATGGAGCCTTATTTTGATTTGAAAGACTGTTTTGAAATTATTTCACATTACAAACTTGAGTAGAAAATGAGCGTTTTTTTCATAGGCCTAGGAAAAATTACTGTATAGTTAGGAAAATAGTTTTTCTAGGTGTAGTAGCAAAAATAGTCTCATTGGGTAATTTTTAAAAAAGAAGACAAATGAAGAGCAGAATACATGCCGGAGACCAGTGCAATAAGTAATGAATCACCTTTTGATTAGTTACTTTTTGATGGGAAAAAAGTAAGGAATCGTCGAGTGATTAGTAATGAATTGCATACGATTTATAAAACTTACTGACATCTGACATAAAATCGAGCCTATTTTGTTAAAATACAAACGATTAGTATAAAGTTGTACTGACATAATACTGACATTTAACTAGCATATAACCGACATGAAACTGACAGATAGCAGGTGTTAATGGCTGGTACCAAGGGTAGCAAATGCTGATATTAAGGGAAACAATGTTTGATTAACTGGATAGTCGATAAATTCTCTAGCCTGAATTATTCATAGCTCATATAATATTCCCACGTTGGGACTGAAATGTTCCCACACTGGGAACAAAATATTCCCTT
>OCTX012281704.1_pt1 | contig 34060 bp, 24 predicted proteins | sample 1539691 | NCBI WGS metagenome assembly OCTX01 (sample SAMN02144231, study PRJEB22623) | gut metagenome | biome: sheep rumen | host: Ovis aries | place: New Zealand
AATGAGTCACTCACGACGCCGCGGAGGGCAAATAAAAAGTGACTAAAAACAAGCAAGATCAAAAATAAGTCATTCACGAGACCGCGGAGGGCAAATAAAAAGTGACTAAAATCAAGCAAGAGCAAAAATGAGTCAATTCACCAGGCAACGGAGGGCGTAAAAAGAGTGACTAAAATCAAGCGAGGGCGAATATAAGTCATTCACGTAACGGTATAATACTCAAACCACTACCTATGCAGTGGACAAGAGGATTGATGATTTGAGTAGTGGTTCTTTCTGGCAGCCCTCTTTCCGGGCAAGGGCTCAATCCATTTAGTTTGGGGAAGTCAGGCAGTGCCTTCCAGGCCACCGCAGGATGCTGTTGCGGAAATACTCCCACATACCTGTAAAAAAGAGGTGCGCAAAGCATCCCAAATACAGTAAAATAGAGTTAAGAATTATGTACCCTGAGAATGGCCTATAAGGCACAGCAGTGAGGAAGACTTCTCTTGCCGGGCAGTGGTCCGTACAGGTACGAAATGCAGGATGTACTAAAAGTGCAATGCGCGTTTTTCGTGTACGCACTTGCAAGTGAAATGGAGGTCCGTAGATGAAACTTACGTTTCTTGGTGCTGCCCATGAGGTTACGGGCAGCTGTTATCTGCTGACGGCAGCCGGAAAGAATTTTCTGGTCGATTATGGTATGGAGCAGGGAAAGGATATTCTGGTCAACAGGGAGCTTTCCATTCCGGCTTCAGAGATCGATTTTGTATTGCTGACCCATGCGCATATTGATCATTCCGGGATGCTTCCGGCTCTGTATGCAAAGGGCTTCCGGGGGCCTGTGTATGCGACGGATGCGACGGTGGATCTTTGCGACATCATGCTGCAGGATTCTGCCGGCATTCAGGAGTTTGAGGCGGAATGGCGGAACCGCAAGGGGAAACGTTCCGGGAGAGAGGAGTATGTCCCTCTGTTTACCACAGAGGATGCGCTTGGTGTGATCGAGCAGATGCATGGCATGCCCTATGGGGAGAAAAAGGAGATCGCGGACGGGATCAGTGTCCGCTTTGTGGATGCCGGACACCTGCTGGGTTCTGCCAGCATTGAGGTGTGGGTCAAGGAAAACGGCATAGAGAAAAAACTGGTCTTTTCCGGAGATATCGGCAATCTGAACCAGCCGATCATCAAGGATCCGACCTATGTCGATGAGGCCGATTATGTAATCATGGAGTCCACCTATGGAAACCGGTACCATGCCGAGGTGGTGGATTATACGACGGAGCTGGCAAAGGTTATCCAGCGTACCTTTGACAGGGGCGGCAACGTGGTCATTCCTTCCTTTGCCGTAGGACGGATGCAGGAGATCCTCTATTTCATTCGTGAGATCAAAGAGAATGCGATGGTCACGGGCCATGGAGATTTTGATGTCTATGTTGACAGTCCGCTGGGCATTGAGGCCACGACTATTTTCCAGAAGCATCCCTATGAGTGTTATGACCGGGAGGCGCGGATGATCCTTGAAGAGGGCATCAATCCGATCAGTTTCCCGGGCCTGCATACGGCGGTCACAGCTGACGAATCCAAGGCGATCAACTTTATCGAGACGCCGAAGGTGATCATTTCGGCCAGCGGCATGTGCGATGCCGGCCGGGTAAAGCATCATCTGAAGCACAATCTGTGGAGGCCGGAGAGCACGATCCTGTTTGTTGGCTATCAGGCGGTCGGCACTCCCGGACGAAGGATCGTGGATGGCTGTGAAAAGATCACAATGTTCGGTGAGGAGATCACCGTGAGAGCAGAGGTGCTGCAGCTTCCGGGCGTCAGCGGACATGCGGACAAGGATGGCCTTCTCCGCTGGGCAGGCGCATTTAAGGAGAAACCGGATAAGGTGTTTGTCACCCATGGCGAGGATGCGGTGACAGAGGAATTTGCCCAGGTTCTTCGGGACGAGCTGGGGTACGATGCGTACGCGCCATACTCCGGGACGGTCTTTGATCTGGCCGCCGGCTATATCCTGGTGGAGGCATCGCCGGAGTACATCGACAAGGGAGAAAAGGCAAGAAAGAGAAACAACACGGTATACGAACGTCTGGTCTCTGCAGGCGAGCGGCTGTTGCGCGTGATCCGCAGGATGGAAGGCTATGCCAACAAGGATCTGGCAAAGCTGGCGGATCAGATCACAGCACTCTGCGACAAATGGGAGCCCAAAGAATAAAGATACCTGTCGTACGGATGATGGATTCATTTTACGGAAGCAGGATCTTAAAGGTCCCAGAAAAGCAGGAATCACTTTCCGGGATCAAGTGTCTTAAGATATCCGGAATCGAGTTCGTAAAATATCCGAGATCGAGTGTTTAAAATAGAAATGAAGGAGCCTTTTTAAGAAGAGCAATTCCGGGGATAAGGATCCCCGGAATCACTCTTCCAGGATCAGGATCTCCAGATAATCAAAATCGACCGCTTCACCCACGAAGTTGTCCCGGGTGAAGCGGACTTTTTTATGCCGTTTGAAGTCGCGGATGTTGGAGTCAAGCCATACGGGCACAACGATATCAAATTCCCCGCAGATCTCTTCGATGGCACGGAAGATCTTGTGCGTGCGGGTGTCGTTGGAATCGTCGGTTACCGTCATATCTTTCAGCAGATGATTGTTTTCGACCATTCTACCCCAAATTTTCATTGAGACCACCTCCGGGAGTGGATCCGGTTTTAGGATCCTTTTTTTCGCGGCTGCAGAGCGGACTTTTCTTGCGTAACCGCGGTAAATACTATAAGATATTGTGCAGTGCCTTGCACCTTATTGTTCCTGCCGTCCGAATCATTTCTGATATTCCGGCAGTTGTCAGGCGGGAGACATGGCGCAACATGGTAATCATATCGGATTTGTCCGTTGTTTTCAACACGCTTGGAGAGGGACAGAAGGGAGTTTTTTATGATCGAGTTATTGGATCGTGGCGTGTATCTGGTCAATGGCAGCACATTGATCCCCGAGGGACCGGAGGCCGGTAAGGCTCTGGCAGCGGCTGCAGGATGCGCACCGTCAAAAGAGGAAGCAAAAAAGCAGACGATGGCGTACCGGATCCTGGAAGCCCACAATGTTTCCGGAAATATGAAGAATCTCCAGATCAAGTTTGACCGGATGATTTCTCACGATATCACCTTTGTCGGCATCATTCAGACTGCACGGGCTTCCGGACTGGAAAAGTTCCCCATTCCCTATGTGCTGACCAACTGCCACAATTCGCTGTGCGCGGTGGGCGGCACCATCAATGAGGATGACCACATGTTTGGCCTGTCCTGCGCCAAGCGGTACGGCGGCGTTTATGTTCCGCCGCATCAGGCCGTTATCCATCAGTATGCCAGAGAGATGCTTGCCGGCGGCGGAAAGATGATCCTCGGATCGGATTCCCATACCCGTTACGGCGCCCTGGGCACCATGGCCATGGGTGAGGGCGGACCGGAGCTGGTCAAGCAGCTGCTGTCCAAGACCTATGATATTGCCATGCCGGGCGTGGTCGCCGTCTATATGACGGGCGAGCCGGTGCCGGGCGTAGGTCCGCAGGACGTGGCTCTGGCCATCATCGGCGCAGTCTTTGACAAGGGCTATGTCAAAAATAAGGTCATGGAGTTTGTAGGACCTGGCGTGTCCTCCCTGTCAGCAGATTTCCGTATCGGCATCGATGTCATGACCACGGAGACCACCTGCCTTTCCTCCATTTGGAGAACAGACGATACGATCCGCGATTTCTATGAGACTCATGGACGGACAGAGGAATTCAAGGAGCTGAATCCCGGCGCCGTGGCCTATTATGACGGCTGCATCCGGGTCGAGCTGGACAAGATCCGTCCCATGATCGCCATGCCCTTCCATCCGAGCAATGTCTATACCATCGAGGAGTGCAACGCCAACCTGAAGGATATCCTGGCTGATGTGGAAAAAAGAGCCGAGGTTTCCCTTGGCGGCAAGGTCCGCTTCAGCCTGATGGACAAGATCAGGGATGGACGGCTCCTGGTGGATCAGGGTATCATCGCCGGTTGTGCCGGCGGCGGTTTTGAGAATATCTGCCAGGCAGCGGATATCCTGCGCGGCCAGTATATTGGCAGCGATGCGTTTACATTGAGTGTTTACCCGGCAAGTACGCCGATCTACATGGAACTGGCAAAGAACGGTGTCCTGGCCGATCTGATCGGCACCGGCACCATTGTCAAGACGGCCTTCTGCGGCCCCTGCTTCGGCGCAGGCGATACGCCGGCCAATGGCGACCTGTCCATCCGTCATTCCACCAGAAACTTCCCGAACCGCGAGGGCTCGAAGGTGCAGAGCGGCCAGATCGCTTCGGTCGCCCTGATGGATGCGCGTTCCATCGCAGCCACCGCCGCTAATAAGGGTTATCTGACCCCGGCGACCGATTTTGCCGGCGAGTACAGACACCAGCAGTATTTCTTTGACCGTTCGATCTACGCCAACCGCGTATTTGACAGCAAGGGCGTGGCAGATCCGTCCGTTGACGTCCGGTTTGGTCCGAATATTAAGGACTGGCCGGCCATGAGCGCTCTGCCGGATGACCTGATCCTGAAGGTCGTATCGGAGATCCACGATCCGGTCACCACCACCGACGAGCTGATCCCGTCGGGTGAGACCAGTTCCTACCGTTCCAATCCGCTGGGTCTGGCAGAGTTTGCCCTGTCCAGAAAGGATCCGCTCTATGTCGGCCGGGCAAAGGAGGTCCAGAAGGCCCAGAAAGCCATCGAGGCCGGAAACGCACCCGAAGAGGCTTTCCCGGAGCTGGCAGAGTATCTGAGCGCTGTAAAGGCAGCCTTCCCGGAGGCAGGAAAGGGAAGCCTGGGCGTCGGCTCCACCATCTTTGCCGTGAAGCCTGGCGACGGCTCTGCCAGAGAGCAGGCCGCATCCTGCCAGAAGGTCCTTGGCGGCTGGGCCAACATCGCCAATGAATACGCCACCAAGCGTTACCGTTCCAACCTGATCAACTGGGGCATGCTCCCCTTCCTGATCGGAGACGGTGCCCTTCCATTCAAGAACGGAGACTATCTGTTCCTGCCGGGCATCCGGAAGGCAGTGGAGGAGAAGGACGGAGAGATCACCGCATACCGCGTGGATCCGGATAATGGCCTGACGGGCTTTGCCATGAAGCTTGGCGATCTGACAGACGATGAGCGTCAGATCATCCTGGACGGCTGCCTGATCAACTATTACAGGAACCATTGAGCCAACAGAATAAATTTTCTGAAATATTTGAAATGTTTCGCATAATTGAACAAATAGAACAAAATAGACAGCATAGTATGCGGATAATATGATAATTTTTAGAAAAATGTATTGACAAATTATGTCTGGTCTGTTATGATCAAATCACATTAAAGAGAAAGACAAATACAGATCCTGAGACAGAACTTCAGGAAAAGGAAAGTCAAATCTAAAAAAGGAGGTAAATTCCAATGGGAACTCCACCGGCAGTTTATCTTCAATATGAGAGTGGTACTGCATAACAGCCCCCGCGAGAAAGACCTTTTATAAGAGAGAAAAAAGGAAACATGTTCCCGGTCGACAGACGGAACATACAAGATGAAAGGTAATGTGAAGCTGGCAGCTCATATTGAATACATACCACAGGAGTGAACAGCAGTTAAAAGATCTGTGTAAAGAAACAGATCCTTATAAGAAGAGAAATTATAATAACGGGCGTTTCACATCCTGGAAATTCACAGAACTTTCTAAACAGCATAAAGCTGTGAGCAGGGATAATATAACAGACCAGACGATGAGAATAAAATGAATTCAAAAGGGGAATTCATTTAAGATCCCGGCAAATGGGATCCGAAAAGACGGAGATGCTCACACAGGGGCATGTGCGAAGCAGAAACTCCGCAAGAAAAACAGAATAAGAAAATCTGATTCATATATACTATAGAAGAATAGATATAAAGAAAGAAGATTTACATAATTGAATAAAGAACCAGTTCAGTGATAGGGCTCTAGAACGTTAAGAAGTACAGGAAGTACAGATTCTAGGGCCCTACACTTTTGCGTTTGGCAGACTGGATCAGGAAGGATCGAGGGATGCGCGGCATTGGCCGCCGGCGCCGGCGGTCCTTTCTTTTATGTGCGTTTGTATTCGACTTTTCTTTTTTTGTGGTGTATAATTCTCCTCAGTAACTTTCCGGACGGCAGGGGTGCAGGAGCAGAGAACGGCGTGAGGATCCTGAAGGAGACCAGAGATTATATAGCGGTATACAAAAACGCGGGTCTGGCCGTGGAATCAAAACGGCCCGGACAGCGGACGCTGACCGGCGAACTTCTCAGCCTCCTGGCGGAGCGCCGCAGCCGCAAAGGGGAGCGGGAGGGTCAGGTCCGCACAGCGGAAGCGCCAGGTGGATCCCGCACAGCCATCAGACAGAACGGGTCTCGCACGGCCTCCCGGCAGGGCAAAGGTACAGGCAGCGGGGATATCCCCTACGCTGCTGTGATCAACCGCCTGGACCAGCCCGTCGAGGGCATCGTGCTGTTTGCCCTGAACCCGAAGGCAGCGGCAGAGCTGTCGCGGCAGCTGACGGAAGGAACCATGGAAAAGGAATATCTGGCGGCAGTATCGCCTGTTCCCGAAAGGGAGGAGGCGGAGCTTTGCGATTTCCTTCTGAAGGATGGGAGAACCAATGTATCCCGGATTGTTCCGGAGGGAACAAAGGGAGCAAAAAAGGCGCTGCTGTCCTACCGCATTCTGCAGAAGCAGGAAACAAGTGCCCTGCTGGCGGTACGCCTGGTGACAGGCCGGCATCATCAGATCCGGGTGCAGCTTGCCGGCATGGGATGTCCGATCCTTGGGGATGAAAAGTACGGCAGACCTGCAGGACAGGCAGCTGGCAGATCCGGCGGCAAGGTTTTTCCGGCACTCTGCGCGGTACACCTGGCATTTAACGATCCTGCGGATGGCAGCCGGATTGAGATCCGTGTTGCGCCGGAAGGAAGCCTGTTTGCAAAGGTCGGCTTTAGCCGGACGGCGGACGGGGAAGCCACTGATTAAATGATCAGCGTCGGCAAAACTCACGTCTGAGGGAAACAATGCCGGATAAACCGGCACAAAACAGAACAGCGCCGGATAGAACCGGCGTTTAACAGAACCGTACGGTACAATGCCAGTGCGAAACAGGACAGCGCCGGACAAAACCGGTGTCATGCGAAACACGAGAATGACAGAACAGCGCCGGACAAATGCGGCGCTCTGCGAAACACGAGAATGAAAAGAATGATTTGCGGCAATCTTTTTGAACAAAAGACCGGCCGCAATCTTACGATAGCCCAAAACGGCAGGAATCTTAAGATAGATGAAAAAGATAATTCGCACGCTGGTGATACTGCTGTGCATCTTTACAGCTTTTGTCATCGTTTTTTCACTTAGAATGAACCGGCGGGAGACGATCGTGACGGTCGAGGCCGACGATCCGACGCTCCCGGTCGCTTACATGCAGATCGGCACGACCACGGCAAACGAGATGTTTGCCTACCGGCATATGCTGCGGGAGGAGACCGAGAGGGAGAGCCTCACCCCCCTGCCGGTCGACCGTAATCTGGTCTTTTTGCTGGACCGGTATGAAAACAGCATAACCTCGATCCAGTATGAGCTCAAAAACATTGCAGACGGCACGGTTCTGGAGAACGGGCAGCTGACGGAGTACACCGAGGACAACGGCCGGATCTCGGCGCCCTTTACGATCCAGACCAGCATCCGCTCCGGACAGGAGTATACGCTGCTGTTTACCGTCGGCCTTGGCAGCGGGCAGCAGGTCTATTTCTACACCCGGCTGGTGCAGAACGGCTACATGGATCTGGCACCCTATTTTGCCTATGTGCAGACCTTTGCCGATACCTGCCTCAACAAGCTCTCCTCCGGTGAGCTGGGCGCTTACCTGGAGACGGACGCAAGCTTTCCAAACCGCAGCCTGCAGGATGTTACGATCTATTCGAGCACGGATATGGCCAGCTGGCTGAATATGGCGCCGACGCTGGTACGCCGCGGCATTCCCATCGTCCGGGAGGTCAACGCCTCCACGGTCAGCATGGAGCTGAACTATATCATCAGTGCGACGGACAGCTCCGGCAACGCGGAGTTTTACACAGTCAAGGATTATTTCCGCATGCGTGCGGGCTCAAAGGATATTGCCCTGCTGAACTTCAACCGCTGTGCGAGCGAGATCTTTGACGGCAGCGCGGTGGACGCCCAGACTGAGGATGGTCTGCTGCTCGGCGTGGCCAGCAGGGATATGGAATTTCGCGGAAGCCCGTCGGCAAAGATCGCCGCATTTGTCATGAACGGAGATCTCTGGTCCTATGAGCAGGAGACCGGCCGCTGCGCCAGGATCTTCAGCTTCCGGCAGGTCACCTCGCAGACCTATACCGGCACCCTGGATATCCGGACGGAAAATACCAGCCACGATATTGCCATCGAGCGGGTGGAGGATAATGGCGACGTCACCTTTGCGGTGTACGGCTATATGGCATCGGGAACCCATGAAGGCGAGACCGGCGTTTCCGTGTGCACCTACTATGCGGGACAAAACGCTGTTGTTGAGCGGATCTTTGTTCCCCTGAACCAGAGCTTTGATATCCTGAAGGAAAACATCTCCCGCCTGTCCTACGTCAACGCAGAGGAAAAGCTGTATCTCTTCCTGGGCTCTGAGCTTTGCGAGGTGAGCCTGGAGAACGGCAGCTACTCGATCATCCGGGAGGGGATCGGCGCGGACGGCTTTGTCGTCTCGGATTCCCAGCGGACCGCAGCCTTTGTCAATGGCGCCAACAACGGCGAGGCCGACGAGGCGACGATCATCGATCTGGATACCGGCAGAACATCCACCGTCCGGGCACCGGGCGGGCAGCGGATCATCAGCTGCGGCTTCTTAAATGAAGATCTGGTCTACGGACTTGTCCGGGAGGAGGATCTGGTCACCGATCTTTTCGGTGATACCCATTACGGGATCTGGCAGATCTGCATCCAGGGCATGGACGGCGAGGTCGAAAAGCAGTACGGCGAGGAAGGCACCTATGTGGTGGCTGTCCGGCAGGAGACGACCGGTCTGGAGCTGACACTGGCTTCTCGGACGACCGACGGCTTCCAGGTGACCGGCACCGACCACATTATGAACAACGAGCAGAAGGACACCGGAGTAAAGATCGCGCCGAGCGTTTACGACAGAAACGGCGAGCAGCTCTCCCTCGTTTTCCCGGAGAGTCTGATGTCCATTCCCACGCAGAAGACGGTCTATTCCAGTCTTGCCTACATCACCGGCGCGGAGACGGTCATTGAATGGCCGCAGGCTGATACGCTGGAATACCGGGTCTACGGTTACGGCGGACTGAACGGCCAGTATGAGGATTCGGGCGAAGCTGTGCAGGCGGCCAACGCCATTGCCGGTGTCGTGCTGAACCGGGCCCAGCAGTACATCTGGGAAAGAGGAAATTGGCTGCCGGTCTACACGGTGGATATGTCCGGCCTTCCGGCGGGCGTCCTGGACGCGCCGATGGATCAGGCGGAGCTGCAGAACATCCTGGGCGACAAATATACGGTCCTGGATATGGCCGGATGCACCCAGGAGAGCATGTATTATTACCTGTCCAAGGGCTATCCGGTCCTGGGCAAGTACAGCATCCGCAGCGGAGAGTACCTGACGATCGTCGGCTATGACTCCTATAATATCTGGGTCTATGACGGCGAGGGCGGCACCTACGCCATTGCCAACGAGGACTCGGCAAAGAATTTTGAACGGTACGGAAATGTATTCCTGACCTACTGCGCAAAATAAAAACAGGCCGGTAATTGCTTTACAAGGCGGAGCGATCCGCTATAATAGATAACATGCAGAAAAGAGGGACAGCACGCCTGTCGGAAGAAAGGAATAGGATAGAATGGAAAAACTGATCACCGTCAGAGAAATATATCGTTCCAGGGAGAAATATCTGGACCAGAAGATCGCGGTCGGCGGCTGGGTGCGCAGCATCCGGGATTCCCGTACCTTCGGTTTTCTTGTGCTGCACGACGGCTCCTGCTTTGATACGCTGCAGGTCGTGTATGGAGATGGACTGGCAAACTTCCAGGAGATCTCCTCGCTTAGCATCGGCTCGGCTGTCATCGTGCGTGGCACGCTGGTGGCAACACCAAACGCAAAGCAGCCCTTTGAGATCCAGGCGGACGCAGTCGAGACAGAAGGCGCATCCGCACCGGACTACCCGCTTCAGAAAAAACGTCACACTCTGGAGTACTTAAGGACCATGCAGCATCTGCGCCCCAGGACCAACACTTTCCAGGCCGTGTTCCGGGTAAGGTCCCTGACGGCCTACGCCATCCATAAATTCTTCCAGGAGAGGGATTTTGTCTATGTGCACACCCCGCTGATTACCGCCAGCGATGCGGAGGGCGCGGGAGAGATGTTCCGCGTCACCACGCTGGATATGGACAATGTGCCAAAGACCGAGGACGGCCAGGTGGATTTCTCTCAGGATTTCTTTAAGAAGTCCACAAATCTGACGGTCAGCGGCCAGCTCAACGCCGAGACCTTTGCCCAGGCGTTCCGCAACGTATATACCTTTGGTCCGACCTTCCGGGCGGAGAACTCCAACACGACGCGCCACGCTGCTGAGTTCTGGATGATCGAGCCCGAGGTGGCCTTCGCCGATCTGCAGGATGATATGGACCTGGCAGAGGCCATGCTCAAATATGTGATCCGTTATGTGCTGGAAAACGCGCCGGAGGAGATGAAGTTCTTCAACCAGTTCGTCGACAAGGGCCTTCTGGAGCGGCTGCAGCACGTGGTCTCCTCTGATTTTGGCAGAGTGACCTATACAGAGGCGATCGATATCCTGATGCAGCACAACGATGAGTTCCAGTACAAGGTGGAGTGGGGCAGCGATCTGCAGACCGAGCATGAGCGCTACCTGACCGAGCAGGTATTCAAAAAGCCCATCTTTGTAACGGACTATCCCAAGGAGATCAAGGCCTTCTACATGAAGCAGAATCCCGACGGAAAGACCGTGGCAGCCATGGACTGCCTGGTACCTGGGATCGGCGAGATCATCGGCGGAAGCCAGAGGGAGGAAGACCTCGGCAAGCTGAAGACCAGGATGGAAGAGCTGAACATGGATATGGACGGCTATGATTTCTATCTGGATCTGCGCAGATACGGCACGACCCGCCATGCCGGCTTCGGCCTGGGCTTTGAGCGCTGCGTGATGTATCTGACTGGCATGGGCAATATCCGCGACGTCATCCCGTTCCCGAGAACGGTCAACCACTGCGATCTGTAAAATAGTATAAAAAGGCGTGCGCCTTCCTTTTGGAAGGGACTGCCGCACCACTAATTCGTGCATAAATATCCTGCCAGGGAATACCTTTGTGCTGCTATAAAAAGGCAGAAGCAGGCAGGGATCTGAAGATCCTTTCGGCTGCCGGGTGTGCTCTCTCCAGGATGTTTATGCACGCTTTTTGTATAGTTGTGCAGTCCTTTTTTCATTTGCCAGGCAGTGCCTGTGCATCATGCACCGGATGCTGTGCGGCCCGCACCAAACATATGCTGTTGGTATACAATGTTTTTTGGCAGTTCGTGCAAAAAAACAAGGGTTTTCATTGCGTCTGCACAAAAAATGCGGTAATCTAGAGGAGGGAAATGAGAAGGGCTGCATAGGGCAGCCATGCAGCGGATGCCGTTGGCATAAATGGCCGGAGGCACTGGAGAACAGAAAATGAAACTAAGCATGTGGATGATTGCCAACCGGCTTTCCTCCCTTCTGGATATGGAGATCGATATCCGCTGGGATGCGCCGGCAATTTTAAATAGTGCAAGGACAGTGTACTCGACAAACTGCGTACACGTGTATCAGGAAAATGATCATGTCGTGTGCAGCGGCGAGGGAGACCGGATCCTGTTTTACAACCTGAGCGCGAAGGAGACCTTCGAGATCATTCAGGGTGTGTTTGATTTTTATGAGGACTGGGAGGACAAGATCGCCGAGGCAGCCCGCAACCAGGATTTCCAGAAGATCCTTGACCAGTGCTGGATCGTGTTTCAGAATCCGCTGATCCTGCAGGATGCCAACTATAAGGTTCTGGCCATGAGCCGGGAGCCGGATATCGGCGATATGGACGAAGAGTGGAACTATCTGAAGACCTACGGGTACTCCTCGCTCAACAGCCTTCGGTACATGCGGGAGGAGCATCTGGAGACGAACTTTACCCGCTATGGGCACAAGACCACAAGCTTTAAAGAGGGAGAGCCCTACCGCTATGGCGGCATCTCCTACAATATGCAGTTCAACAGCATCGCCTGCGGAAGGATGCTGGTCCTGGAGAAAAAGCGCAAGTTCAACAACGGTGACTTCCAGCTGCTTGAGCGGCTTGCCCAGTATCTGGAGCCGATCCTGGGCGCGTCCGGCGGAGAGAGCCGGCAGCAGTTTAACGCCTTCTATGCGCTGATCTTCCACAAGACCTACGACGAGAAGGAGCTGGAGCTGCAGATGAAGTTCCAGAACTGGGATCGGAAGGATACCTACCAGCTGGTTCTGCTTCAACCCTGGGAGCTCCACAATCAGGGCTTCCCGGAGGCACTTCATGTGCTCAGCGCCATGATCTCCCGGCAGATCACCGAGGGCGTGGTCATCACCAAACGCCCGTATATCCTGCTGCTGGTCAACCGGGCGGTCTCGGAGGATCCGGAATTCCTGAACTTTTTGACCGGACTTTCCCGGAACAACCCGATCGTCACGGCATTCAGCCTGCCGATCGCGGGGCTGGATTCGGTCAGCTTCCTGTTCCGGCAGGCGGTAAAGACGATCCAGCTGGGCCTGATGCAGGATACCGACGAGCGCATCTTCTTTTTCGGCAATTACGGGGTAAACTTTATCCTGGAATGCAACAACGATCTGGACAAGATCCACGCCTGCCATCCGATGATCCTGAAGCTCTGGAAGGACAAGCAGGAGCGGGGCGACGAGCTGTATGATACGCTGAAGTCCTATCTCGACTATGAGCGCTCGCTCAGCCGCACGGCCGCCCATCTGTATTCCCACCGGAATACGATCCTCTACAGGATCCACAAGTGCGAGGACATGCTGCATTCCGATCTGAACGATATTCAGGAACGGTATTACATCCGCCTGTCGATGGAGATCATCGAGCGGCAGAACACGGTGGCCGGTAGCACGATCCCGGCCGGCGGCTACGGCGGACTGGAGTAAGTTCCCGGCGACCTTAAAAAAGCAAAAAAAGGACTGCCGCCAAGGCAGCTTCGCCTTGCATGGCAGTCCTTTTATGAACGGATGTCCGGCAATTCGGACACGTCAACGATCAGTCGACCGGATGGAAATCCTCCTTGCCGACGCCGCAGAGCGGGCAGCCCCAGTCATCGGGAAGATCTTCAAAAGCGGTTCCGGGAGCAATGCCGTTTTCCGGATCGCCCTCTTCGGGATCGTAAACATAACCACAGGTATCACACTCGTATTTCTGCATAGTAAAGCACCATCCTTTCACAGAGTCTAAAAATTTGGGCAAAGCCTCATGTCCGCCGCAGCGGCCGGAAGCCGAAAGGCCGGACGGGTGACTTTTAGCAGATTATATAACGTCCGGCGGCAGGTTGGCAAGGAAAATCCGCCGCGCGGGGATGGGAAGTACAGCCGCTTCGGGCGGCAGAGGAAATTATGGAATTTCGTCCATGCATCGATATCCACAACGGAAGAGTCAAGCAGATCGTCGGCGGGAGCCTTAGGGATGAAGGCAGCCAGGCACAGGAAAACTTTGTCTCCGACAAGGACGGCGGCTGGTACGCTGACCTGTATCGGAGTCTTTCCCTTCCCGGGGGCCATGTTATCCTGCTGAATCCGGCAGGTTCTCCCTACTACGAGGCGACAAAGGCAGAGGCGATGAAGGCCTTCCGCGAATGGCCCGGCGGCCTGATGGCCGGCGGCGGTATCCGTGCGGATAACGCAGAGGAGTTTCTGGATGCCGGGGCCAGCCACGTGATCGTGACTTCCTACGTCTTTCGTGACGGAAAAGTCGATCTGGAGAATCTGGAGCGCATGGTCCGCGCGGTCGGAAGGGAAAGACTGGTGCTCGACCTGTCCTGCCGCAGGCGGGATGGAAAATATTATGTGGTCACCGACAGGTGGCAGAAATTTACCGATATGGAAGTAACCGGGCAGAGCCTGTCCTTTTTTGCCGGATACTGCAGCGAGTTTTTAATCCACGCAGCAGACGTGGAGGGAAAGGCTGCCGGCGTGGAGAGGCCTCTGGTCGAGATGCTTGCCCGGACAGAGGACGTCCCCATGACCTACGCGGGAGGCGTCGGAAGCTATTCCGACCTGGAATGGCTGAAAAAGGCAGGAAAGGACAGAATCAATGTTACGATAGGAAGTGCGCTGGATCTGTTCGGCGGAAATCTGGAATTTGAGCAGATCCTCAGAATATGCCGAAGACAGGGGGTATGACAAATAGAGATATCGTACTGTAATGTGCAAAATGCATAAAACTTCCTGCCTAAAACGAAAATTGCTATACTTTTCGGGCACAGGTGATATAATGTAAAATGAATTAGGTGTCAACATCCATTGGGAGGAAAATGTAACTATGATTATTATTGGTGAGAAAATCAACGGCTCGATTCCATCTGTAGCAGACGCAATCGCCAGAAGAGATGCTGAGTTCATCAAACAGCGTGCGATCATACAGGCTGAGGCAAGAGCAGACTTTATCGACTGCTGTGCGTCCGTTCCGGAGATCGAGGAAGTTGAGACGATGAAGTGGATGATCGACTGCATTCAGGAAGTTACAGACGTTCCGATCGCAGTTGACAGCCCCAGCGCAAATGTCCTGAAGGAAGTTTTCCCGTACTGCAAACGTCCGGGTCTGATCAACTCCGTATCCGGTGAGGGAAACAAGATGGACATCCTGTTCCCGGCGATCGCTGATACCAAGTGGGAAGTCGTTGCCCTCTGCAGCGATGACAAGGGTATCCCGAAGACTGCCGGCGACCGCCTGAGAGTATTCCACGACATCATGGCAAAGGCAAAAGAGTATGGAATCGCTCCGAACCGCATCCATATCGATCCGCTGATCGAGATGCTCTGCACCTCTGAGGACGGTATCGCAATGGTCGAGGAAGTCATGCACACCATTCGTGATGAGTATCCCACCATTCACATCACCGGCGCAGTCAGCAATATCTCCTTCAACCTGCCGGCTCGTAAGCTGGTTAATATCGGATTCACCTGCCTGGCCATGAAGGCCGGACTTGACAGTGCAATCTTCGATCCGACAAACCGTGACCTTCTTGGCGTTATCTTCGCTACTGAGGCCCTGCTCGGAAACGATGACTATTGCATGGAATACATTGACGGATTCCGGGATGGCCTGTACGGACCCAAGAAGTAATAAACGGATGCGGCGATGACGCCGCCCGTGTAACTGACGTACGCTGTAAATATCCAGATTTTTAAATCCGGACGCAGGTGCTGATGCGGATCGGTTCCTGTTTGTGCGGTTCCGGATCTAAAAATAAATAAAGAAACATCTATTTTTTTAAGAAAGCGGAGGACTAAATTATGTCGAAAATTGATGAAGTTGCTGAGCTGATCGAGCGTGGACGTGCAAAAAAGGTTCCGGCTGCCGTTGAGGCTGCTCTGGCTGATGGCTGTGATCCCACTGAGATTCTTCAGAAGGGCATGATCGACACCATGGGCGTTGTCGGTGAGAAGTTCAAAAACAACGAGATCTTTGTTCCTGAGATGCTGGTAGCTGCAAAAGCTATGAAGGCTGGTGTTGAGGTTCTTAAGCCCCACCTTGCTTCCGGCGCTGCAGGTGCTCTTGGCAAAGTTATCATTGCTACCGTCGCTGGCGACCTGCATGATATCGGCAAGAACCTGGTTGCTATGATGATTGAGTCCGCTGGATTCGAAGTTATCGACCTTGGCGTTGATGTTCCGGCTGATAAGATCATCGAGTGCGTAAATGCAAATCCGGATACCAAGATCGTTGCCTGCTCTGCACTGCTGACAACCACTATGCCGTCCCTTCGTGACACTGTTGCCGCTCTGAACGGTGCACCGTTCCGCAGCAACATCAAGGTCATGGTCGGCGGAGCTCCCATTACTCAGGAGTTCGCTGATGAGATCGGCGCTGATGGATATTCTGAGGATGCTGCTTCCGCAGCTGAGCTGGCTAAGAAGCTGGTTGGCGCTGCATAAATAACAGCATAATACCTTAACGTACGGGTTATCTTGAATTCCGGCGCTCCGAAGCTGTTGCTCCGGAGCGCTTTTTCATTATTTGAGGAGAACGGTATGGCAAAGCTTTATACGGTTTCCTTCCATCTGAAAAATAAGGAAGTGACTGTTGAGGAGGGGACGACGATCCTCGAGGCCGAGCGGCTGGCAGGACTTGAACCTGATGCACCCTGCGGCGGTGCAGGAAAATGCGGAAAATGCAAGGTCAATATTGAGAAGGGCAAGCGTACGGGTGTTGTGCTTGCCTGTCAGGAAAAAGTTGAGAGCGATCTCGTGGTCGATCTGATGGTGAACGAGGGTGTTCACCGGATCCTCGAGGGAGGAATGGAGCGTCAGGTCGAGATGGATCCCCAGATCGCCTGGAAGGATGGCAGTGACAGGCCATTTTATCTGATGGCCTTTGATATAGGAACAACGACCGTCGTCGGCTATCTGCTGGACGGCGGCACAGGCAGTGTGCTGCAGACCGTCAGCCGGATGAATCCGCAGCATGCCTTTGGCGGAGATGTTATCTCCAGGGCCAACTATGTGCTGGAGCATGGAGATGCTGGCCAGAAGGAGATGCGCAAGGTCATCGTGGATGCGCTGAACGGACTGCTTGCCGAGGCTGCCCGGGATCAGGGCATTTCTGTGGAGGAGATCCTGCAGGCCTCCGTGGTCGGAAATACCTGTATGCATCATCTGTTTTACGGCGTATCGCCCCAGTCTCTGGTTCTGGCGCCCTATGTGCCGGCGATCCGGGAGGGCATGATCCTGACGCCGGAGCGGGCAGGCCTGAAAATAGCAAAGGAGGGCAGGGTTTTCCTGCTTCCCAACATCGCCGGCTTTGTCGGCGCCGATACGGTCGCCTGTATGCTGGCCACAGCATTTGATACCATCACCCAGCCGTCACTGATGATCGATATCGGCACGAACGGCGAGCTGGTCATGACAAACGGGACCCGGATGGTCACCACGTCGACGGCAGCCGGTCCGGCCTTTGAGGGCGCAAAGATCGAGTGCGGCATGCGCGGCTCGGACGGTGCCATCAGCCATCTGAAAGAGACAGAAGACGGTTTTGAGCTGGAGATCGTTGGAAATACGAAGGCTGTGGGTATCTGCGGTTCCGGTCTTCTGGACATTCTGGCCTATCTGATCCGCCGCGGTTTTGTCAATTCCTACGGCGGCTTTAGGGACGAGGATGACCTGGAGGATCCGGCAGCCATCGCGCAGAAGGACCGTCTGGTGCAGATCGGCGGGCAGAAGGCATTCCTGCTCATCCCCGGCAGCGAGACGGCAAACGGCGCGGACATCTACCTGAGCCAGAAGGACATCCGTGAGGTGCAGCTGGCCAAGGGCGCGATCGCGGCCGGCATCGAGATCATGGCAGGCAAGCTTGGCATCGAGCCGGCGGACCTGCAGGCGGTATACCTGGCCGGTGCTTTCGGAAACTATATGGATGCAGGAAGCGCCTGCGAGATCGGCATGATCCCCTACGAGCTGAAGGAGCGCATCCATCCCATCGGCAATGCGGCCGGTGAGGGTGCAAAGCTGGCGGTCAAGAACTTCGGGCAGTATGAGTACGCCTGCCGCCTGTCGGAGATGGCAGACTTCATCGAGCTTGCCAACGAAAGTATCTTCCAGGATACCTTTGTGGATCATCTGGAATTTGAGCGGGCCCCCGAAGACTGATGAATCTTTCCCTCCGGAAGGCGAAGACAGCCTGAACCCTAAAAAAGAAAGGAATTAAACAATATTTATGCTTGAGGAATTAAAGAAACAGGTATTTGAGGCAAATATGCTTCTGCCAAAATACGGACTGGTGACCTTTACCTGGGGCAATGTGAGCGGAATCGACCGGGAAAGCGGTCTGTTCGTGATCAAGCCCAGCGGTGTACCCTACGAGGAACTGGGACCGGACGACATGGTGGTCGTGAATCTGAAGGGAGAAAAGGTGGAGGGAAAATACAATCCTTCATCGGATACCCCCACCCATACCGTGCTCTACAACCGCTTCCCGGAGGTCGGCGGCATCGTGCATACCCATTCTCCCCTGGCGACCAGCTGGGCGCAGGCGGGCAGAGATATCCCCTGCTACGGAACGACCCATGCGGATTACTTTTACGGAGAGATCCCCTGTGTACGCAATCTGACCAAGGAGGAGATCGAGGAAGCCTATGAGTGGAACACAGGCGTCCTGATCGCCGATGATTTTGCGGCGAGAGGAAAAGACCCGGCCGCCGTACCCGGTGCGCTTTGCAAGAACCACGGCGTCTTCACCTGGGGCAAGGATGCCCATGAGGCGGTCCACAATGCAGTCGTTGTGGAGGAGGTCGCAAAGATGGCAGCCTGGAGCGAGATGATCAATCCCGAGATCGGACCTGCCCCGCAGGAGCTTCAGGACAAGCATTATTTCCGTAAGCACGGCGCAAATGCCTACTACGGACAGAAATAGAAATTGAAATAGTAAGGATTTATTGCGGAATGATAGGAATTGGTATTGATACCGGCGGCACCTACACGGACGTCGTCGTCTATGACATGGACAACAGGGAGGTGCTCTGCTCCGGCAAGACACCGACGACCAGGGACGATCTGGAAAAGTGTATTCTGAAAGCTCTGGATTCCATGGACAAAACCTATGTAAAGCAGGCAGAGCTTCTTGCGATCTCAACAACTCTGGCCACAAATGCCTGCCTGGAGAACAAGGGAGGCAGAGCCAAGGGATTGATGATCGGCATGGAGCCGAAGTCTACGCTGAACCTGGAGCAGGTCTATGCCCGCTACGGGCTGCGCGACATCGAGCAGCTGGTCTTTATCGACGGACGTCCGGAGAATATATATGTCAATCCGATCGAACCGGATTGGGATGACCTTGCCGCAAAGGCCGCGGATATGTTCCGGGGCTGCAAGGCCGTCGGCATCACCCAGATCTATCCGAGAGCAAACGGCGGCCGTTTTGAGCGCATCGCAAAGCAGATCCTTTCAGAAAAGCTGGATGTGCCCATCACGACAGCCTTTGAGATGTCGGATGATGTGGATCCTCTCCGCAGAGGTGCGGGAACTCTGCTCAACGCCAGACTGATCCCGCTGATCGATGATTTCATGAAAGCGGTGCGCCTGGCTCTTTCCGAGCGCGGCCTGGATATCCCCATCGCCGTTGTGTGCAGCGACGGAAGCCTTCTGACCGAGGAGATGGCAAAAGAGCAGCCGGTCGGCACACTGCTGTCCGGTCCAGCCGCGAGTGTCATCGGCGGAAGTGTGATCGCCGGCGAGCCCGACGCGCTGATCGTGGACATGGGCGGAACGACGACGGATATCGCCCTGATCCGGGACGGACGTCCGATCCTGGCAAAGGACGGCATCAGCATCGGTCCGTGGAAGACGACAGTCAAGGGCCTGTATGTCAATACCTCGCTGCTTGGCGGCGACAGTGCCGTTCGTTTTTCTGAGGGGGAGATCGTGCTGGAGGGCGACCGGGTGATCCCGCTGTCCGTGCTGTCATCCACCTATCCCTATGTGACAGACCGGCTGAAGGAACTGGCCGATGAGGGCAGACATCATACCCGGATGCTCAGCGAGTTTATGGTCCTCCAGAATGACATCGGGGACAATCCGAACTACACTGCGGCTGAGCGGCATATCTGCGATATCCTGCGCGGACATCCGCTGATCCTCGAGGATCTGGCCGAACAGCTGGATACCAGCATCTACAAGCTGAATACCGAGCGTCTGGAGGAGGAAGGCGTCCTGATGCGGAGCGGTCTGACACCGACCGACATGATGACGATCTGCGGTGACCTGGACTTCTACCGTCCCGATGCGGCAAAGCAGGCACTGCGCTTTCTGTCGAAAAACACCGGCGTTTCCGAGACGGAGATTCCGGCGACGGTATACCGGCTGGTCGAGAAAAAAATGTACTGCCAGATCGCGGAGATCCTGCTGCTGCAGAAGTATCCGAAAAAATGGCGGCTCCTGGGAGAGGACGGCGTCCGGCTGCTGATCGAGCAGTCCTTCGAGGAAGCCTATGCCGAGGCACTGACCCGCAAAAAGCCGGAATGGATGCGGCTTGCCCTGACGACAGATCTGCCGATCATCGGCGTAGGCGCACCGATCCATATCTTCCTGCCGCGTGTGGCACAGCTGCTGGGGACAAGGGCGATCCTGCACCAGTATTCCTCCGTGGCCAACGCCCTCGGCGCGATCGCCAGCCAGGTGGTCACCCGGGTGACGATCCGCGTGCACGCCGACTATGTCGGTTCCATGCCGGATGGCTACTCCGTCATGGATGGCGAAAACAGGATCAAATTTGAGCACTATCCCGATGCAGAAAAATACGCCTCCGACCTGGCGCTGCGTCTGGTCCGTGAGAAGGCCAGAAGAAACGGCAATTCGGAGACGCCGCACATCGAGATAAAGGCGGAAAAGATCTATGGCGTCGGCGTCTACTTCGAGACCGTGGTAGAAGCCATCGCGACGGATGAGTTTAAGGTTTAAATAATAAAAACTGAAAAATGAGGGCTGTCGCATAAAGCAATGACGTGCTTAAACATTCTTTCGGGAAACGCTCCCGCTCTGTCCTCGCGCATCGGTTCTAAGTCGGAATCTATAAATAGATTCCTCCAAGAACCGGCGCTGCGGATGTTCCCTTCAGAATGTTTGTGCACGTTTTTGCTTTTGGGCGACAGCCCCTTTTTTCGTGTTCGGCGAACGGTAGTTCAGATTTCTCCAGAAATTGGTGTTGCGGATGTTCCCTGCAGAATATTTACGCATTTCATTTTCCTGAGGCCAGCAACCCCTTTTTCCGCCTTCGGCGGATCTTTTTTTTATGCCGGATTTCCGTTTTCCTGGCGGGTCAGGCTGAGCTCGTCGTCGGAGAGGATGGCCGGGAAGCGGATTTCTACGTCGGTTCCTTTGCCTTCCTGGCTGCGGTAGGTCAGGCCGTAGCCTGTTCCGTAGAGGACCTGCAGACGCCGGTGGGTGTTGTAGATGGCGATGTGGTTGCCTTTGCCTCCCTGGGCATGCTTTTTCTTTAGGATGCCGGCGAGTTTTTCTTTGGATATTCCTACGCCATCGTCGGAGACCAAAAGGACGATGTCGTTTTCTTCCAGCCATCCGGTCAGTACGATCGCGCCGCGGTGGCTTTCTTTTTCCAGTATGCCGTGGACGATGGCGTTTTCTACGATGGGCTGCAGTGTCAGTTTTGGAATGCGGTATTCCAGCAGGCTGTCGGGTACGTCGACGACGAAGTCGATGCTGTCCTCGAAGCGCATGTTCTGGAGGCGGACGTAGATCGTGACGTGCTCGATTTCTTCCTCCAGGGAGTTGATACTGTTTTTCCGGCTTAGGGTCAGGCGGTAGAAGCGGGAGAGGTCCCGGATCGCCTGATTTGTTTCTCTTGTGCGGCCCTGCTGGGCCATCCAGCCGATCATTTCCATGGTGTTGTACAGGAAGTGCGGATTGATCTGTGCCTGCAGTGCGTTGAACTCGGCGATGCGGATCTCCTCGGCATCCTCCTGCTGTTTTTGCATGAGGTTGTTGATCTGGCGGGCCATGTAGTTGTAGGAGTCGATCAGCTCACCGACCTCGTCCTGCTCGGATGGGGAATCTATGGGTACGGGCGGTGCGTTTTTTACCAGACTCATCTGTTCGCTTACGGCCTGAATTCTTCTGGTCAGGGAGTGGGACAGCCACATGGACAGCAGGACGCCCAGTATGGCGGCCAGAGCCCAGAGGAACAGAAATCCGTAGAACAGCGAATTGGCTCTTTGCTGCAGCGGTGCGGAGGGCACGATGGATACCAGGACCCAGTCTGCGGCGGCCAGATAGTAGTAGCCGACGTAGATGTTTTCTCCCAGGACCTGTTTTTCCAGAAATCCGTTGGAGGACATCAGGTTTTCCTGTATGCTTTCGTAGTCCATGTAGTAGATGCCAAGCTGAGCAGGGTCGGTGGAGGCGGCCACGGCATCCCGCTCGTTGGTGATGTAGGACAGGCTGCCTACGCCTGGAAGGTTTTCCGCCAGGATGGCCTTCAGATCCTCGGAGGGAAAATAGGCGGCCAGGAAGCACCGCAGGGTGATCCCGGATTTTTGCCTTATATAGACTGGACGAATATACGCCAGATCGCCAAGCTCCTGCTCCTTTCTGCCCAGGTAAAAGGATGGACAGAACAGAGTGGAGGGGCGGCTCGCCGAAAAGATGCCGTACCAGTAGGTCGCGCTGATCCGGGATATCGGGGCATAGATGGAGTCGCTGCCGGCAGCCGAGAAGACAGGGGCATTCTGCTCCAGCGGAAGGTACAGGCGGATGTTGGTGACCGGAGAGTCGGCCAGGATCTGCTGGTATTCTTCCTCGAAGGCGGCTGCACTTTCGGAGGAGACGACCTCCTCCAGCTCATCCTCCAGGGCAGTACCGAGAAGCGTCTGCAGATAGTCTGTCTGCCGGAGGGCTGTACTGGTCCTTACGACACTGGCAAGATAGTTATCCAGAACAGGTGCTGTCACGGATGCCGCGGTCTGTTCGGCACGGATCGTATCGGAGGTGATCAGCTGCAGGCCAAAGCGCAGCAGGATGGCCATCAGGAACAGCATTGGCACAGAAACGGCCAAAAGGATCATCAGAAACAGTTTTGTCCGGATCCGGAAGCTGCCGTAGCTCTGCCGGATGGAATGGAACAGGTTCATGGCTTCTGCCTGCTTTCTCTGTATTCAGAAGGGGAAAGGCCGGTATGCTTTTTGAAGGCCTTGCCAAAATAGTTGCTGTCATTGTAGCCGACCCGGGATGCGACCTCGGCGATGTTGTTCCGGGGATCGGCGAGGAGCTCTCTGGCCTTGTCAAGCCGGTACTCCGTGAGAAACTGGTTCAGGGTCTGGCCGGTCTCGTTTTTGAAGACCGTGCAGGCGTAGGAGGCGGACAGGTTGGCGTAGTCGCTGATCTCCTTGGTCGAGAGGGAGGGATCGGCATAGTGGCTGCGGATATAGTTTTTGATCAGGTACACCGAAGAGTTTTCGGGTACATAATTTTCGATATCCTGCAGGTAGGAGCCCAGCATTTCTCCAAGCAGCGCGTGGAGCTCCGGGAAGGAGAAGGACTGATTCAGGGAGATCAGGGCTTCCTCCGAGGTGCTCTGCAGTCCGGATCCGGGCAGCTGGCGCTGCCTGCGCTGCTCCAGGATCAGGGAGGCGAGCTGGTAGTAGGCCGACATGACGGAGGCCCGCATCAAAGCGGTGTTTCCGGAGACTGCGCGAAACAGCTCGCCGGTCAGCGATTCGATCGCCTGCCGGTCGGCGTTTCGGATCGCCGGGAAGAGCTGCTCATAGATATCCTGGGGATCCTGGCCGGAGGCGGGGATCTCGTCCCCGACGATCAGGCAGGTGCCCGGTGGGCAGAAAAAGCACTGCTGCAGGGCGATGACCGCGCTGCTGTAGGATTCATAAAGGCCGCGGATGCCGCTCACGATGGTGCCGGCGGCAAGATACCAGGAAAGGTTCTGTTCTGCAAGGAGCTTTTGCAGATAGTCGGTGACCATCCGGACGGTCGTCAGGCTGAAATCATCCTTCCGGAACAGATGAAAAACAATCATGCCGGAACGTTTTTCACCACTGATGACATGCATATGGAAGTTCCGGATATAGTCATGGAGGGCAGCGGTCAGCTCTTCGGGGTAGGAGGCATGGAAGGGCCTGCGCTCGTCTGCCAGGAGGATGACCGTAAAGGCGGCGTGGAAGAGATCTGCCGATCCGTATTTGCGGCAGTAGCTGCGGCTGAGGCTTTCGACCTGCTCACTGGAGGTGCTGTAGGGCAGGGTCAGGGACAGGGCAAGCCGTGAGGCGGCGGCAGAGTCTGAGAAGGATTCCGCGCTGCGGCTCTCGTCGATGGCTTTTTTGCGGGCGATGGCGGTCTGCACAGCCTCGCGGATCTCCGCAAGGTCCAGCGGCTTTTCCACATAGCTGACCGCCTGAAGCCGGATGGCCGCCTTCAGGTATTCTTTGTCTGAAAAACCGCTCATGAAGATAAAGACCGAATCCGGCAGGAACTGGCGGATCCGCTCGAGCATATCGATGCCGGACATGCGGGGCATGCGCACATCGCTCAGGATAATGTCAGGCTTGTGAAGGGCAGCGGCCTGGCAGCCGTCCAGTCCGTCGGAGGCCTGGCAGACCTCGTCGATCCCGAGCTTCATCCAGTTTATCGAGGCGGCAAGACCATTTCGGGTCAGGGCCTCATCATCCACGATCAGCAGCTTCATCTTATTCCTCCAGGGCGTTTTTTGCCCGCGTTCTCCGCCGTTGATTTTCATTTGATGAACAGGGTATGCCGCAGGTCTTCGGCCGCTATGTAAGGATCCGGCCATTGCTGCGCGGTGCCTTTTTGGATGCGCAGCTGTCCCGATGCGGGAAACAGGCGGGCATACCTCAGATACTGGAATTATCATATCATAAATCCGGTTATTTTTACCTAATTCCTAAAAATATTACTCTTCTATGGTTTTACTCTTAAATGGTAAACTGTTTTCAGTATGGAAAGGAGGACGAGAGCGTGTCAGAAGATTTAATTCTGGAACTCAAAGGTATCACTAAGATTTTCCCGGGCGTTAAAGCATTGAACAACGTGCATTTTCAGCTGCGCCGGGGAGAGGTACATGCTCTGATGGGAGAAAACGGAGCAGGTAAGTCGACCTTCATCAAGGTCATTACCGGCGTACATGCGGCTGAGGAAGGCCACATGTATCTCAACGGCGAGGAGGTCCACTTCAAGGGCCCGAAGGATGCACTGGCAGCCGGTATCGCTGCTGTGTACCAGCATCCGACGATCTATCCCGAGCTGTCGGTAACCGAAAACATTTTCATGGGTCACGAATTCAAGAAGAACGGCATGATCCAGTGGAATGCCATGAACAAGGAGGCCAAGGCACTTCTTGACCGGCTGAACGCGAACTTCAAGCCCACCGAGGAAATGGGTGCCCTGTCTGTTGCCCAGCAGCAGATGGTCGAGATCGCGAAAGCTCTTTCCACCAACGCAAAGATCATTATTCTGGATGAGCCCACGGCTGCCCTGACAGCCAGCGAGTCCCAGGAGCTGTACCGCATCGTGGATCAGCTGAGGGATGAGGGCGTTTCCATCATCTTTATTTCCCACCGTATGGAGGATATGTACCGTCTGGCTACAAGAGTTACGGTATTCCGTGATTCCCAGTATGTCGGCACGTACGATGTCAACCAGATCACGACGCCGGATCTGATCAAGGCCATGGTCGGCCGTGAGATCAAGGATATGTATCCGAAGCCGCAGGTCGAGATCGGCGAAGAGATCTTCCGTATCGAGAACTTCAGCCGCATGGGTTACTTCAAGAATGTTTCCCTGAACGTCAAGGCCGGCGAGATCGTCGGACTGACAGGCCTTGTCGGCGCAGGCCGTACCGAAACCTTCCAGGCTGTCTGCGGCATCGAAAAGCCCGACTCCGGCAAGGTATTCGTAGAGGGCAAGGAAGTCCATATCGCAAAACCGAAGGATGCGATGGACGCCGGTATCATTCTGCTGCCTGAGGATCGTCGTGAGCAGGGCCTGATCCTTACCTGGGGTCTGGGCGACAACGTCATCCTTCCGATCCAGGATACCCTGGCAAAGGGACCCTTCAAGGTTCTGAACGAGAAGAAGGAGAGAGAGCTTTCCAAACAGTATCTGGAGGAGGTCGATACAAAGGCTGTCACGATCTTCGACCATGCCAGCACGCTTTCCGGCGGTAACCAGCAGAAGGTCGTCGTTGCCAAGGCACTTGCTTCCGATAATATGAAGATCCTGATCATGGACGAGCCGACAAAGGGTGTCGACGTCGGTGCGAAGGCTGAGATCTATGCGATCATGGGCGAGCTGGCGCTGAAGGGCTACGGCATCATCCTGATCTCCTCCGAAATGCCGGAGATCCTGGGCATGAGCGACAGGATCTATACGATGTGCAAGGGCCGGATCACCGGCTGCCTGGATATCGCAGAGGCTACTCAGGAGGCTCTGCTTGAGCTCTCCATGGAGAAAGGCAACAATAAGGAGGTGGCAGAATAATGGAAAACAAGAAATCCTTATGGAAGAAGCTGACCGGTTCACGTGAAGCCAGCCTGATCCTGATCCTTGTCATTCTTCTGATCGTGGTACAGATCCTGAGCAAAGGAACCTTCCTTACGCTTTCCAACTTCGGACAGATCTTCCGCAACAATGCCCTGACCATGCTGATGGCTCTTGGCATGCTGTGCGTCCTTCTGACCGGCGGCATCGATATCTCCATCACCTCCGTGCTGGCTTTCGCAGGCATGACCATCGGTCTGCTGCAGAAATATGATATCCTGCACAACACACTGCTTCTGTTCATCATCGCAGGCGCGATCGGTATCGGCTGCGGCTGCCTGAACGGTCTGATCATCTCCAAGGGTAAGGTTGCTCCCATTATTTGTACGATGGGTGCCATGTACATCTGGAGAGGACTTGCCTACGTTATCAGTAACAACAACTGGGCATCCGGTGCCGATGTTGCCGGCTTCTCTGATTTCGGTAAAGACGGTACGGTCGGCCCGTACATCATCCTGGTCGTTGCCTATGTCGCCTTCTACATCATCATGAAGTGGACGACCTTTGGCCGCAGGATCTACGCTGTCGGCAGCAATGCAGAGGCAGCAAGAGTTTCCGGTATCAATGTTGACCGCGTGATCATCCGCGCTTATGCGATCATGGGCCTTCTGGCTGGTATCGCCGGTGCGCTTTCCGTTTCCATCTACGCATCCGCTCAGCCGAACATGCAGTACGGCAAGGAGATGGATGTTATCGCAGCCTGCGTTATCGGCGGCGTCAGCATGAGCGGCGGCCGCGGCTCCGTTACCGGAACCTTCCTCGGCGCACTGTTCTATGCTATCGTTGCTAAAGCTCTTCCGCTGGTCGGTCTCGAGTCGATCTGGCAGAACCTGATCAAGGGTATCATCATCCTGGTCGTTGTCCTGCTGAACGTTGTCACCCAGCGTGCTATGGACAGAGCTAATCTGGAAAGAAGGGAGATGTAATCATGGCAGGAAAGTCCGGAAGAGAAATAAACAATGTTCCCCAGGGCGGGCTCAAAAAGAAGATCCTGAGCTGGGAAGGCGGTCTGGTGGTCATCTTCATCGCCGTCCTGATCCTCGGAGCAAGCATCTCCAAAAACTACAACTATGTATCCGTCCTCCGCGAAATGCCGAAGTACCTCTGTGAGATCTTCATGATGTTCGCCATGGGCTATATCCTGATCATCGGGGAGATCGATATCTCCGTCGGCGCGACCGTATGTCTGGCCGCAACGATGGGCTGCCTGGCAGGAAATGCCGGTGCACCGCTGATCGTTGTCGCTCTGGTCTGCCTGGGTGTCGGCTGCCTGGCCGGCTGCCTGAACGGCTTTATTATGACCCATTTCCAGGAGCTTCCCGCGATGATCGTTACGCTGGGCACGCAGATCATCTTCCGCGGTATCGCCGAGGTTACCCTTGGCAGCGGCGGTTCCATCTCCTTCAAGAACAGCAAGGTCATCATGCCCCTGGCAAAGATGGTCGGTCCTTTCCCGGTCGCCTTCTTCCTGGTTGTTATCGTGGGCGTGATCTTTACCCTGGTTCTGCTGCGGACGACCTTCGGCCGCAAGCTGTACGCCATCGGAAGCAACCGGACAGCAGCGCTGTACGCCGGTATTCCGGTACAGAAGATCCGCATGATCTGCTTCGTTCTGATCGGAACCATGGCAGGCCTGTGCGCACTGTTCTACCTGTCCACCACCTTCGGTGCAAACACCACCACCGGACAGGGCTATGAGATGGATGTCATCGCCATGTGCGTATTTGGCGGCATCGCCACCACCGGCGGCAAGGGCAACCTGATTGGTGCAACCATCGCCGGCTTTACCATCGTCTGCCTGCGTATCGCACTTGGACAGAGAAACATCAATACACAGCTGATCCTCGTTATCATCGGTGTTCTGCTGATCGTGTCCGTTCTTCTCCCGGGCATCACCCAGTCCATCCAGAACAAGAGGAAAAAAGCAGCAAACGCGTAAACCGAGAGCTTCCTGCTCTCCGGAGCAGGAAGATTTTCCTTAAAATCAAAAGATTTTACCGTTTTCCCTTTGACAGGCGGATGGTAAACTCTGTATCAGTAAAATGATATACAGCCACAGAGGCTTGTATATAAAGAATTTTTAGGAGGGAAACTAAAATGAAAAAACAGATTGTAAGCGTTCTTCTCACCGCTACAATGGCTGCTGGCCTTCTGGCCGGATGCGGCGGCTCCTCTTCCGAGCCTGCAGCAGCTTCCAGCGCAGCAGCTGAGACTGCAGCTTCCAGCGCAGCAGCAGAGACCACTGGCGAGGCTAAGACCTACGCACTGGTTACCAAGTCTGCAGGAAACCCGTTCATGGAGCTCCTGGCTCAGGGCTTTACCGAGGCCGTTGAGGGCGCAGGCGGACAGGTTGTTATCCAGAATCCGGAGTCTGCTACCGCAGATGCTCAGATCTCTGCCATCAACTCCCTGATCTCCCAGGGCGTAGATTCTATCTGCGTCAGCGCTAACGATGCAAACGCTCTGTCTGCAGTTCTGCAGCAGGCAAAGGATGCCGGCATTCAGGTCCTGACCACTGACTCTGATGTTGAGGCTTCCAGCCGTTCCGTATTCGTAGGACCGGCAGGTGTTGATGATGTTGCTGTCTGCCTGATGGATGCCATCCTTGACATCTCCGGCGGCGAGGGACAGTACGCAATCCTTTCCGCTACCTCTCAGGCTACCAACCAGAACGCATGGATCGATTCCATGAAGGCTCTGGCTGAGTCCGATGAGAAGTATGCAAACCTTGAGCTGGTTGAGGTTGCTTATGGTGATGACGAGCCCCAGAAGTCCACTGACCAGACCCAGGCTCTGCTTCAGAAGTATCCGGATCTGAAGGTTATCTGCGCTCCGACCACTGTTGGTATCGCTGCTGCAGCTAAGGTCCTTCAGGATCAGGGCTCCTCTGTTAAGCTGACCGGCCTTGGCCTTCCGTCCGAGATGCAGGCTTACATCGGCACTGACGATGCTCATTCCTGCCCGTACATGTATCTGTGGAACAACATCGACCTTGGCAAGCTGGCTGGCTATGCTTCCATGGCACTGGTTGATGGTTCCTTCACTGGCGCTGAGGGCGAGAGCCTTGAGGCTGGCGACCTCGGCACTGTTACCGTAGGCACTGGCCTTAACGGTGAGACCGTTGTCAACGTTGGCGCTCCGTTCCGCTTCGACGCTGAGAACATCGCTGAGTGGGCTGAGCTGATGTAATTAGCCATCTGGCTTAACATCTGTAGCCTGTCAGAAATCTGATACAGGTTAAAAGAGACCTCCCCGGGTGATCCCGGGGAGGTTTTTTTCGTTCATTATCTTCCACAGATTGCATATAAAACCCGTCCTCCGGAAGACATTAAAGCAAACATTCTGCAGGCCCGACAGGGCCGAAGCCGTTTGCGTAATGCCTTCCAGAGGACGGGTACTGCCTGGGCTAAATCCTTTTCGTCAACACATTTATGCCGGCAGTTCTTTTACCAGAATCACGAAAAAAGCTGTGAACGTAAACTTCGTTCACAGCTTTTTCTGAGCGGAGATGAAGGGATTTGAACCCTTGCGCCGGTTACCCGACCTATCGCATTTCGAGTGCGACCTCTTCGGCCACTTGAGTACATCTCCTTACCCGACCTATTGTAGCAGAGTGATCTTTTCATTGCAAGACAGAGTTTTTGTGCAGAATTACATACAACTCATTCGGGGTATCACCCGCCTCTATAGGCGGTGGGAGTATCATTTATACACGAAGGTCTATGCGTTTTGCAGGTAATATAGGCATTGCCCCGATATCAGTATTAATGCTATAATAATACGAGGCGTGCGAATGCCGAATACTACGACGAAATTCGATATTGGAGGATGCTGTAATGAAGCCATATGCATTTGGTATCGATCTGGGCGGAACGACCTGCAAGATCGGTTTTTTCAATACACAGGGAGAAGTTCTGGACAAGTGGGAGATCCCGACCCGCAAGGAAGAAGACGGAAAGTATATCCTTCCTGATATTGCGGCATCCATCAAGGAGAAAATGGCGGAAAAGGGAGTGGATATCGATCAGGTCTGGGCAGCAGGCATCGGTGTTCCGGGCCCTGCGCTGGAGAACGGAACCGTCAACGAGTGTGTCAATCTCGGATGGGGCGTTACTCCGGTCAATATCGTCCTGTCTGAGCTTCTGGGCGGCATCCCGGTGGCAGTCGCCAACGATGCGAATGCCGCGGCTCTCGGCGAGCTGTGGAAGGGCGGCGCCCGGGGCTACAAGGATATCGTCATGGTGACGTTGGGGACCGGTGTCGGCGGCGGAATCATTCTGAATTCCCAGATCGTACATGGTACATATGGCGCAGCAGGCGAGATCGGCCATATGATGATGTCTACCACCGAGACAGAGCAGTGCAAATGCGGAAAATGCGGATGCCTGGAGCAGTATTGTTCCGCTTCCGGTATTGTCCGTATGGCCAGGATCAAGCTGGCAACGGTGACCAGACCGAGCATTCTTCGGGAGAAGGATGATGTGATGCTGACTGCGAAGGATGTATTTGATGCGGCAAAGGCCGAGGATCCTCTTGCTCTCGAGCTGATCGAGGAGTTCGGCATGACCCTGGGAAGAGCGCTCTCCCTGATCAGCAGCGTGGTCGATCCCCAGGCGATCGTTATCGGCGGCGGCGTGTCCAAGGCTGGAAAGATCCTCATCGATGTCGTGGAAAAGTACTACAGAAAGTATGTTTTCCTGGGCTCTCGGGATACCAAGTTCGTCCTTGCAACGCTTGGAAATGATGCCGGTATGTACGGTGCCGTGAAGATGGTGCTTTGATCCATACCCGGATCGATTGAAGGATGGCTGTACCCCGATCCGGTCTTTTTGGGAGATGGATCATGGTCTCTGCAAGGACCCTTTGGGCCGGATTTCTCTACGGCTTCTCGATGGAGAAAAGCATTCTTATCCAGGTGGGGAGAAGCGCTTAAAGATCTCTGTCGGATGTTAACAGAATTGAAATAAACATATAACGCTCCGGAGCTGTCAATGGCAAAAATGCATGACGTTCCGGGGCGTTTTTTGGTATAATTTTCAGCCCGATACAAATATGTACAATCGCAGATGTTCCAACAGAGGGAAATTTAGTCACAATATATAGTCTGTTTTTCCTTGTACAGCCCCTCAAAGTGTGGTAAACTGTAAAACGAATGAAATAACTTATTCACATTTATTAACCGCAGGGTTATAAAAGTATTAAATATCATTTTCATGGTTTCGGGAGAATACAATGAAAAATAATAAAATATTCGTATCGGGTCTGGTTTTTGCACTGACAGCTGCCATGGCTTTTCCCGCAGCAGCACAGGACTCCATTGAGGAGGCTGAGGCGGTAGCTGCAGATTACCAGAAGAAGATCGAGGAAGCAAAATCAGCCATTGATGAGCTGCAGAGCCAGAAGACGGAGCTGCTTGGCGATATCGATGATCTTGAGGGACAGCTTGTCACCACGATCTCCGGGATCAAGGCTGTCAATTCCGATCTGGAAGAGCTCGAGGGCAATATCGTCGTGACCGGCATCAAGCTTGACGCCGCTATCGAGGATAAACGAGTCCAGCACGACGCCATGAAGGCCCGTATCCAGTATATCTATGAAAAGGGCGGCGAAGTCGGCTGGGCAACCGTATTCCTTGAGAACGGAGATATCTCCTCCTGGCTGAATTCCGAGGAGTTTACCCAGAGCATCTACGCTTATGACCGTGATCAGCTCGAGAAATATGCCGAGGCGGTAAGCAATGTAGAAAAGCTTCAGGCAGAGCAGAACGAGCAGAAGTCTCAGCTGGAGGCCAAGAAGCATTCGCTGGCCGAGGGCGAGGCCAAGCTGGAAAAGCTTCTGGAAGAGGCGCAGGGCACCTTTGATGACTGCGAAGACCGCATAGCAGATGCCGAGAAGAAGGCAGATTCCTATCAGAAGCTGCTGGATCAGCAGAACGCAGCCATCAGCGAGATGGTAGCAGCCCAGCAGGCAGCGGCAGCAGAAGCAGCTGCAGCGGCAGCCGCAGCAGCACAGCAGGCAGCCTACGAACAGGCAGCCGCTTACCAGTACACGGCAGCTGAGCAGGAATATATCAATCAGACCGCTCAGACCCTGGCAGATCAGACCGGTTACGATCTTGAGACTGCAACCCAGGCAGCGCAGGCAGCCTATGTCAGCGGAAATTCCAACTATGACCTGACAGGCAACGGCGGCTCCTCCAGAGCCCAGGAGCTCCTGGCTTATGCGGAGCAGTTCCTTGGCAATCCGTACGTCTACGGCGGCAACAGCCTGACCAACGGTGTTGACTGTTCCGGTTTCGTACAGCAGGTCTACGGCGCATTCGGCATTCCGACCAGCCGTACCTCCTGGGATATCGAGCATGACGGTGTCGAGGTCGCCTACTCCGATGTTCAGATCGGCGACGTTATCTGCTACGACGGTCACGTAGGCATCTATGCCGGCAACGGTCAGATCATCAATGCCGTTGATGAAAACACCGGTATCGCAATGACAGACGCCGATTATTCTGAGATCCGCACGATCCGCAGATACATCAACGAGTAAAAACAAATCGCATAGACAAAAACTATCAGGCAGTCCGGGAGTCCGGGCTGCCTTTTTACGACTCTATTGCCATAACCCGATAAATTGGATAAAATATGATTACAGCGTCATAAGTCATGCCAGGCGTCGTGCGTGCACAAAAGCCTGGGGTTGACTTACAACTACAAAACGATGCAGCAGATCGGTGCTGCAGGAAAGCGAGCTTTATGGCAGAACAGTTGATGGACAAGCTGGAAAGCCTGAAGACATACATTCGGGATCTTGGCTCCCTGGCCGTTGCCTTTTCCGGCGGCGTCGACTCTACATTTCTTGCCCATGTGGCCCATGAGGTATTGGGAGACCGTATGGTCGCCATCACGGTCCGGTCCTCTGCATTTCCGGAGAGAGAATACCGTGAGTCAGAAACCTTCTGCGAAAAGGAGGGTATTCGGCAGCTGACGGTGGATTTTGATGCGCTTTCGGTCGAAGGCTTTCGCACCAATCCTCCGGACAGGTGCTATCACTGCAAAAAGGCTATATTTAGCCGTATCATCAGTCTTGCTGGTGAGATGGGGATAGCTCATATCGCCGAGGGCTCCAACATGGATGACAACGGAGATTATCGGCCGGGACACCGGGCGATTGCGGAGCTTCATGTCGTAAGTCCCTTGCGTGCGGCCGGCCTGTATAAGGCGGAGATCCGTGAGCTTTCCCATATGTATGGGCTTCCCACATGGGCCAAGCCTTCCTTTGCCTGCCTGGCGACTCGCTTTGTCTATGGAGATGAGATCACAAACGAGAAGCTGCGCATGGTGGGCCGGGCGGAGGAGCTGCTCCTTTCCATGGGCTTTGGTCAGGTGCGGGTCCGTGTCCACGGGGACGTGGCCAGGATCGAGGCAGAGCCGTCGCAGTTCCCGCTCCTTTTGGAGGAGGAAAACCGCAGAAGGATCGTGACCAGCCTGAAGGAATACGGGTTTTCCTATGTGGCGATGGACCTTGCCGGATATCGTACCGGCAGCATGAATGAGGTCCTAGGCAGATAAACAGCCGGGAAGGCCGGCAGTGCTGCGGGCTACAACTCACTCGGGGTGTCCCCCGCCTCTATAGACGGTGGGAATATCAAGTACGACTCAGTAGCGGGTGACAATCCCCGACTGAGTTGTAGCCTCCGGCGGATCGCAG
>OCTX014543712.1_pt1 | contig 34049 bp, 19 predicted proteins | sample 1539691 | NCBI WGS metagenome assembly OCTX01 (sample SAMN02144231, study PRJEB22623) | gut metagenome | biome: sheep rumen | host: Ovis aries | place: New Zealand
GTAGGTAACCGGTAGATTATTGGTAGGTAACCGGTAGATTATTGGTAGGTAACCGGTAGATTATTGGTAGGTAACCGGTAGATTATTGGTCAATCTAAACATAGTATGATCACATTTAATACAGATAGCATAGAAATGCCTGCGCTGGATGAGCGCAAAGTAAGCCGCTGGATCCGGTCGGTGGCAGCTGATTATGGTTTTTCCGTAGGCAATATCAACTATATCTTCTGCTCCGACGAGCGCGAGCTGGAGGTGAACCGCCGGTTTCTGGGACATGACTACTACACCGATGTCATTACCTTTGACTACTCCACTCCCTCCACGCTGAACGGCGATATTTTCATTTCGCTGGACACCGTCCGCTCCAATGCGGAATTGGTCGGTACGTCCTTTGACAACGAACTGCTCCGCATTCTCATTCACGGCGTCCTGCATCTCACCGGTCAAGGCGACAAGACGCCAGAAACCAAAGCCCAAATGACCGCCAAAGAAGAAAAAGCTCTCGCCAAATGGGCGTGAGCACTATATCCCTAAACCGTCCCGGAAGGATTTTCCCAAGTATTTTCCCAAACCGGATATTTGCATATTCCGCTCAAAAGCAGTACTTTTGCTGCCGATTTGAAAATCTTATGTTTCATTAAAAACCGTACACGTTATGAAAAAAGACTTCTATTTTGCCTTGACAGCTATCAGTCTGTTATTGTCCGGTGGCTTGCTGCTAACCGGTTGTTCCGAGAACGGAGGCTACGAGCCTTCCGGATCGAGCGACAATTACTATTATTTTGACGGGGAAGAGCCTGTCCCGGGTAGCGAAGAAGGCGGTGACCGGTTCCTGGAATTCACGGACAATCCTTTCATCAACACCAGCGAGTCGCCCCAGTCCACCTTCTCAATCGATGCAGACGGCGCGTCTTATGCATACATGCGTCGGTGCCTGACATCTTCGAACGCCGTCTTACCCTCCCGGTCTGCTGTACGGATCGAGGAGTTTCTGAACTATTTCACGTTCGACTACGCAGCTCCAGCGGGTAGTGACGACGTAGCAATCAACGGAGAGATCGGTGCATGCCCGTGGAATGCCGAACACCGGCTGATGCGATTAGGAATCAAAGGCAGACATATAGAGGAAGCGGATATGCCGGTAGCGAACTTCGTCTTCATGATCGATGTGTCGGGTTCGATGAGTTCCAAGGACAAGCTGGATCTGCTCAAATCGGGTCTGGTGGAACTGGTGAGTCACATGCGCGCCGAGGACCGCATTTCCCTGATCACCTATGCGAGCGGGGAAGAGTTGCTCTTACCCTCCACTCCGTGCAGCGAGTCGCAGACGATCATTTCCAAGATCCGAAGCCTGGAAGCATCGGGTGCTACCTCCGGTTCCAGAGCATTGGAAATGGCGTATGAGCAGGCGCAGCAGAACTATATCGAGGGCGGCAACAACCGTATCATCATCGGCACGGACGGGGACTGGAACGTAGGTGTCACCTCCACGGAGGGACTACTCGAAATCGTTGAGAGCCATGCCAAAGACGGTATTTACATGTCCGTTTGCGGTTTCGGTTGGGGCAACCTGAACGATGCAATGATGGAAAAAATCTCCAACGCGGGCAACGGCACCTACACCTATATCGACTGCGAGGATGAAATGATGAAAGTCTTCTGCCATGAGCGCGCGAACATGCTTGCGGTCGCTTCGGACGCCAAGGTACAAATAACGTTTAACCCGGCTGTGGTCGCACAATACCGCCTCATCGGCTACGAAAACCGGGTGATGAACAACGAGGATTTCTCCGATGACACCAAAGATGCCGGAGAGATCGGAGCGGACCAGACCATTACCGCCCTCTATGAGATTGTTCCGGTTATGGGAGAATCGCTGCCTGAAGGATGGGACGCACAGGCACAAGTGGCGTCCTTCGATTTCCGTTACAAACGGATGTTAGGAGAACAGAGTATTCCGTTGCATCTGGAGGTGGACAACTGGGTCGGAAACAGCTCCGAGAATCTGAACTTCGCCGCCGGAGTAGCCGCCTACGGAATGTTATTGCGCCAATCGCCCTACTCCGGCTCGGCAGATTATAACATGGCTGCCACGCTCGTTGAACAGAACAGCAGCTTCGACCCGAACGGCTATCGCGCACAACTGCTACGACTGATCAAAATAGCGTCAGATATGAAATAAAGGAGAAAAATTGACGTTTTTTGTGTCTTTCGCTGCATTTATTTGGAGCGAAAGACTTTTTTTTGTAACTTTGCACCCAAATTGTCTTTAGTATGAAAAAATTCATCGCACTCTTCACGTTGTACTGGGTAGTTGGTTCCTTGGTTACTTCACTTCATGCTGTAAACTACTGCGCGTCCTCCTCTTGGGGCTACGCCGGAACGTCTGTCACCGGCGGAGGCAATGCTGCGCCTACGTTGGTTCAATCCGAGAGCGAATTGATCTCCGCGCTGAGCAAAAGCAACCGCGTTATTATCATCACGCAGGATATTACTGTCACGAACCATATCAGCACGGACAAGTCCAACCTGACCATCATGGCTCTGCCGGGAAAGAAACTGATTTCCAACCAGCAGAACCAATCCAACTCAGGTATACTATACCTCAAGGGAAACAACCTTCTGCTGCGAAACCTCACTTTTGAGGGACCGGGCGCATATGACTGCGACGGTTGGGACAACTTGTGCCTCGACGGAGCGAAGAACGTGTGGGTGGACCATTGCGATTTCCAAGACGGCTGTGACGGTAACTTCGACATCAAAGGCAAGAGCGACAATATCAGCGTCACCTGGTGCCGTTTCCGTTACCTCAAAGCACCAAAACCAGGCGGTTCGGGCGGATCGGACGACCACCGTTTCTCCAACCTGGTTGGATCCGGCTCTTCTGACAAACCCGCAGACGAAACATACAATATCACATACGGCTTCTGCTGGTGGGACGAAGGTTGCAAGCAACGTATGACCCGCTGCCGCAACTGCGAACTGCATTTCCTCAACTGCTACTGGAACTCCTCCGTAGCGGACTACTATGTCGGTCCGGAGAACGCGAAATGTTACTTTGAGGGATGCACTTTTGCAGGCAAAGCGAACAGCGCCGCCAAGATATGGAGCGTCTATGGCGGTTCTACCAACTATTGCACCTTCGTGAACTGCACCGGCAAACTGCCGTCCAACAGCGGCAACGTTGCTGCACCCACATATTCGTACGACCAACTGACCGCTGCGGTGGCAAAAAATCATGTCACCAACAGCACATGCGGCGCGGGAGCTACGCTCACCGTCTCCAATACCGCAGAAGTTTCCTCTTCATGCGATAGCGGGAGCGAGAATCCGGGCGGAGAACAAGGAGGAGAACAAGGCGGAGAGCAAGGAGGAGAACAAGGAGGAACTGCAGTTGTCAGCGGCAACTGCTGTGTGGATCTCAGTTTGGGCGAAGAACCATCAGTCGCCAACCAAGGTATTCCTGCGGACTTCAGCCAACTATCGATAGTGGCATCACTCAACGCCGGCAAAGGTTCCAAATGGGATCAGGGATTTCTGCATATGGGAGCCAACAGCGACTATATCACCTTCGATTTCTCGGCATACAACGCCACAATCACTTCTGTTTCCTTCGATGTAACTATCCCCAACTGGGCGGAGGACAAGAACACGATCGCCTATCATTGGGGGAATGCCAACAACACGACTTATAACATTTCCGGCGCAACAAAAGAGACCGTCTCACTGACCGCTCCGGCTAATGCCAAGTCGTTTACCATACAGCGTTCTGCAGGAACCGGCACACGGATCTCACAAGTATGCTTCGAGCTGATCAGCACCGAAACCGGTATAGAGAATATTCATCCGTCAGAAGTTAAAAGTCAGAAAATACTACGTGACGGGCTATTACTCATTCTTCGTGATGGCAAGATGTATGATCTGTTCGGAAGGCCTGTTAAATAAGCAGGCTTGATGTAAATAAAAACGGCGGCTCATACGAGTCGCCGTTTTTTGTACATTGTGCATTGTCCCTTTGTACATTCCGTTAGTCTTTGAACTTCGCCTTGAGGAACTCGCGGTTCAGTCTTGCTATATTAGCGAGGCTAACGCTCTTTGGACACTCTGCGGCACAAGCACCGGTGTTGGTGCAGTTACCGAATCCGAGTTCGTCCATCTTTGCCACCATCGCTTTGGCACGTGCAGCCGCCTCAATCTTGCCTTGCGGCAGGAGAGCGAGCTGGCTTACCTTAGCCGCCACGAACAGCATTGCCGAGCCGTTCTTGCAAGCCGCAGCGCATGCGCCGCAACCGATACAGGAAGCTGCGTCCATAGCTTCGTCTGCTACAGGCTTCGGAATAGGAATGGCGTTGGCGTCGGGTACACCGCCGGTGTTGACAGAAACGAATCCGCCTGCCTGCATGATCTTGTCATACGCACCGCGGTCCACCATGAGGTCCTTAATTACAGGGAACGCACGGCTACGCCACGGCTCTACGGTGATGGTCTCGCCGTCTTTGAACTTACGCATATGCAGCTGACAGGTGGTAATAGCGGAGTCTGGTCCGTGCGGGTGACCGTTGACGTACATCGAGCACATACCGCAGATACCCTCGCGGCAGTCATGATCGTAAGTCACAGGGTCTTTGTGCTCTGCAATAAGCTGCTCGTTCAGGATATCAATCATCTCCAGGAACGATGCGCCTTGGAATACATGTTTCAGCTCGTAGGTCTCGAAATGTCCCTGAGCTTTGGGGCCGGCCTGACGCCATACCCGTACTTTAATATCAATATACTGATCCATAAAACTATTTACGATTTAATCATTTACCATATGGTCATTTAGTTCTTATAGTTACGGGTCTTTCTCTCTGTAAACTCGTAATCCAAAGGCTCTTTGATGAGTTGCGGCTCTTGGTCCTCACCCATGTATTTCCAGCAGCCTACGTAAGAGAACTTGTCGTCCTGACGGAGTGCCTCGCCTTCCGGCGTCTGGTATTCCTCGCGGAAGTGACCACCGCAAGACTCCTCACGATGGAGGGCATCGACAGCCATCAGACGGCCTATCTCAATGAAGTCCGCCAGACGGAGCGCTTTCTCCAGTTCGTTATTCAGACTGTTAGCCTCACCCGGAATATAGACGTTGGTCCAGAACTCTTTCTTGATGGCGTCAATCTTCTTGATACCTTCTTTCAAGCCCTCTGCGGTACGTCCCATGCCGACGAAGTCCCACATCACGAGACCCAGCTCTTTGTGGATGCTGTCAACCGAACGCTTGCCCTGGATAGCCATCAGTTTGTCAATCTTGTCCTGTACGGCTTTCTCTGCTTCGGCAAACTCCGGCAGGTCGGTACTCATACGCGGTACGCCGATCTGGTCTGCGAGGTAGTTCTGAATGGTGTACGGCAGTACGAAATAGCCGTCAGCGAGACCCTGCATGAGGGCAGAAGCACCCAGACGGTTGGCTCCGTGGTCGGAGAAGTTCGCCTCACCGATACAGAACAGCCCCTTGACGGATGTCTGCAGCTCGTAGTCCACCCAGATACCACCCATCGTATAGTGGATTGCCGGGAAAATCATCATCGGGTTCTCGTACGGGTTCTCATCCACAATCTTCTCGTACATCTGGAAGAGGTTGCCGTATTTCTGAGCCACTACGTCTTTGCCCAGACGCTGGATAGCTTCGCTGAAATCGAGGAACACAGCCAGACCGGTGTTGTTCACGCCGTAGCCTTTGTCGCAACGCTCTTTGGCAGCACGCGAAGCCACATCACGCGGAACGAGGTTACCGAATGCCGGATAGCGGCGCTCCAAGTAGTAATCGCGATCCTCTTCAGGGATGTCGCGTCCTTTGATCTTGCCTGCCTGCAGCAGTTTGGCATCCTCCAGTTTCTTCGGTACCCAGATACGTCCGTCGTTACGGAGCGACTCACTCATCAGGGTCAGTTTGGACTGGAAGTCACCGTGCTTCGGAATACAGGTCGGGTGGATCTGTGCATAGCAGGGGTTAGCAAAATAAGCTCCGTGGCGGTACATCTGCATAGCAGCAGAGCCGTTGGATGCCATCGCGTTGGTGGAGAGGAAGAAGGTGTTTCCATAACCACCCGAACCTACTACTACCGCGTGAGCGAAGAAACGTTCGATACGGCCGGTAACGAGGTTACGGGCGATGATACCACGCGCACGCTTCTCGCCGTTCTCATCCGCGATGAGCACGATATCCAGCATCTCGTAGCGGGTGTACATCTTCACTTTGCCTTTGCCGATCTGGCGGCTCAGTGCGCTGTATGCGCCGAGCAGCAACTGCTGACCGGTCTGACCCTTTGCGTAGAAGGTACGGCTTACTTGTGCGCCACCGAAGGAACGGTTGTCCAGCAGACCTCCGTACTCGCGTGCAAAAGGAACACCCTGTGCCACACACTGGTCGATGATGTTATTGGAAACCTCTGCCAGACGATATACGTTTGCTTCACGTGCACGGTAGTCACCACCCTTGATGGTATCGTAATAGAGACGATAAACGGAGTCACCGTCGTTCTGGTAGTTCTTCGCCGCGTTGATACCACCCTGAGCAGCGATGGAGTGCGCACGGCGCGGGCTGTCCTGAATACAGAAGTTCAGTACGTTGAATCCCATCTCTGCGAGAGACGCGGCAGCCGAAGCACCGGCAAGACCCGTTCCTACAACAATAATGTCCAGACGGCGCTTGTTAGCCGGGTTCACCAGTTTCTGATGGTTCTTGTAGTTCGTCCACTTCAACTCCAGCGGTCCCTCGGGAATCTTAGCGTCCTTCGGAGTGATAACCGGAGTCTGCGCCTCCTTGATTGCCTCCGCTGCGGCAGTAGCCGCTGCCTCTGCAGCCTCTACAGCTTTCTTCGCAGCCTTAACAGCTACTTTCTTAACTGTCTTCTTAGCTGCATCAATTATTTCTTCTTTCTTTGCCATAATTCTTTCCTTTCAGTTTTCAGTTTTCACCTTTCACTTTAGCAAAGCATGCCTATTCCCATGCCCAGATAATACAACACCACAACAGTGAACGGCAGTACAACGATTGTAGCCACTACAGTACTGATCACTTCCACACGTTTCTGCCATTTGAGGTTGTTCCAACCGAAAGAGGTCATCGCCGAACCCACACCGTGATTGAGGTGGAACCAGAGAACAACGAGCCAAAGGAGGTAGAGCACGCAGTAGATCTGTCCCCAAACCGGAGTAGTGAACAGCTCCTTGACGTAAGCCGCACCGTTCTGCGGGTCAAACGCACCGGTCTCGATGCCGGAGAGCTCCGCAAACTGCATCTTGAACCAGAAGTTGTAGAGGTGCAAGCAGAGGAAACCGAGGATGGTGAAGCCGAGGACGAGCATATTCTCACTCTCCCAGGTCACACCTTCTTTCTTCGCGCGTACCTCATAACGGTCATTGCCGCGCGCAGCACGGTTCTGGATGGTCAGATACAGACCGTAGCAGAAATGTACCAGCACCAGGAAAGCAATACCCAGCGATCCGATGACGGCGTACCAGTTAGCGCCGAGGAAACGGCAGATCGCGTTGTACGCCTCCTCGCTGAACACCAGCGCCAGGTTCATACAACCATGAAAAAGCAGGAACAGCACGAGCGCCGCTCCACTGAGGGCCATTACGAATTTACGGCCGACAGATGAATCTTTTAACCACATAAAGATTGTTTGTTTTTAGTGAATTATTTTAGTTATTTTGTGTATTCTGCATTTTGCGCTGCAAAATTACTAAAAAAAATTGACATATGCAAATAAATTTGCGCAATTCAAAAAAAAGTTGTACCTTTGCACCCGATTTTATAATGCGGTAGTGTGGCTATAAGCAGAAAAATAGTAACTCTCATCCTTTGGACATGGTCCCTTTGTGCATTTGGTCAGGTGTCGAGCGCAGGCAGATCGGTGTTCTCTTTTATGAGTCTGCCTACTTCGTCGCGTCTGAATGCCTTAGGCGGAAGCAACGTGAGCGTCAGCGACGGCGATATATCCATGGGTATGTGCAACCCTGCCTTGCTGCACGCGAACAGCCACATGACGCTGCAACTCAACTACTCCTATTATCTGCCCGGAACGATGTTCGGTTCCGCACTATACGGACATAATTTCGGCGAAGCAAAGGGATTGCGGAGCAGCGGTGACGGTGCGCCAGAGAAACCGAATTATTTCGCCGTAGGTATCCATTATCTGGACTACGGGAGGATGAAATATGCGGACGAGAACGGTAACTTAAGCGGCGGCAGTTTCGGTGCGCGGGACATACTGATAGACGTGATGTACGCGCGTCAGTTGCATCCATGCTGGAAGATCGGCGTGACGCTCAAACCCGTTTATTCGATTTACGAGAGCTATAATTCGTTCGCCATCGGCGCAGACGTAGGAGCACATTTCCAGACAAGAGACTCAACCTTCCAGATGGGGCTGGTGCTGCAAAATATCGGATGGCAGATCAAGAGTTTCTACTCCTCCGAAGACGGCACCGGACATGAGATGCTACCGCTGAACCTACAGTTGGGTCTGACCTACCGCGTCAAACATGCTCCTTTGCGGTTCCACCTGCAGATACATAACATGCAGACATGGCATCTCAACTACGAATGGACAAGTCTGGACAAGAGTCCGACGACCGGCGACATCATACCCCATGACGTCAAATGGTACGACATGATGTTCCGCCATACGATATGGTGTATCGAGGTCGTTCCCAAGAGCGAGAAATTCTATATCGCCCTCAGTTACAACCACCGCCGGCGCGCGGAATTGCAGTTGACGGACCAGAAATCGCTGGCAGGTTTTGCGCTCGGCGCCGGAGTAAAGATCAAACAAGCCCGGCTGGGCTTCGCGATCAGCCAGTTAACAAAATCCAATTTCTCCTACCAGGTAGGACTGACACTCGATATCCATTCTCTAATGAAATAAATGACAAAATGGTAAATGACGAAATAGCAAATAAGATCATTGTAGCCATAGACGGCTATTCGTCCTGCGGCAAATCGACTATAGCCAAAGCGCTGGCATCCTATGCCGGCTATACGTATGTGGACACAGGTGCTATGTATCGCGCGATAGCTTTATACACGCTCCGCCATCATCTGGACTCCAACGAAGACATCATCGCCGCCTTGGAAAAGATACAGGTCAGTTTCATCCTCGTTGACGGCGCGCAACATGTGACCCTGAACGGGGAGGACGTGGAGCCGTTTATCCGTACGCTGGAAGTGGGTAATGCCGCCAGCCGGATCTCCGCCATCAAAGAAGTGCGGGCGTTCCTCGTAGCGCAGCAGCAGAAGATGGGAGAAGCGAAAGGCATCGTCATGGACGGCCGTGACATAGGTACCGTGGTCTTCCCGAAGGCGGAACTGAAACTCTTCCTTACCGCGAGTCCGGAAGTACGTGCGAAGAGGCGCTATGACGAGTTGGTTTCCAAAGGCGGACACCCGGACATGGAGGCTGTTTTAGCCGATGTGAATGACCGCGACTACCGCGACACGCACCGTGCGGAGTCTCCGCTCCGTCAGGCGGATGACGCCGTCGTAGTGGACAACAGTTTCATGACCCGCGAAGAACAAATGGAACTGATTATTGACTTATTCAACAAAACACTAGACAAACTAGATTGACTAGATAAACTAGTTTGACTAGTTCGACTATAATGCAGATTTCCATTGATCAACATAGCGGTTTCTGCTTCGGAGTGACACGCGCTATCGAAGCGGCAGAAAGCGAACTGGCGAACGGTCCGCTTTATTGTCTGGGCGACATCGTGCATAACGGCCAGGAAGTAGCACGTCTGGAGAACAAGGGTCTTCAGACGATCGACTATGACGACCTCCGCACATTACCCTCCCATTCGCGTGTGCTTCTCCGTGCGCACGGCGAACCGCCCAGCACGTACTGGATTGCACAGCAACGGGGGATAGAGATCATCGACGCCACCTGTCCTGTGGTAAAGAAACTGCAGGACCGCATCCGCGCCTGCTATGAGACGCACAAGAACGACGAGCCGCAGCCGCCTCAAATAGTTATCTACGGAAAACCCGGTCATGCCGAAGTGATCGGTCTGCAAGGACAGACCAACAATACCGCTGTCGTCATTGAGAACGAAACGCAACTCGACCGCCTTGATTTCTCGCGGCCGATATACCTATTCTCCCAGACCACCAAGTCCGTCGAGGGATTCAACCACCTCGTCGAAGCAATCTTACAGCGCAAGCGGTCTTACAGCGTAAGCGGTCTTACAGACGAAGCCGGTCCTACAGCGGAGCGGTCTTTCGAGTACCACGACACTATCTGCCGCAATGTAGCAAACCGCGTAGCGGAGCTGCAAGCTTTCTCACGCGAGAACGACATCGTTCTTTTTGTCGGCGGCGCCAAGTCCTCTAATGCCAAAGTGCTGTTCCAAAAATGCGCAGAGGCGAACCCAAACACTCTTTTCATCTCCTCCCCAGACGAGCTTGAAGAAGCACTGGAGCAAAGCGGTCTTGCAGGCAAAACCGACCTCAAAGTAGGTATCTGCGGAGCGACCAGCACTCCTCTCTGGCTCATGCAAAAAGTAAGGGACAAGCTCTCGCTCATCCCTTAACCTTCGTACATCGTACATTTGTCCTTCGTACTTTACCTGACGCTTGTCAGTTTCTTGATCTTTGCGTTCAACGCATCGCACTTTTTCAGTTTCTCCAGGGTAAGATGCATCCTGTAGTTCCAGAAATGGCGCGGATCGGACGGCAGGTTGATACGGTCTGCGAACTGGTCTTTTATCCGTACGTCAGCATCGATAGCGAGCCAGTCCTGTAGAGGGAGTATCGTCCACATAGCGGGGCTGTACATATGCTGGTTGATGATGAACTCAGCTATCTCCGGCGTCATCTCCTGCGGAGCTTCGCCCCACCATCCCATCTGTTCGTTATAGAACCGCTGTGTCACAGCGCGGTCTTCCTCCCACCAAGCGCGGAGCGGGTTCATATCGTGTGTACCGGTTGTACAAACGCTCTGATACGGTGCGTCAGCCGGATGCGCGAACTTAACCGTCGGATCTTTCGGCATACGCTGTATCTCGAGCGACAGGATCTGCAACTCATGCATCACGTCCGGCACGCAAGCCGGCACCATACCCAAGTCTTCGCCGCAGCAGAGCATATGGGTAGCACCTATGAGCGTAGGCAGTTTGCGCATCGCCGAGTCGCGCCAGAACTGGGTATGACGGCGATAGAAATAATCGTTGTAGATGCGCATCAGTATCTCTTTCTGGTCCGAATAGAGTTCGTTGAACGAATGGCTCTGATAGATAGAGATACGCGGATGCAGCCATCCCGGCCTGCGCTGGTCTTCCACGAAGAGCACCTCGCAATGGAGATAAATCAGTCCGTTGCATATATTCTTCGCCGCAGCGGCACTCAGTCCGCTGGCTTTGAGTTGCTTCTCATCGCTCATCAGGCGGTCGTACCAAGCCTGCACCTTCGCCTGGGTATCAAATTCCGGACGGAACCAATAGATATAGTTATCGCGTGTCTGGAGGGCATGCTGTTTAGCCCATTCGGTATCATATCCCAGCACGTCTCCCAAGAAATTGGAGCGGATATACGGCTTGGTCATTCTATCCCAGTCGAGGCAAACACCCTGTGCGCATAGATCGTCGTAGGTATATGGCAGCGCCGGTACGAAATGACCGCAAAGTCCCCACTCGTCCTGTTTGCGCATCTGCCAGATACGGAAGAAGCCGAGGATATGATCTATGCGGTAAGCATCGAAATAATCCTGCATCTTCTGGAACCGCGCGCGCCACCAGCCGAAGTTATCCTTCGCCATCTCATCCCAGTTATAGGTAGGAAAGCCCCAGTTCTGGCCGCGTGCATCGAAATCATCAGGCGGAGCACCGGCAGAAGCGTCCAGATTGAATAGTTCGGGATAATAAGCCGCATCTACGGAGTCCGGCGATATACCAATAGGTATATCTCCCTTCATGGCAACGCCTAACGAATGGGCATATGCCACCGCGTCCGCCAACTGTTTGTCGGCATGGAACTGGAGGAACTTATAGAAATCTTTCGGCTGTTTGTCGCGTTTGCTCAGAAACTCGGCATACTGCTCGAGCCATGCATGGTTTTTCTTCTCGAAAGCTTTGTATTCCGCGCTGCCGAAGAGTGCGTCCTTGTCCTGTTTGTAGAGGGCTTTGAAGAAGACCATCTTCGCGTCATACACGTTCTGGTAATCCGAGAAGGATTTTGCGTTAAACTCCGCTTTCTGCGCCTCATATTTCTTCTTCATTGCCGGCGTCAGACGTCCCATAGCCTCGATATTGATATATATCGGATGGAGCGCGAAGACAGAAACGGCGTTGTAAGGATAACTGTCGCGGTTGTTATGACGGAGTGTAGTATCGTTGATCGGCAGTGTCTGAATCATCTGCTGACCCGTAGCAGCCGCCCATTCCGCCAGCAGTTTGAGATCCTGGAATTCACCGATACCGAATCCCGCTTCGCTACGGAGCGAGAAGACCGGAACAGCCACGCCGGATCCTTTCCATCTGGGCTGCGTGCGGCGGAAACCGCGGTCGTTCTGATAGATCACCTGACCTTTCTCGATTCCCCATATCTGGCGGTTCTCGCCCCACTCGGTATCTACCACAGCGCCGGTCTTGAGGTCATAAACGACGTATTTGTATTCTACGATATCCTGCCCTTTGACCTCGATGTCCGCTTTCCAGAGGGGGAACTCGGCGTCACTCATGATGAGTTTGTCGTCCGCGCTCCAGTTGCCCAATGCCTCGCAGTTACCGATGATTGCCACGCCTTGCGAGGGGAGTATCTGCGGCAGGTCGATTGAGAAACGGATGTTACCTTTCGGAGCTTTCGGCTTTCTACTTTCTGCTTTCGACTTTCTGCTGAAGAGCGCTTTCAGAAAGGCGGTAGTGTAGAAACTGTCCTCATAGGTGCTCGCTTGCCATGCATCGCGTACCACGATACGTTTGTCAGCCGCCTTGAGCGTCAGGGTACGGGGTTCGCCGGCTTCGTAGATATAGCCGCCGTCCTGCAAACGGATGGCGTATTTATACTGGATACTTCCGGCGAAATCGCTGATCGGCACGTTCGCCTGCCAGAAATCCATTCCCTGGCAATTCAGCACCAGCGGTTCCTTCTCCGTCCATCCCAAGATTGACTCCTGCGTCTCGATCACGCACAGACTCTGGCCGTACTCGGCACGGTAATGAATTTGAAAATTGATGTTCATGATATTATTGTTTTGTTACGGTATTTCGTTAATTTCGCTACAAAGTTACTACTTTTTTTGCAACCGTGCAAATTATTTTGTTTTTTTGCGCAAAAAAGGCCAAATTAGACACGGTAGCAAGGAATTTATCACCCATAGCAGCACCCCTGCCAGCGCTGCATTCATCGTACCGAAGAGCAGAATCGCCCATGCGCCGCGTACTCCTGCCTCCGCGACAGGCACGTTCGGCGTGACCGTCACAAGGAGGTAATACACAAACAAACCGGTGATTGGTAAATGATTGGTAACGGCTCCCAAGGCATAGAGCACCAGCGCCAGTTGGACACACCAGCAGAGCAGCCGTACGAGACTCTGTCCCAGACTGCGCAGAAGCAGATATTGGTCCACTTCGGCAAAACTGCGGAGCAGTCTGGGCATTAACGCGAAAGCCATCGCCAGAAGCGCCACTGCTACCGCCAGAGCATAGAGATAACTGCCTCCGAGAAGCGAGAGAACCTCCGGCGAAAAAGCCAGCCCCAACACACCTGCCAGGACGATTGCCGCAGTCATGGTAGCGCTTCCTACAGCCCCCATCGAGAGTACACGCGTCATCAATTTCCCGCTCTCGACATTCGAACTTCTTTCATCGTTCAACTTTAAACTCTCTACCAATAACATCCCTCTTGCCGGGTATTCGCCCAGCCGCCAGGGAGTGATCAGCCCGGCTAACTTGCTGTAATACACCTGCCGCTGCGCTTCCCCAAAAGACAGCTCCTTTGTACATTGTACATTGTCCCTTTGTGCATTCCATAGTGTTTGCCACCGCCACGCTTCGAGCGCCATGTTCAGCGGCATGAGAGCCATGCACAAGCCCATTGCCGTCCATTGCTGCCATGACATATTGCGCAGCGCTTCACCGAGCGCGGCATAGTTGTCGTAGGTGACAATCTTATACAGCAGAAACGCACACGCGGCAAGGGCTACCGACCATTCGACAATATGATAGAGCGTCTTCCGATCCATAAATCCGCGGCAAAATTACTGCTTTTTTTGCACATATGCAAGATTTTTACTAAATTTGCACCGTGAAAAGAGAATTCTGTAAGATTTGGATCCTGATACTACTCCTTTCTCCCTCCCTTGGAGGGGTGAAGAGCTATGCTCGATCGGGCGCCCGGTGGTCGCCCGTAGAACAATATGGGGAGGGGTTTGCTGCCTCGCTGGACGACATCATTCTGGACATATACAATGCGGCAACGGAGATCGGCGAGGTGGACTACGAACAGCTGCAGACCGATCTGTATGCGTTTCACGAAGAGCCTATCAACCTGAACAACACCTCGGACGAAGAGTTGCAGCAGCTCTATTTTCTTTCGCCGCAGCAGATAGACGAGATTCTGATGTATGCGGACAAACATCCGTTCGAGTCTCTGTATGAGTTGCGAATGATTCAGAGTCTGGCGGATTATGAGATACGGGACCTGCTTCCGTTCGTGCGTATAGGCGCGAGCGCGGGCGAACAAAAATATTACGCGCGTGAGGTGTTCACCTATGCTACGCATGAGATCATTACCCGTCTGGACGCACGCAATATAGAGTCTTATGAAGGCAGCGATCCTATGTTTGTACAGGCGCGCTATCGTTTTGATTTTCAACGTCGTGTAACCTTCGGAGCGCAGTTGCGCAGACCGGCTGGAGGAATGGCTGGGGATTTGCAGTACGGAGCTTATCTGCAACTGCGTGACATAGGACATTTGCATACAATAGTAGGCGGTAATTTCCAGGCTTCTTTTGGTCAGGGTTTAGTGCTGGCGCCGGTTTTTCATGCCGGCAAATCCGTGTATGTCCAGTCTGCCGGACAGAGTCGCGAAGGACTGCGGTATTACAGTTCGGCGGACGGCGAAGGGCTGCATGGAGCAGGAGCCACTTTGCGGTGGGAATGGAACAAGAAAACAAGGCTGGACGCCAGTGTCTTATACTCGATGAAACGGGCGAATGACAGCACCTGGCACCATCTGATAGGAGCCAATCTGACAGTTCGGCATAACCGGTTGCAGGTAGCTCTGACGGCAATAGAGAACATATGGAGCGACAGCATCCGTCCGTATCGGAACACCACCTACAATCAGCATTATTTCAGGGGCAGGAACCAAGCCGTGATCGGTGCTTCCGCGCGGTACAACCACGGATGGTTTGATGTCTTCGGCGAAGTAGCCACAAGTCAAAATCATCAATCATCAATTATCAATCATCAATTGCGCGTAGCGCATTGGGGCTTCGGTACGATTGTCGGAAGCCGTTTCTACCCTACTTCGGGCGTGTCGCTGGTAGCTATCTACAGGTATTATTCGCCGTGGTTTGACAACGCGCAGGGATATGCTTTCTCGGAGACCTCGCGCATAGGCGACGAGAACGGCGGCTATGTAGGTTTTGACATTACCCGATGGCGGAACTGGCGGCTGACCGGTTACGGCGATGTGTTCTATTTCTCCGGTCCCAAATACGGTCTCCCGCAAAGCCCAACCATCGGTTATGATGCGATGGTAGAGATGCAATGGCATAAACCTCTAAACTTTCAACTCTCAACTCTCAACTTTCTCCTCCGGCTTCGGTCGAAGCAAAGAGGAGAAACTGCCCTCTACTCTGCCCGCGCACAGTTCGACTGGTCTTCCTGCGGATGGAGTTTGCGTACTACCGCGGACGCAAACCTGGCACCAAACTCTCTAAACACTAATTCACCAAACACTAATTCTCTGAACTCTCAACTGACTTATGGAATCAGCATAGCGCAGGATTTCTCCCTTGATTTCTCTCAACTCGCTACTCTCAACACGAAACTTCCCTTAACTTTAAAGTTAAGGGTGCAGGGATTCGACGCCCGCGAGTGGGCAAACAGGATCTATATGTACGAGCACGATGTGCTGTATGCTTTTTCTATCCCTGCCGTATATGGATTAGGCGGCAGGGCGTATGTCTGTTTGCGATGGCAAATCATCCCGCAGATAGCGCTGTATCTGCGCGTCAGCGAGACCGTATATGCTCGGTCTTGGGCGGCTGTGCACGACCGGTCCATGACCCGCACGGATGTGCATTTTCTGCTCCGTGCGAAGCTGTAACGGGATGTGGAATAATTGACAGATATAGTGGAAATGTAAACAAATTGACGAATTGGAATGCTATTTTTTAATTCTGCGTAAAATTATGTCTAAAATATACAAATTTATTTGCATATTTCGTAAAAATGTTGTACCTTTGCGCCGTATTTGATAACAAACAAAAGTACCAACGGTTAAGACACTACTTTTGTATGAACAACGCTACAGTATACGACTCGACATTCCGCAATGCTTTTACCGGCAGTGCCGTAAGGTTGGGTGTGTTTGATAGGAGATAGGACCGTATTCCATGGTCTTATCTCTTTCCTTTTTGTGTTCTTCATTCCTCCCGGGGACAGGACACGAAAGGTAGTGCAGATGCGGCACTGAAAAGAGGCATCGAAAGATCTTTGACAGATTGAAATGACTGATAAATTACATTTGCTTGCTCAAATGTTTGCGTATGTAAGAAAATGGAATGTACTTCGACATACTACCCTAAAGGGGAACCCTTCGAAAGTGCAGTCGCACATTCGTGCGAATAACATGCCTTTTGGTTACAAAATTCAAATACATTTGATTTTTTCTGCAAAAGACTTGTGTATTCCAAATATTTGTTGTACCTTTGCAGCGTCAAAGGTAAAAAAAAGTTATTATGCCTACATTATTTACATTATTTGGTTTCCGCTTTATGTTCTACTCCAATGACCATGAGCCAATCCATGTGCATGTTATTAAAGACGAACATGAAGCAAAGTTCTGCGTAGACCCTGTTCAGTTGGTCGAGAATAATGGACTTAAAACTTCTGAGCTGCGGTTGGCGGAATCTGTGATTGAGGAGAATAAGGAAATCATTATTAATCGTTGGAACGAGTATTTTAAAAAATAATAGTTATGCTTAATGTCTCTAAAATTTGGTTAACCGACTCAGCGGTATGGATTCGCACCGCTGATGGTCGTGAGGCAAGTGAGCCTTTTGCTCGCTATCCGCGCTTATTGCATGCAAGTAAGGAGGAAAGAGCAGACTATATATGCTCTCCGTTCGGTATTCATTGGCCGAAGATTGATGAGGACCTTTGTTTTGAAGGCTTCTTAAATAAATAAACCTTTCTCGCGTAGAGCGCACAGCAATATTTATCAGTCAGACATTGGACAATCCAGTGTCTGATTGTTTTATGCAGTCATTTCAATAGGTCAAAAGGACTAAGTAAAAAGGACCAAGTGTGCCAATTGTGTCACCGACCGAAGAGCGGAAGATGACCGACACAAGACCGAGAAACAAAAATAGTTGTGCCCGACACGGATGAGTGCAAAAAGAAACAGAGGTTGTGTCTTTTTTGAGAGAGGTTTTGGGTAAAAAAAAGACACAAGGTAGATAAAAGGACACAAGCTAGATGTGAGGGTTGTTCCCTTTGGGGATGAAAAAGGAACAAGCTTAGTCCGAAAAGGAACAAGTAAAGCAAAAAGGGAACAAGTAAAAAAGGAATAGAAACCCTACAGAGACGTTCAGGATGGTCGCGAGATGATCGCGGAAATGAATGCTAAATGAATGCTAAATGAATAATAATACAAAATAAATAGTTGTGCCCGACAGGGATGAAGGGGCAAAAAAGATTATGGCAGAAGAAATAAAACATGACATGTCATTTGTCAAGGAATTGGTTCAGAAGTTAGGAGGAATAACTTTGGGGCAATTGGCTTCGCCATATTATATGTATTTTGATGAAACGAATAATGTCAAGAGTGTTACAGCAAACAAAAATGCAGATATTCAACGAACTCTCAATATTGACAACATCCAAGAGCATTTTATATTGGGAGGAATTGCAACTAAGGAAAAGGAAGAACCATTAACTTTTGATGAGTTAAGAAAAGTAGCAGGTATTTCTGCGAACTCTCCTCAACAAGAGATTAAATCTAGTAGCATATATCACGGAGACTTTCTTTGTGTCTTAAGGTCATATAAATTAACTCCTATATTAGAATTAATTAGGAACAAGCATTGGTTTATACATTATAGCGATGTGAACATTTTATATTACTGCCTTGTTGATATTATAGATAGCCTACTATATAATTCCAATTATCAGAATTTATGGCGGGATCCCGAAATCTTTTATTGGCTTAAAGATGAGTTTTATAGGATTTTTGTTTGCGACTTAAAAAAGAATCTACAGACATTAATGCAATTTGATTATCCTGATGTAAAAAAAAGTGACCTTCATGCATTTCGAGAATTTATTGCGGAAATAATTATAAAATACCACGTTAACGGAGGAAAGTTTAATCAATATACCGCACTACTGGTTGACGTCCTAAATGACTCAGAAACTCACCAACGCGATTTGGTTTTTGTTCAAGACGAAAAAAAAGGAATACTTATTGATGATTTTGTACATTTTTACACAACACGGTTAAGTGTGTTGTCAAGTTCTAATTTAATATTAGATAACGAGGGCGATATTATTGAGTCATTAAAAAACACCCCATTATTTATGGATGGGGAGAAACTGAAAAACTATCAATTCGTAGATTCAAAAAGCAACACCTATATTCAATTATCAGATGTTATAGTAGGGCTTTTATCTCGCTACTTTTTATTTGTAGACAAGAAATGGGATGATATAAAAAAGGATTTGGACCAATTGACGGCTACGGCTTTGCAAAACTTACATTTACTCAATGAGATATTAGTTTATTCCGAACAAGAGAATAAATTATTTTGCAACCAAGTAGAGCGGATCGGTGTTATTAAAAACTTTTGGCAAGCAGTGAATACATATAAATGAATTAGGGATTGATTCAACCCATAGTTACAACGTGAAACAAATTATTAGCCCTGTAATAGTGGTCCCAGTTAAAGCAAACAAGGCCCCAATAACTTATAATGATAAATATTATGAGCGTCACGGAAACAATAATAAGGAATTGAAAGGAATAAGTGAAATTAAGGCACTAGAGGCTCGTTTCCATGAATAAACAATATAAGAAAAACAATAAAATGATGAAAAACATCATATCACAACTATTTTTAGGTTATCGGCACAAGAATTTTAACGTCGACTCTGCCTTGGAGAAGCAAAATGCGCAACTTAAACAGATGTGGGAAGGGAAAAAGTACCCTGATTTCGGCATCGAGCGTCTTGTGCGCCTATTTTGTGTAATGTGTAATTATATCTTCCCAACATTGTATGTACGATGGATTGCGGGTAAATATGGTGGATGGATAGGGCGCAAAATAGCCATGGACACATATACATTATTCAATTTCATTTTACCATTTATCGCACTTCGACATGATTGGCACACCAACTTTGTTGCTGTTTTGATTTGTGCTTATCTCTCATTGGGTACCATATCATATATTGTCAACCTTATTTTATTAGAACCCGAATATACACAACCCGGTTCATATTTGCGTTCAATCATATGTTTTGCTTTTAATTTTGTGCAAATAATAGCTTGCTTCGCTCTTTTGTATCGTTTTGAGGGGGCAGGGGCTTTTGCTGGGATAGATGAATCCACATTTGATGCATTGCATGCATTTTACTATAGTTTTATAGTTTCTGCGACTATAGGTTTTGGAGATATTACACCGACGATGCCTGGGACAATTTGGTTAGCAATTTGTCAGGCGTCATTGTCATTACTCTTCTTATATGTCCTAATCACTAAATTTATGGCGCATTTGGGAGAACGCACATACGCAAACATGCCAGCATCAAAGAAATCAAGTGAGGCCACTCAATCGAAGAAATGACGCACATATGCACATGCGTGTACCTATGAGCGTGACATTATATTATAAAAATAACTAATGTATATAAAAGAAGAAAAATATAAAAACCAAATACATTATGAAAAATGTAATTACTTATTTGAAGACTTTGTGGGGGGCGTGGGGAAACCTACTGAGTAATGACGTTAGACATGACCGTCGGCTCACCGTCGGTTCACCGTCGGGATTGGATGCAAAATGGAAGCAAAAGGGGAAAATGGAGCAAAAGGGAAACATGGAGCAAAAGGGGAAAATGAGTACGAGTTGCCTCTTACTTAACTCTTACTTACCCCTTACTTGCCCCTTGTTCGCTTCTCTCTCGTTAGTGTCTCGCCAGTCTGATTTGGATACCTATGCGGCAGGAAAGACGAACAATGCAAGCGGCGCGAGAGTGGCGCAAGAGTGGATGAAATATGCTGCTATTCTGCTTATTCTGGTCATCGGAGTGGGGAATGCGTGGGGAGTTGATATCTCTGCTAATTTCGCATGTAGTTGCAGTGAATCCGGAACTGCACCAGATTTATTTACAGCGTCCGGTGGAGACGAAGGGGGCAGTTATTACACTCTTAAAACCGGTTCTATTATTAGTAATCAATCTTACAATATAGATCCTACGCAATCCGTTTCAGTCACAATGAAATTGGGTACTTATGGCGGGTATGAATCAGGGAAAAATAATGTAGATTTCTATATAGTCAATTCCTCTGGAACTAAAATATCTACTACATACACAGGAACGCAAACGGCTAAAGACACAAGTGGTAAAAATTATACGGGAAGCGTTACTTTAAATTCGGGACAAAACGGTCAAGGGGTAAAGTTCAAATTCGAGGCTCACTCAGGAGCTACAGCGGCGAAATGTGCTCGTTTTTATCAGTTCACGATAACCTATACTGCCGCAAGCGGTGGTTGTTCCGAATGTACGTATTATGTGTATAATGGAAGCACATGGGTGTCGATTGGAACGACGGGATTTGATGATGTAGTATTGGCACCGCCGACATTGGAGGATAATGGTCATGGAGCCGGAAATGGTATGTGGTGCACGAATAAAAATAAATTCAGTTCCTGTATTTCTTATGTAAATAGTAACGACGGAGACTATCGTTTTGTACCGAATCCCGGCGGCGCTGATCCGGATGCAGACAACAAACCAGGCAGTGGGACGTGTGAACTATACGCGGTTTATTGGGATGGAGGATGCCTTTCTACTACTGTTACTGCAGTTCAATGTGTGCGTATTTGGGAAGAGCCAGATAATTTGGCAGTAAGTTCAGTTAGTTCAACTGGAGCGACATTATCATGGGACGCCATTGCCGGAGTAAGCAGTTATCATGTTATTGTAACAAAGGTTAGCAATAGTTCAACTGTGTTCGATGGAAATGTTAATGGTACAAGTAAGTCTCTTACTGGTTTAACTTCTGGAACAGAATACTCATGGAAAGTAGCAGCCAATAGTGCAACGAACGATGCCTGCGACAGTAATTTCTCGGATGGAGACAACTTTACTACTTGTGCTTCAGGTTTCACAAGTTTGACTCCTACGGTAACTGCGGATAATACAGGCAAGAATGGGGGTGAAGCATTATTTGAATTAAGCGGCGCAACGAGTTATAGTGTCACCCTAAAAAATAATTCCACTAATGCTGTTATTGCCGGTTATAATAATGTTAGCAATACCTCCGGTGATATCACGTTTAGTGGTTTGACGGCATCTACAACTTATCGTGTTGAAGTGATTGCTCATAATGCTTGTGGCGATAATAGCCAAACTGGTAGTGAAACATTCACTACCGATGCGGCTACATTATACACTGTGACGTTCCATAATGCAGCGGGAAGTGCGCCAGCGGCAGTTACGCAAGCAAGTGAAGGTGCTTCAGTAAGTATTCCGAGTACTTCCGCCTGTGAAGGATGGGCATTTGTGGGATGGAAGATAGGAGGCGCACAAAGTTCAACCACCTCCGACCCGACAGGAAGCGGCACATGGATTACAAGTGCCTCATGGCCGAAGAACTACACGCCTTCCGGCAATATCGATGCTTATGCAGTGTTTAAACACACAGAAGGGGGAAGTACACCAGTAAATGATATACTCGATCCAGAGACGATGGAGAATCCGAGTACATACAGTGATTGGTCAGGGAAAACGGCTTCTTCAGATGCTGTATATGCAGGAAATTCGACAGGAGGTAGTGCAAAATGGCAGCTAAGGACGAGTTCAAATACAGGGATTTTTATGACTGCATCTGGTGGCAATGTAACCAAAGTTGCTGTCACTTGGGACAGTGGAACTACAAGCGGCAGAATATTAGAAATTTATGGCAAAAACTCTGCATATAGCAGTGTAAGTGATTTGTTTAGTAATGATGCCTCTACAAAAGGAACGTTATTAGGAAGCATAGTTTATGGAACAAGCACAGAATTGAATATCACAGGTGATTATGCCTATATTGGTATGCGTTCTTCCTCAAGTGCGCTATATCTAACCAATATCACGGTTACCATCGGCGGTGGCGGAACGACGACTTGGCGTAGCGATCCTCCTTGTTCGACTGCGGAATTGGATCATATCACAATTACCACACCTCCAAGTACAACCAATTATTTGGTAGGACAGGTATTCTCTTCCGCCGGAGCAGTTGTGACGGCTTATTATGACGATGATAGCCATCATGAGGTAACTGCTTCTTGGACACCGACCACTCCGCTTACGGCAGGCACGGGACAGACCGTTACTGCTAGTTATACGGAAGGCGGAGTTACTAAGACGGCAACCACTACCATCAATGTATATGCGGTAACGTTGCAGAAGAAAGACAATACAGGTGCAACGATTAGCGGAGCATTGAATGAAACACCGGCTGTTTCTGTAAGTGTGGCGGCGTTGAGTGCAGCAGCAAGCGGTAATCAATATGTATTCAAAGAGTGGCAGATAAGCGGTGGTACATTAGGCAGTTCTGCTGAAACAGCTTCCAATACTATTGCTACCGTAACAGGTCCTGTAACTGTAACAGCTGTTTACTGGAAACCTATTGAGGTTAAATGGTATGTTAATGGCTCACAATATGGCTCAACAGGTATACATAACTATGGATGGAATGTACAATATCCAGCAAGCCCCGCGCCGGAATCTGTTGGTTGTACAGGGAAAGTGTTTATCGGCTGGAGCCGCACATCCATGTACAGAAACGACACGAAACCGACTGATTTAGTTGAGTCCGGTGAATCACTTACATCCAATGAAAACTTCTATGCCATATTTGCTGACAAGATATCAGACGGAACTCCTCCTACTTGGACAAAAACAGCTTTAGGAAGTGTCTCGGCAGGTACGTATTTGATATGCATGTCTGACGGTAAAGTCTTCAATGGAAATATCAGTAGTGGTCATGGACAGGTCACATCAAGTGTGTTTGCTACGAGCCTGACATCAAACACAACGATTAACGAAGACGCCCCGGCTGGCGCATGCGAGGTAACCTTTGCTGCCGTTACAAACGGATTCACGATGAATGTCCCCGGGAAAGGATATTTATATGCCAAAGGCACAACAACAGGAAATTTAGATTATCATGAGACGGAGAGTGAATATTGGTTCAGTGCAAATAGTTTCTGGAGATACCATGGGCAAAATACAAGTGGAACATACGTTGCACTATATGATTACGCTCACACACAATTCAAAAATTCTGTTACGACTAGTGGCACTGATGTGTATGAAATCATCCTATTAAAAAAGACCAATGCCGGTGTTCCTGCGACATATAGCGATTACACAACAAGTTGTACTTGCTCGGAATACCAATTCCATTATCAGCATAATAGCAGTTGGAATACCGAGAACATCTGTTTCTCGCCTGTTGCCGGAGCGACAAATAATTATCTGACAGAGGAGATGGCTTTGCCATATGCAGAATGGTACAAAGTGACATGGCAAGGTAATGACCAATCATATACTGCTGTTAAAGGATTTGCCGGAACGACGGATAATATTCCTATGCCGTTCTATCACAATCGCGGAAAGTCGTTCGGAGTAGCGCCTCAAAACGGCAATATCGGTGGAGGTAAAGGTCGTTTCCATGTTTATCACGACAGCGGTTCTACCAATAAATATGTAAGTTTTGTTCCGACAGGCTACACCTTGAACTTCGGAACAGGAGACACATGGACAAATGACTTGACGCTGAACTTCACCGGTAAGACCAGTAATTGGGATGAGACAGAGTGGTACACCGACATAGTTACCCTGACTAATGCACAGATAGGCAAAAAGATATTTGTCGGCTTGCAGACAGAGACAGGCTATGTTTGGTGTGACCCATACAGCCAGAAAGACAACTTGTCCGGATTGCGCACCAAGAGCGGAAGCGGTGAGAATTGGGTTACCGGCGGTATGAGTACCTCTTATCCAAACAAGACGGGTAAGTTCCGTATTTACGCCAATTCAGGTGACAAAAACTGGTATGTGACTTTTGTACCGTATTATCATCTGGTATATGATGCCAATGGCGGTAGCGGTGCACCTTCAGCAAGCGAGTATGTAAGTTGCGAGGAGACAGCAGCCAACCGCACAATAGCTATTTCTGCGACAGAACCGACTCGCGCGAATTACCGTTTCATGGGTTGGGCAACCTCGACAGAAAGAGCTGCCGCAGGTACCGTAGATTATAAATACGGCACGGCTAATAACAGTATTGTGCTGACAGGAGAGCAGACATTATATGCCGTCTGGAAGCAGGTTTATACCGTGACTTATAACTATGCTGGTGGTACAGGGACTTGTTCGAACGGCGAATATATCGAGGGTGAGCCTGTAACGGTTTGTGCCAGCACACCGACTAAGGCAGCCTCTGAGTTTGATGGATGGAGTTATTCACCTAGTGTAACTGTAACCGCAGGTGCATTCACAATGCCCGCATCGGATGTGACCATTACGGCAACTTGGCGAGAGGCATCGTTTGTATTGACACAGACTGTAGGTAGTCACACGACTAAGGGTCACACAGGGACGGCCATTAGTTCCAGTATGACAAACGCTCCGGGTATGAGTTTGACCTATACCATTGAGGATATTCCAGCTAATGATGATTATGCATTACCGAAGACAATCACCATCAGCGGTGGCGGACAGACTTGGGTACACGGCACGAACTACACATGGACACTGGAGGACGACAAACACTCTGCAACACTGCATATTGGAAATAACCTGACTATCTCTGCGGATGTAACGGTCACTATTACAGAGCAAACTCGTTATACAGTTATTTGGGATGAGCATGGAAATACGACGACCGAATATTACGCTTCGGATGATAATACGGTAACGGAGAAGACGGGAATAGCCAATTGCGGAGAGAAGGAGTTCTATCGTTGGACAGAGGATGCGGTATTCACTTCGGATGAGGATACTCCTCCGGCAGTTGCGACATTCGGTAGTATTAGTGGCGACAAGCATTATTATGCTATTTATGCGGATGTAACCGTTCCTCTGAATCCTGGGTATCAAAAGATTACAAGCGGAGTAACCGCAGGTACATATTTGATTGCAACGGATAGAGGAAGTAGTGATGTAGCTTATACTGGTAAAGTGGATGGTCAATCGTATGGTGGATCTACGAGTACCACAGTTTCGGATGGCGTAATATCAACCAAACCAGCAACAGCCATAGAAGTAACCATCACTTTAGGAACCGGTGCGAATGCGAGCAAGTTTGACATCTACGACGGAACGTACCATTTAGGATATGCAAATAAAGGACTTTCCTTCGGCGGTAGTCAATCTATTGAATGGCAATTAGATGCAAATGGATATATTCAGCATATAACTAATACAGGCTACACGATTCAATATAATGCTGCCAACCCGCGTTTCGCATGTTACAATAGTGCTCAGGCCAAGGCCTACCTCTATAAGAAGCAGACTACAACTTATGAGAACTTCTCGAAGACTTGTGCAACTTTTGACATCACTATTGACCCAGGAATTACGGGCGGAACGGTAACAACAACACCAGCAGCCGGTACAGACGTGGCAGGAGAAGGCCAAGAGATTACAGTGAATGTATCACCGAGTAGTTGTAAGTATTTGACAGCGTTGTCCTACAATGACGGTAGTGACCATGCTATCAGTATAGCTAGTACACCTTACACCTTCCTGATGCCGGCAGCAGATGTAACAGTAACGGCTACGTTTGCCAATAAGAGCGTTTCTTCGATTGAAGCCAATACTACCACTTATCGTACGTTGATGCAAGGCACGTCGTTTGTAGGCGAGCAGATTCGCGTGACCTATAATAACGGAGAGACGGAAGATCTGGCATGGAACGATGCATCGCTGACTTTCAGCGGCTATAACATGTCCACATTGGGAAATCAGACTGTAAACGTTGCTTATAGCGGCAGCTGCGGAAATGCTAACACCAGTTATTCCATTGAGATAACGGATGGTATTCCTGTGACGTTCAGTGATTGCGGTATAACCACAGTTAACAAGTATAATCCGGGAGATGTTGTTCCGGTTGAGAGCACGAATGGTGCTTATGCATGTGCAGGATGGGAGTTTGTAGGTTGGAGCGAGAGTTCTGTTGCTGCTAGCTCAACGTCCTTTACTCCGGTACGTAACTTCAATGCAAGCACGGCAAAGACGTTGTATGCTGTGTATGCACATATACGCAAAGATGGTTCCAGCAATGATATGTATGAGTCAGCGGATATGGTGGCAGACCTGCAAGAAGGAGCACGGTATGTTGTTGCATACTTGGCAAACAACAATACAGGAATTAGCGCCGGTTTGACAGGTATGTTGCCAACCGTAACATCCACGAATTATTTGTCAGGAACATCTTCTTTTGCAGGAACTGAAGATAAAAATGCTTCTAATTCGTATGTTTACCATTCTACCGCAACTATTGCAGCAAATGCACATTGGCAATTGATGTCGGATGGAACAGGATATTGGCAGTTATATAACAAGACAGCTAATAAATACCTTGATCTTTCTGGGCATTCTAATGGGTATCTTGCCGTAAGTAATAGTCCTGTAGGAAAATTGGTTATTAGTAACTATAATGAAAGTGTAGGAGATAACAATTCTCAAATACGAATTAAGTATAATGGATGCTCTGATCCTCATTACGTATCATGGAATAGGAGTAGTAGCTATTTTAATCAGTATTCAAGCGGTAAGGTATTCATGTTGACCAAAGACGAGTACTTCTCGTCAATGCCTCCATGTGCGCCGCAAGCAGCTATCTTCCATGGTAATGGCGGTACGGTAATCGCGTCTGGCGGAAGTCCGACCGGCGGTGATCTGACCATTCGCGAAGCAACGCGTGATGCTGGGATCACTACTCCTACTGCGGAATATGAAGACTGCGACGGCAAGAGCTGGAGTTTCATCGGTTGGGCAGATCATGAGGTAGATGTAACCCGCGTGCCTGTTTTGACAACTGATTTGCTGAATGATGGTGGTGGCAATAAAGCACATACTATTACAACAGATGGAGAAGAGTTCTGGGCGGTTTATACGAACCAAGGTCCGGTAGAGACGTTGAATGGAACTGCCTCCATTGCAATGAGCGATCTTAATTCAAAGCAATATAATGAATCAGAATCGACAATAACAAAAGGAGATGTTACTTTTGGTTATTTATACATTGGTCGCCAATCTGACAATGGTATACAATTTAAAGAAGGAGATGGAGTGTTCTATAATAAAACTGCCCTTGGTAGAATTAATAAAATCCAATTTGGATATTTCACTGCAAATACCATAGCAAATGTAAAAGTATATGTAGGACATGCAGCAGATGCTATTACTACAGAAGTGACATCTGCCAACCGTCAGGATATAGGAACAGGAATAAGTGCGACATACACTTATTATCCGCCCGAAGACTACGAATATATGAAGATTGTTACATCAGGCGGCTATTTCGTTGTATCTTCTATCGAGGTAGAATATGGCAAAGGAGCCAAGGTTTGGGCAACAACGCCGGATTGTAAGCGCGTGACGCTTTCGGGTGATATCTACGCCACCAGTACCAATGGTCGCGGTATCAGGGCAGTGACACCGCTGCACGTGAATGCCTTCCAGTTAGACGCAAATGCCGGTATTGTAATATCATCGAATAGCAGCGATGTCTATTTCTCGACAGACAGAAATGCGAACTTTGCAAAAGCGGCTTCCAACCAGCCGAAGACTTCGGTTACGGTGAATGCCGGAGTGGATGGTAATCTGTCTACGGATATCTATGTTCACTACAAACCAAGCAGCGACGGTAATGGTATACCTGCAGATGTGACTGTTTATGCCAATTTAGAGACACCTGATCCGGGTGTGTCTGCATCGCATCCGATACATATGCGTAATATGCCAGCGAATTTTGTAATAGCAGTCAAGGTTGGTTCTAACTGGTATGCATTACCTGCAGATATGAGTACAGAGACCAACCCAAGCGGGGTGGTAATCGAAGTTGATGAAACGAATATGACCGCGACGGCTCCGAATACCTGCAGTTATACCATTTGGCCGGTAAAGACGACCAACGGCGAGTATGACCGCTATGCCATCAATACGGCTCATTATGACGGCAATGCGTATGGTGAGCGAGTACGTTTCTCTGCAGTAAACAACGGCAACAAGGGATTGTGGGCAAATAATTCCAACAGCGGGAACGGCATCAGCAACTATGCTGCCATTACTTCTGCCAGCGACGGCGGAACAACAGACAACACCAACCCGGCATACGAATGGAAGATAACAACCACCGTAGCCGATGGCAAATGGCAATACACGCTGCAAACAGACCAGACACAAAACGACAGATATCTGCGTTACTGGTCTGCTGCTTCCGGAGGTCCGAAATGGGGCACCTACTCAAGCGGTGAGAACGGTCTATACTTCCTACCCGCCACTTTCTATGCAGAAGCGCCTATGCAAGTTATAGAATGGAAGAGCGATAAAATAGTAGTGATGTATACCGGCAGCGGAACAAGTGCTACTACAAAAGTTGGAACAAACAGCCCAAGTAGCGCACAGGCACTAACAAGTAAGAAAATAGACCATGGTGTATTTGAATTGACTAGCGACCAAGCACTAACCAATAATGCGAACAAAGTGCTGGAGATAACCATCAATGATGGTAGTGATAATATCGTAGGAAAGAAAATATTGACAGTACCTGCTATCGTAGCCGATGAGAAGAACACGGATGACTTAGGCATTACTACAGAAGAAGCGATATCAAGCGATGTAGTGGTATTGGATGGCGGTGTACTGAGTGCAGTGGCAACCAAATATACCTTCAAGAATATTACTGTTTATCCTGGTGGTAAGTTGGTTATCGGAAGCGGCAAGCAGTTAGGAATGAACAGTTTGACGTTACGTGGCGGTTCGAGTTGGGGCGCTGCAAGTTATGAATACAAGTATCCGCAGTTTGTATTGAATAACACAGCCAACGGAGCATTCAGCAACTCGGCAGCAGTTATCAACTATGACTACGTGACAACTAAAGACCAGTACTACTCGTTCGTTCTGCCGTACAACGGAAGCACGAGTACGATTAAGTATCCGGTGGATATCTATGGAAAGAACTTAGATAGCGGAAGCCAAGCAAGTTTTGAGTTCCAATACTACGATGGTGCAGCTCGTGCTGCTGGTGGAACGGGTTGGGCAACCTTGGCTGAACCGGCAGACCTTGTAGCCGGAAGAGGTTACACCTTCCTCGGTATGCCGCGTAAGGTAGATGCTTATGACGGAACAGACAATAGTCATAGTAATACACGTCAGACATATGGCATCCATCGTATTCCGATGAGTGTGGCTGCAAGTGCTGTGCAAAGCGGAGAAAATAATTCGGATCCAGGAAAGGCTACTCCAATCAGCGTTATTTTGGCTTCAAAGAATAATGACTCCGGTTGGAATCTCGTTGGTAACCCGTTCATGGCCGAAGTAAGCGGTTTGAGTAATACGGATATCCAAGTAGGAAAATTGGTTCATACAGATACCAATCCGTGGGACGGCAAATGGCGATGGGATCCGGCGACGGTTACAGCCGGACAGCGATTTGTAGTTATCCCCAACAATGATGGTCAGTCCTACGAATCAGAGTTGGCAAGTGACGTTACATTACCGGCATTCAAGAACTTCTTCGTACAAATTCAGAATGCAGGAGCTACTTCACTGGTAATTCCTGCAAATACGCGAACGGACAAGAACCTCGCTCCTGCTCGCTATATGGACGAAACAGAGCAAGACATCCGTCTGGCGGTTGATCTGGTCAGCGAAGCGCGCAAAGATAAAGTGGATCTGTTGATCAACGACATCTACTCGGCGGCATTTGATCTCAACGGCGACTTCACGAAGATGATGAACGGAACGAACTTCAACCTCTATGGCGTTTATCCGGGCGACAACCTGAGTTTCATCGCCGTAGATAAGACAACGGCTGCCAACAGTATCGCAGTAGGTTATCAGGTACCTGCTGGCGGCGACTACACATTGCAGTTATCCGATAGAGAGTACGTAATGACCGATGCTATTGAAGCATTATACGTAACCGATCATGAGGTTTCGCCGGAAGTAACGACCGACCTGTTTGACGGTCCGTATAACTTCCATGTGAACAATGCAGAGACCAATGACACCCGATTCACCATCTCTATCCGATTGGTTCCCAAAACACCGACTGATTTGGAGATTGTACCGGGCGAAGGAATGGAGGATATGAAGCCGCAGAAGTTTATCTATCACGACAAGATGTATATCCTACGCGGTGGAGTGATTTACGATGCAACCGGTAAGAAAGTAGGAGAAATCAATAAATGATTTCGATTTGTAATTTGTAATTTGTAATTTGAAAATAAAAGATTATGAAGACATTGAGATATTTATTGATGAGTTTAGCAATCGTGAGCGTCCTGAGCATCAGTGCTCAGGAGCCCGCTCAGGATTGGGGCAAACAGCCAGAACCACGAATGCAATCCACCTCTGCGATGGCAGGATCGGGTTCTACCCTGCCCTTCGCTGCCGCCGATGGGGCTGTCGTGACTGGTAATACTTTGGGGTCTTATTCGCCCGCCAGTGCACCAGGTCGGCCGAGGCGCGTGATAGACGATGATGATAAAGAAGATGCCGGAGAAACAAGCGGGTGGGACGACCCGATGAAAGACCCTGTCGGTGATGCATTGTTGCCATTGGCGTTGCTGGCGCTGGTATTCGTGGTCGGCAAATGGACCGCAAAGAAACTAAACCACTCTGCCAATATTAATTAGGTGCACAAATATGTTATCATTTAACTTAAAATAATAAATCATGAAGAAAATTTTCTTATTTTTAGCAGCGTGCGCAATGAGCATTGCGACGTATGCTGCAGTGAGTATTACAGTCAACCCGAACCATGTGGATTTCGGGGAAGTGAGTATCAAAGGAAAAACAAGTGTTGAGGGTTCCGTCGCATTGGATGTAACCTATTCCGGTCTGCAGCCATACTGCGGAGTCGTTTTTGAGGACGTAGAGAGCGAGATGCCGACAGAGGGTGCTGCATTCTGGATCGAGGGCACCAACACGGACGGCTGGATCTATGGCGGCGACCAATACAACCCTGCCGAAGGTCAGGGTCTGACACTGCATTATATGGCAGACCAAGCAGGCACCTACACCGGCAAGATCCGTTTCTACAGTTACGAGGACGCAGACTGGGAGATTGAAAGCACAAGCGTGTACCTGACTATGAGTCTCACCGTAACGAGTGAAGCGATAGTAGCAACCACCACCCCATATGTACGCGTGAACTCCATAAGCGAATTAGCAGCTGGCGATGTAGTTGTGTTCGTGAATGAAGGCGCAGGGGCTGTATGCGGTGCGATAAACGGGACATATCTCAGTGCCATCACAGAGGATGTGGACATCAATACCACCAATCACGAAGCAATCATCCCTGAGGCAGCCCAGACATTCACCATAGCCAAGAACGGTTCGTATTGGCAATTCAACGCCGGTTCGTATCTCCTGGGCGGTAGCAGCACCTCGCTGACATCCGGAACAGGAACGACCGATTGGACGATTTCGATAGCTTCCGGAGAAGCCACTATTGCTCCCAAAGAGTCTTCCGCTACCATCCAATACAATAGCAGTGCGCCACGATTCAAACTATACACGAGCACCCAGACTCCGATATCGCTATACAAGAAATCCGGCGAGGCTGCAGCTGTAGAGACCACCCTCGAAGTAGAAGCTATCAACTTCGGCGAAGTAGAGATGGGCGAGCCGGCAGAAGTGACTGTCAACTACACCGCTACCCATATGGAGAGCGAGATACTATGGGATATCACCGGAACCGATGCTGCGCTATTCAGCGTAGAGGCAAACGGCAACAACACGGCCGGAAGTTTGACCATTCAATACAAAGGCGGCGCAACCAAGAGTAGCGTTGACGCCAAAGTATATGCTCTGTTCACCAATGCCAGTCTGGACGAAACGGATGCTTCGTTCAACATCGCCATCAGCCTTGTGCCGACAACCATCAAACTGACGAACATTGCGTTTGTAGGTGCACCAACGACCATCGACCAAGGCCAGTCCATCGACATGAGCCAATACGTTGTTCTGACGCCGAATGATGCTGCAGACAAATCGCTGAGCTGGGCTACCGATCATGACTACCAGGGAGTAGTAGATGCCAACGGCGTGCTGACCGCCAAACATGTAGGTGGCACGATCACCGTAACGGCAACATCGGTTCGCGTACCGAGCGTAAGCGCCAGCCATACACTGACTATCACCGTACCGACCATAACCGATTTCACTCTCTCCGAGACAGAGACCACAATGAACATCGGCGGCACGAAGACATTGAGTATTACCGCTTTTGTACCGGAATATGCTACGGCTTCGGCTAACTTCAGTTCCTCCAATACCGATGTAGCTACGGTAAACAAGAACGGAGTCATTACCGCGAAAGCAATAGGCGATGCTGTCATTACCGCCACAATCGGCGAGGTAGAGAAGAGTTGCACGGTACATGTAGTAGCCGTAACCGTCAACAGTATCTCTTTCGCCAACGAGGACATAAATTTGACACTCGGTTCATCGCTGCAACTGACCCCGACCGTAGATCCGGCAGAAGCCGCTTCGCAATACACCATCAGTTATGAATCCGACAACGAGGCCGTAGCTACCGTAGATGCGGATGGAAAGGTTACTTCCGTAGCAGTTGGAGACGCCGTTATCACCGCTACTATTGACAGCAAGAGCGCAGAGATCAACATCCACGTAGTAGCAGCCGCTATGTTTGCCAAAGTGACCGATCCGTCTGTTCTGGCAGCTAAAGATACCATCATTCTGGCTACAATCTATGAGAACCACGGCGTGATAGCCGGTCCTCGCGGAACAGACAATGCCGGAAAGAAAAAACTGAGCGTTCTGACCGAAGACGTAACTGTGACCGAGACAGAAGCATATGCGGATGGAGCATGCCGTCTCGTATTAGGCACCGAGAAGAACCAGGAAGGCTTCACCCTGACAATAGGCAGCAAGATGATTGCCGTAGCCAGCGGCGGAAACGATATAGTAGATGCCAACACGCAAAACTGCAAGTTCTGGGAGTTCGTCGCAGACGGCAACAACGGCTATTACATCCGCAATCTGGGCAATACCAATGCGATGTTCAAATACCACGCGGGCAATGCAGCTGTCAAACCATACAAGGCAAACACAACAGGTGCGGTATATGTATATGCATACTATCGCAAATACGTAGAACCGTCACCGGCTACCGGCGCGGAGGACATTCAGCCATCAGAGGTCAGCTATCAGAAAGTGCTGCGGAACGGACAAGTGCTGATCATCCGCAACGGCGAGACCTACACTATAACGGGCGCAAAAGTGCAACAATAGTGCAATTTCTCTGCAAAAAACAAAAAAATCTCACATATATTTGCTTATGTGGGATTTTTTTTGTACCTTTGCACGAT
>OCTX012253837.1_pt1 | contig 34010 bp, 24 predicted proteins | sample 1539691 | NCBI WGS metagenome assembly OCTX01 (sample SAMN02144231, study PRJEB22623) | gut metagenome | biome: sheep rumen | host: Ovis aries | place: New Zealand
TACAACTGCTCGACGAGTTATAGTCGTATGGATTCTTGTTTTTGATGTAAAGACGCGAAGTACCGTTGCCGTTCCACTTGTCAATCTTCGTACCGTCAAGCAATTCGTCTTGTACGTCGCCATCCCAATAGATACGGAAATTCAAGGATGTACTCTTCGTAGAGGCAACATTTCCCGTGGTCGCACTTCGTTGTTGGCGGTCATTAGAAGAACTGAAATAGAAGCCATATTCGCTGGCTTGCAATTGTGCGGCGATACCACGACCGTTGTCATCACCGCCCTCGGCTCTCCAGATAATCTCTCCTGTTGCGGCATCATGCACATCCCATCCGTACGGACTTTCCTCATGAATCTGGAACATTTCCAATCCAGGACGACTGGGAATCAAGTCAGACAAGTGAATGGCGTCTCCATGTCCCAAACCAGTAGCGTAAAGAAGCGTACCATCGTTGTTGATGGCTGCCGAACCGTAGAGAATCTCATCGCAACCGTCTCCATCTACGTCAGCCACGGAAATATTATGATTACCATTGCCGTACATCGTACAACTACCACCTGACTTACCGCTGGTATTCTTCGTGTAAGCCTTACGCGGTTGTTTTTGGTCGCCTATCGTCAGTTCTACGTAGTTCTTGCTTGTAGAGGCATGTAGCCATTTCGTCTTCAATTCCTTTCCGTCGAAATCCACGGCCCACAAATAAGCCTGTGTATAATAGCCACGAACCATCACGGCACTCGGATTCTTGTCAGGACCGTCGAGATAAGCCACGCAAGCCAAGAAACGGTCGCCACGGTTTCCATAAGTATCTCCCCAAGAACCACTATAATTCTCAGCCTTTCCAACGCCGAAATTACGATTGGGATTATACCATACGGTATGAATGGCGGCACCCGTCTCGCCATTGAAGACGGTGAGATATTCGGCACCTTGTAAAATGTAACCATTGCTGTTGCGATAATCCACCTTGTTGCTCGAACCAGAGATAGAAGCATCGGTAGCTGTTTGGTTCACGTAGATGCCCTTTCCGTCCATCGAACCTTGGGCGGTCTTGCAAATCAACTCTGCCTTTCCATCGCCGTCAAAGTCGTACACCAAGAACTGCGTATAGTGAGCACCGGCACGAATGTTTACGCCAAGGTCGATTCGCCAAAGTTTCGTACCGTTGAACTTATAGCAATCAAGATATACGTTGCCCGTCTTGCCCGATTGGGAATTATCTTTGGAGTTTGAAGGATCCCACTTCACGATTAATTCATATTCACCGTCGCCGTCAACGTCACCTACACTACAATCGTTGGGACTATACGTATAATCATTTCCATCGGCAGGACGGTCGAGTTTCAACTTGTAATACACGTCAGACCAAGGCTTTACGGCATCGGTAGTATCCACGGCAACACCGTTTACCTTTGTCACTATGCGATATTTATTGGTCGACTTACCCGATGCATCCGAGAAGCACGTAGAAGCCGCTATGTCCTTGCCAACCACCTCATTGTCGCGAAGCACGTCAAACGTGGTGTTGTCCTCATCGTCTGTGCCGAGGAAGCGCCAACTGACAAATTCGCCTGAATTACCTGGCACTACCACCAAGCCCCTATTCAATTTCTCCATTTGCGAAGTTGGAGTCACTTGAGCTATGGCAACATTCGCCAAACATGTCAGCAGTCCTGCTATGATAAAAGATTTACCTATTTTCATACGTCGTGTTTTTGATTTGTTCGTTTATTCTTTGCAAAGATAGTATTTTTTCGGCTAATGAGCGAATTTTTCAGCCATTTAGCTGTCATTTCATCATTTTTTTCCAAAAAAATGTTTAACGACTTCTATTATCATTGTTTTTTTATAATTTTGCATTCTAATGCTCACATGAAATATAGACTACATGAAAATTGCCATATTTTGCTCAGCTAATGAGAATATCGACCCCGATTTCTTCACGTTGACAGAGGAATTGGGAAGATGGATAGCGGAAAACGGACATGCTATCGTGTTCGGAGGTGCTAACTTCGGATTGATGGAGTGTATTGCCAAATCGGTCTTCGAGGCTGGTGGCAATACCATCGGTATTGTACCTTCCATCTTGTTGAAAGGTGAGTCGGTGTCGGATTATACAAGGATGGTCATTCCCTGCGACAACCTGAGCGACCGCAAAGACTTGATGTTGGCAAAGAGTGATGTCATCATTGCCTTGCCTGGTGGTATCGGTACGTTAGACGAGATTTTCACCATTGCGGCAGCTGCCACCATCGGCTACCACAACAAACGGGTTATTCTCTACAACATGAAGGGATTTTGGAATTCGCTCATCGCCATGATGGACGACTTATCCGCGAAGGGAGTGATACGAGGCAACTGGCAAGAATACATCAGCATCGCCAATTCCTTGGATGAAATAAAACGGGACCCTATCTTTCGATAAAATCCCGTGATATGGTAAAAAACGCCCATTTCATCGAATAAACAACAACTCACGATATTTCGGGAGCGTCCAGCATTCGTCGCTGACGATGAGTTCCAACTTGTCTATCTGATAACGGATTTCCTCCATCTTGGGAGCAATCGTATCGTGATAGGCGATGGCCTTTTCGTGTTCGTTCTCAATCTTGTTGGCTTTCTTGCGCGCCTCAATCAGTTCTTCCACGCCCGTCTCAATGTTCTGCGTGCGTTGCGCAATCTCCTTGATGATTTTCTTGTTACGAGCCGTCAGACTGGCTGCTTCGTTCTCGTCGAAGATGGCGTACATATTCTGCACGTTACGAGCGAGTTGGCTCTGATAATGGGTAGCCACGGGAATGATATGGTTCATCGAGAGGTCGCCCATCACGCGTGCCTCGATTTGTATCTTTTTCGTATACGTCTCCCATTTCACCTCGTTGCGAGCTTCTAACTCATTTTTCCGCATCACGTTCATCGACTCAAACATCTCCACAGACGCAGGGTCTAAATAGCGTTCAAAGATAACAGGACAACTCTTTTCCACGTCAAGACCTCTACGCGTTGCCTCTTCCACCCATTCGTCGCTATAGCCATTGCCGTCGAAGTGAATGGGCTTACACGTCTTGATGTCTTCGCGAATGATGTCGATGATGGCACTCGTCTGGTCTTGTCCTTGTGCTATCAACGCGTCTACGCGCTTCTTAAATAGCGTGAGCGACTCAGCCACGGCGGTATTCAGCACAATCATGGCGGTGGCGCAATTGGCTTCCGAACCCACGGCGCGGAATTCAAAGCGATTTCCCGTGAAAGCGAACGGACTGGTACGGTTGCGGTCGGTATTGTCAATCAGCAATTCGGGAATCTCAGGGATGTCCAATTTCATTCCCTGCTTGCCCTCTATCGTGAAGAGGTTCTTCGTGTCTGATGTCTCAATCTTTTTCAACAAGTTGGATAGTTGCGTACCGAGAAACGATGAGATGATGGCTGGAGGTGCCTCGTTAGCTCCCAAACGATGCGCATTGGTGGCACTCATGATACTGGCCTTCAACAAACCGTTGTGCTTATAAACCGCCATCAGCGTCTCTACGATGAACACCACAAAACGCAGGTTCTCCTCGGGTGTCTTGCCAGGACCATGCAACAGGATGCCCGTATCGGTGCTCAACGACCAGTTGTTGTGCTTTCCGCTTCCGTTAATGCCCGCAAATGGCTTTTCGTGCAACAAGGCGCGGAAACCATGCTTACGAGCCACGCGTTTCATCAGCGACATGAGCAACATATTATGGTCTACGGCAAGATTGGTCTCTTCGTATATCGGTGCCAATTCAAATTGGTTAGGAGCCACCTCGTTGTGGCGCGTCTTGCAAGGAATGCCCAATTCCAAGGCACGCATCTCCAAGTCTTTCATGAAAGCCTGCACGCGCTCGGGGATAGTGCCGAAATAATGGTCATCCATCTGCTGGTTCTTCGCACTATCGTGTCCCATCAACGTGCGCCCAGTCAGCATCAAGTCGGGACGTGCGGAATAAAGGCTCTCGTCAACGAGAAAATACTCTTGTTCCCATCCCAAGTTGCTGGTCACTTTCTTCACGTCGTCGTAGAAGTATCGGCACACCTGCGTAGCTGCCACGTTCACCGCATGAAGCGAGCGAAGCAAGGGAGCCTTGTAGTCGAGCGACTCTCCCGTATACGAGATGAAAATGGTGGGAATACAAAGGGTATCGTCGATGATGAACACGGGTGATGTGGGATCCCATGCGGAATAGCCGCGCGCCTCAAAGGTATTGCGAATGCCGCCAGAAGGGAACGAACTCGCATCGGGTTCTTGTTGCATGAGCAACTTTCCCGAAAATTCCTCTATCATGCCACCCTTGCCATCGTGCTCGATGAAGGCATCATGTTTCTCTGCCGTTCCCTCTGTAAGAGGTTGAAACCAATGCGTGTAGTGCGTCACCCCGTTGTCGTCCGCCCATTGCTTCATGCCTTTTGCCACCGCGTCGGCAATCGAACGATCCAATGCGGCACCGTTGTCGATAACGTCGATGAGCTTATCATAAACGTCGCGTGGCAAATACTTGTACATCTTGGAACGGTTGAAGACATTCTTACCAAAATACTCAGAAGGTCTTTCTGAGGGAGCCTCTACCTCCATAGGCTTTTTCTTGAAAGCCTCGGCTACCACCTCAAATCTTAAATTGGCCATTTGTTATCTCTGTTTTATGTTTGCGGGTGCAAAGGTAACGCTTTTTTTTCTTTTATTTTGCTGAATTACCTACTATTTTGCCAAATTACCATTCTTCTCATGGCCTCATGGCAGTCGTCGCGGTCGCCAAAAGCGGTCAGGCGAACATATCCCTCGCCATTAGGACCGAAGCCGATTCCTGGCGTACAAACCACGCCGGCACCATACAATAGGTCTTCGAAAAACTTCCACGAACCTTGGTTTTCGGGCGTTTTCACCCAAAGATAGGGTGCATTCTCACCACCAAATACGCGAAATCCCATCCTTGTCAACGCGTCGCGCATATACCGTGCGTTTTCCATGTAGTAGGCGATGGTTTCCTTCACTTGCTGCTTGCCTTCGGGCGTGTATGTGGCTTCGGCAGCTCGCTGGCTTATATAACTGGTGCCATTGTATTTCGTACCCTGTCGCCTACTCCACAGGTAATTTAGCTGCAATCGCTTGCTACCGTCGAGCGTCACGGCAGACAAGTCTTTGGGAATCACCATGTATCCGCATCGTATGCCCGTGAAACCTGCCGTCTTGGAATAACTGCGGAACTCGATGGCGCACTTGCGCGCTCCCTTGATTTCGTAAATCGAATGCGGGATGTCCTCGTCTTGGATATATGCCTCGTAAGCGGCATCAAAGAGGATGAGCGTATCGTTATGCAAGGCGTAGTTCACCCATTTGCGCAATTCGTCCTTAGTCAATACCGTACCAGTAGGGTTGTTGGGATAGCAAAGGTAAATCATATCCACGCGCTGTTGGGGTATCTGCGGTACGAAATTGTTCTCTGCCGTACAGGGGAAATAGGTCACGTTGCTCCATTTGTCGCCCGTCCATACGCCTGCGCGCCCTATCGTCACGTTAGAGTCGATGTAGGCGGGATAGATGGGATCTGTGACGCCAATCGAATTGTCCCACCTCACCAGTTCCTGTATGTCGCCCGTATCGCTCTTTGCCCCGTCGCTGATGAAGATTTCGCTGATGTCGATGCGAATGCCTCTCGAAAAATAATCGTTTTTCACGATGGCTTCGCGCAGGAATTCATATCCCTGTACAGGACCGTAACCATGGAAGCCCGACTTCCTCGCCATTTCGTCCACCGCCCTATGCATCGCATCTACCACTGCCGGACAAAGCGGTTGGGTTACGTCGCCCACTCCTAAACTCACCACCTTCTGCCTGGGGTGGGATACCTGAAAAGCCTTTACCTTTTTCGCTATGTCTGCAAATAAGTAGTTATTCGATAGTTTTAAGTAATGCTCATTTACCAATGCCATATTCGTATGCAAAGTTAATAAATTTTTTCGAGATTTCCAAATTTTTGGAGGAAATAAATGGGGGTTAGGTTGATTAGGGGGAGTAGGGAGGTAAGGGGAGAAGGTGTAGGGGGGATAGAGTATTTTTTTGCATGATGCTACGACTTCTGACAGGAAAAAAACAGTTAATACAGTTATACAGTTTTTTTCTGACACCCCCGCAATACTCTAAGAGTATTTTTATTATTATATATATATTATAATATATATATAATAATAACTTTCTTTTTGGAAAAAACACCATGTCTCAAAAAAAACTGTATTAACTGTATAACTGTTTTTATTGCACAAATATCATTGATTATCAACTACTTACCAATTTAGCTATTTTTGACAAATCCTATCTTTCATCATGGTTTCATCGGTTTTTCGCCGTTTGAGGCTCAAAAAATACGATGCAAATGGCGTATATTTGGATGTAAATAGACGCAATCTTGTTGCTCAAATTGTGTAGAAAATCGCTCTTTTTCACAAAAAATGCCTTGATTTGTCTAAGGATTTTTGAATTTTGGGATTTTTCATCGGTGAGAGCAATGGAAATCCTTGAATCGTGTAATTCTTGGAAGTATTTCTGCAAACATGGTGTTTGCGATGGGTAAACATGGTGTTTGCGATGGGTAAATATAGTGTTTACAGATTGCTGAGATGGCGGTATCGGAGTATTCGGAATAATCAGAGTTTTCAGAATTTTCGGAGAATTCTGAGATAGACCATGTGTTTAGATTTATTAACGCGAAACATAGGGTTTATTAACAGATTTTTGCACCTTATGAAGCCCTGATTTTTGGCACTTGGTGAAAATAGCAGTACCTTTGCAAAAGAAATCAAGGGGGAAAGAGGGAGCCAACGATCATGGGCAAATCGCAGGTCTCCACAGGGGAAACCCACGATGCCATAACGTAAAAGGGAAATAAAAATGAATGAAATGAAAGGGGAAGAGACGCGGAATCTGCTGCCACGTCAGAATGTCACCCCGAAATCCAAGTTGAAACAGCCCGTGTGGGTGTCTTGAAAACTGTCCTTGCCAATATTCGCCAAACCGATGTCGTAACTGGCTCCCACGTAGAAGATATCGAAGCCGATGCCACATCCTACCTTCACGCCCCCGTCGAAACGCCTGAAGTTGTCGTCATACTTGTCGCCAAAGCTGTCATACGCCGTGCGATAATTGAAGTCCTTGATTTTCCCTCCTACCCCACAAGCGACGTAACCGCCAAGGAAAGGTTCTACCGTCAAGTCGCCCGCGGTATAAATCTTATACTTGAGCAAGAGAGGCACCTCCAGATAGTTGAGGTTATAGGTGAACTTGTCCGCGCCGTTTTCACTCTTACCGCCCTTCTCCGTGTAAAAGAGCCCACTTTCCACGAAGAGCGGTGTGCCAGGCACCAACTGCGTACCAGCCACGAAGCCCGCATTGAGACCCGCCTTCACCTTGTTGCCGTCAAGATAGTGCGATTCAGAACTCACCGTTGCCAATCCCAATCCCACTCTGAACCCGCAATAGGAATCGTAAGAGTGGTGACGAGGAGTATTCGGACGACCGTAATAAGCCCCACGCTTGGCGGGATGGATGGGGCGACCGTCTGGATAAAACTGTGCAGATGCCGTAGCGACGAGCATCAACAACATTGCTGAGAGCAAAACCATCTTTTTCATCATTTCGTACCATTTTAAAGATTCAACGCACAAAAGTACGACTTTCCCGTCAATGGCAAAGATGGCTTTTACCTAATATCTCGTGGGGATTTCCCTATTTTCTCATCGGGAAAAGGAACGGAAAACGTTCACTTCTGCTTCAAGAGCAACTCCCTCAACTCGCGCATTCCCTCTGATGCTCCCTTGCGGATATGCTTGAAATTGGCGAGACCACCACTCGGAACGGGATTGGGATCAATGAGATAGATAGGGCGGCCAACGGGAACGTATCTCACCAATCCTGCGGCTGGATATACATTCAAGCTCGTACCAATGATGACGAAGATGTCGGCATTGCTCGCCTCATCAGCAGCAGGACCTATCATGGGCACACTCTCACCGAAGAACACAATGAACGGGCGAAGCAACGAACCGTCACCTGCCTTAGTGCCAGGCACCACCTCGCAATTATCCTCGGGCAACTCGCGCACATAACGCTCGTCGAATTGGTCGTAACTGGAACAAACTTTCGACAATTCGCCATGCAGGTGAATCACATGGGTAGAACCTGCCCTCTCGTGCAGATTGTCAACGTTTTGCGTTACCACGCATACATCAAAGTCCTTTTCCAACTCAGCTACCAACTTATGACCTTCATTCGGTTGGGCAGCATAGAGTTTCTTACGAAGCATGTTATAGAAATTAGTCACCAAGGTTGGGTTGGCCAACCATCCCTCATGACTTGCCACTTGTTCTACGGGATAGTTCTCCCACAATCCGTCAGAACCTCTGAATGTCTTGAATCCGCTTTCCACCGACATTCCAGCACCTGTCAAAAACACGATTTTCTTCATAATGACAAAAATTACCTTTCTTCCTCGCAAAGATAGACAATTTGCGCAATAGAACCAAGTTTTTCGAGCAAAATCACATCGTGCCCCACCCATAAATTTGCTAATAATCATGAAATACTCGTTAAAAATCAGAACAATTCGCAAGAATTAAATAGAAAAGTATTAATTTTGCACGATTTAAACTCATAACACATTATAAAAAGGTAAAAAAGAATGGATAAATTAAGTTATGCTTTAGGTCTTGGCATCGGTCGCCAACTAAACGACATGGGTGCTAACTCCTTAGACATAGACGATTTCGCCCAGGCAATCAAGGACGTGATTGCAGGGAAGACTCCCCAAATCAGGGAAAGTGAAGCCCAAGCCATCGTACAGGATTTCTTCGCCAACCAAGAGAAGAAACAACGTGCGCAAGCTGCGGAGAAATTCAAGGCTAACAAGGCAAACGGAGAGAAATACTTAGAGGAAAACGCAAAGAAGGAAGGCGTGAAGGTAACGCCAAGCGGATTGCAATACATGGTACTCAAGGAAGGAACGGGCAAGAAGCCATCTGCTACAAGCGAGGTGAAATGTCACTACGAGGGTATGTTGGTAGACGGAACACTCTTCGACAGTTCTATCCAGCGCGGTCAAGCCGCCACTTTCCCCCTGAACGGCGTGATAGCAGGATGGACGGAAGGTTTGCAACTGATGAAAGAGGGTGCCAAGTATCGTTTCTTCATTCCCTATCACTTGGGGTATGGTGAGCACGGTGCAGGTCAGTCAATCCCTCCTTTCTCAGCGCTCATCTTTGACGTGGAACTGATTGAAGTGAAGTAAGAGAATTATCAATTCACAATTAAAAATTCACAATTAGCCAATTTCTCAACATTTCACACTCAACACTTAACACTCAACAAATAATCATTCAATTAAAAATACAAAACAACAAAAATGAAAAAAACAACAATTGTAGCCGCTGTGGCTATCGCCGCAGTAGCATTCACGGGTTGCGGCAACCCAACACCAAAAGCCGATTTGAAGAACGACGTAGATTCCATGAGCTATGCTATGGGTCAGTCTCAAAGCCAAGGCTTGAAGCAATTCTTGGTAGACCGTATGGACGTTGACACCGCTTATATCAACGACTTCATCAAGGGTTTGAACGACGGAGCCAACGCTGGCGACGACAAGAAGAAGGCTGCTTACTATGCAGGTATCCAAATCGGTCAGCAGATTTCCAACCAAATGGTAAAGGGTATCAATCACGAGGTTTTCGGTAAGGACACCACCAAGACGATTTCGATGAAGAACTTCATGGCTGGTTTCGTAGCAGGTACTACTGGCAAAGACCAGAAGATGACCATGCAAGAGGCTCAGACCGTTGCTGAAATGAAGATGCGCGACATCAAGCGCAAGAACATGGAAAAGGAGTTCGGTGCCAACAAGACCGCTGGTGAGAAGTTCCTTGAGGAGAATGGCAAAAAGCCAGACATCAAGACTTTGCCAGTAGAGATTACACAACCAGACGGAAAGGTTATCAAGTCGTTCATCCAATACAAGGTGTTGACCGAAGGAACAGGACCTATGCCAAAAGACACCTCTATGGTAACATTGCACTATGAAGGCAAGACCATCGACGGCAATATCTTCGACAGCTCATACCAACGTGGTACTCCCGTACCTCTCCGTGCCAACCAAGTTATCAAAGGCTTCACCGAAGCATTGGTTCACATGCCTGTAGGTTCAACATGGGAAGTTTACATTCCACAAGAATTGGCATACGGCGAGCGCGAGCAAGGACAAATCAAGCCTTTCTCACCGCTGATCTTCAAGATCGAGTTGCGCGCATTGGGTAACAAAACTGCTAAGTAATGAAAAAGATATTCTTATTAAGTATGGTGATTCTCGCCAGTGCCTCCTTCAACACGGCATTTGCGGGAAAGAAAAAAGACAAGAAGAACAAGGAACAGCAGGAAGTGGTAGAGCAAGTGGTTGAACCAGTCATCTTGGCTACCGCAACCGACTCTCTGAGCTACGCCGCAGGAAAGACCGCTACCGACGGGTTGATTCCTTACTTGCAGCAGCAGCTCCACGTAGATACCGCTTACATGGCCGACTTCGCCAAGGGTTTCGAGGAAGCATTCGCCAAGGTTGACGACCCCAAGTATGCTGCATACATGGCAGGTTCGCAAATCGCCCAGGTGGCCAAGCAACGCATCCTTCCCTCTATGCAAAACAATTTCGAGGGTAGCGATATCAAACTCTCCGAGGATTTGTTCAATAAGGGCTTCATCGCTTCATTGAAGAAAGACAATAGCATTTATCCTGACTCCGTAGCCAGAAAACTTTTCACCGAACGTAGCGAGGCTATCAAGAAAGCTCAACAAGCTGAATATATCGCCAAAAACCAAGCATGGTTGAAGGAGAATGCTACGAAGGAAGGCGTGAAGACCACCGAAAGCGGATTGCAATACAAAATCATCACTCAAGGAACGGGTGCCATTCCTACCAAGACCGACAAGGTGGTAGTGAAATATGAAGGCAAGATGATTGACGGTACCGTATTCGACAACTCTTACAAGCGCAACCCACAAACAAGTAGTTTCCGTTGCGACCAAGTAATCAAGGGATGGACAGAAGCACTCACGATGATGCCTGTTGGCAGTAAGTGGGAACTTTATATCCCCGAGAACTTAGCTTATGGCGAGCGTCAAGCTGGTCAAATCAAACCATATTCTACCCTGATTTTCACGGTAGAGTTGGAAAACATCGAGGCAGAAGCAAAGGCAACAGAGGCAAAGGCTGACGAGAAAGCCGAAGTCAAGAAGCCAGTTGTCAAAAAGTCAGTTGCCAAGAAACCAGCTGCTAAAAAGTAAGCAAACGAATACATTTTAGAGGTCAATCTCGACCAATAAATAACAAAATGCACGGATTTTAAAAAAATTTCCGTGCATTTTGTTGTTCATATCATGAATTTTATCTACTTTTGCTAAGAATTAAATTAGATATAATAAAAGAAATGGACAAGATTGACAAACTTGACAAGAAAATCCTAAGCATTCTATCTAAGAATGCACGTATACCGTTTAAGGATGTTGCAGGTGATTGCGGTGTATCGCGTGCTGCCATCCATCAAAGAGTGCAACACCTTGTTGAAGACGGCGTTATCACGGGCAGCGGATTCGACATCAATCCCAAGAGCCTCGGTTACAACACCTGCACGTATGTAGGTTTGAACCTGGAACGCGGTAGCATGTACAAGAATGTCGTGCAGCAATTGGTGGATATTCCCGAAATCGTGGAGTGTCATTTCACTACGGGTCCCTATACCATGTTGCTGAAGCTCTACGCGCGCGATAACGAACAACTGATGGACTTGCTCAACAACAAGTTGCAGGGTATTCCTGGCGTGGTTTCCACCGAGACGCTCATTTCGCTCGAACAAAGCATCAAGCGCGAGATTCCCGTGCATGTAGTGGAATAACTCAAGCGGAGGAGATAATCTATCATGGAAAACTTCGACTTGCAATCCCATCTTGATGCCATCTACGAGACATTCCCAGAGGCTACTCACCAACCCATCATCGGCATTACCGCCAACTATTCTGGCGAAGATGCCACGTTGCGCGACAAGTATTATACGCAAGTGGTGGAAGCAGGAGGCACACCTATCATCATTCCTCCCGTGAACGACCAGAATGTCATCATCAACACTTTGGAACAAATCGATGGATTGCTACTCTCTGGAGGAGGCGACTACAATCCGCTTTGGGCGGGAGAAGAACCGCAACCACAACTAAGGGGCATCAATTCCACTCGCGACTTACCCGAATTACTGATTACGCAATTGGCATTCAACAGGCAAATACCTACCTTGGGCATTTGCAGGGGCATTCAGACGTTGGCGATGGTGCTTGGCGGACACGTGGAACAACACCTGCAAGAGAAGAAGAAAGAAGTGCCTGCCAAGAACGGACGAGGCGCAAGCAAGTCAAATGCCACGATAGAGACCACCCCACTCATCAAGCATAGCCAAGAGGCAAACCGCGAGGAACCTTCGCATAGCGTGAGCATAGAGAAAGGTTCCATCCTCAACAAGATATACAAGAAAGAGAAGATATTCGTCAACTCTTTCCACCACCAAGCCGTAGACAACCCTGGCAATCGCTTCAAGGTAACGGCACTATCACCCGACGGCGTGATAGAGGCCATTGAGAGTAGCGAGCACAAGCCTATCATGGGCGTACAATGGCACCCTGAATGGTTGGGAAGCGACGGCAACAAATTGTTTAAGTGGTTGGTAGACCAAGCCAACAACTTCCATGTCGCCAAGCGATTGCACAAGCGCATATTGACACTCGACACGCATTGCGACACGCCGATGTTCTTCTCGCAAGACATCAATTTCAACCACCGTGACCCGCGCATCCTCGTAGACTTACAAAAGATGACGGAGGGACACCAAGACGCTACCATCATGGTAGCCTATTTGCCACAACCCAAATTGGGTGAGTCGTTCTCGTCGAAAGTATCGTTCAAGGTAGACGGTCCTTTGGCTTACGCCGACTTAATCTTCGACAAGATAGAGAATATCGTGAAGCAAAATAGCCAATATGTGAGTCTTGCCCGTACCGCTGCCGACCTCTACGAAGACAAGCGAAAGGGCAGGAAGAGCATCATGTTCGGCATTGAGAACGGATTGGCGCTTGAACACGACATACAAAACATCAAGCATTTCGCTCAACGAGGCGTGGTTTACATCACTCTCTGTCACAATGGCGATAATGATATTTGCGACTCCGCAAAGGGTTGCAACACCAACGACGGTCTTTCCCAATTTGGCGAGAAGGTTATCAAGGAGATGAACGATTGCGGCATTATGGTTGACCTCAGTCACGCCAACGAGAAGAGTTTCTACGATGCTATTGAGGCCAGCAGGTTGCCCATCGTATGTAGCCACTCCAGTTGTAGGGCTCTTTGCGACCATCCTCGTAATCTCACCGACGACCAGATGCGGAAACTCGCACGTAGTGGTGGTGTGGCTCATATCACGCTCTACAACGGATTCCTCAAGGAGAAAGGCGAGGCAAGCATCATCGACGCTATCGCCCATCTGGAACACGCCATCAATATCATGGGTATCGACCATGTGGGATTGGGAACGGATTTCGATGGCGACGGTGGCGTGCGTGGTATCGCCAATTCCTCGGAACTCATCAACTTCACTTTGCAGCTGCTACGTCGTAAGTATAGTGAGCGAGACATCCAAAAGATTTGGGGAGGCAATTGGTTGCGCATCATGACGAAAGTTCAAAATGCTAAAAAATAAATAATGAAGAACAAAAAAACAAATATGAGACTTGCCCTTGGCTTGGCTGTCCTCTTCCTGATAGCCGTTGGCATCAAACCGCTTATGAAAGCCTTTAACGGCATGAAGGATGTTGCCGACATCGACGAGATTGAAGCCGAAAAACTAAACCCCGTAGGACCTGCGTTCAATGCTGACTCTGCATATATTTTCATTGAGGCTCAATGCAATTTCGGTCCTCGTGCCATGAACACGGAGGGACATGAGAAATGCTTGCAATGGATTATCGACACGTTCAAGGAGTTAGGATGTAAGGTGCGCACGCAGAAAGCCGACCTACAAGGCTATGATGGTACCATCTTGAAAAGCACCAATGTCATGGCGCAATATCAACCTGAGAAAACCACACGCGTGATGCTTTGCGCACATTGGGATAGTCGTCCGTGGGCAGACAATGATCCTGACTCTACCAATTGGCATAAGCCAATCCTTGCCGCCAATGATGCGGCGAGTGGCGTGGGAGTCATGATGGAGATTGCTCGTTTGTTGCAACAAGAGAAGGATTTCCCCATCGGTGTGGATTTCGTTTGTTTCGATGCGGAAGACTGGGGCGCTCCTCAATGGTACGACGGTGATGTGGAGGGCAATACGTGGGCGTTAGGTTCAGCATATTTTGCGGAAAACCTACCCGAAGGTTACGAGGCTCGTTATGGAATCCTTCTCGACATGGTAGGCGGCCAAGGTGCGAAGTTCTATCGTGAAAAGTTCTCAAAACAATATGCCAGCGCTATCGTGAAGAAGGTTTGGAAAGCTGCCCGTCAAGCGGGATATGGAAGTTTCTTCCCGAAAGGAGATGGCGGTTACGTCACCGACGATCATGTTCCCATGAATCAAAAAACCAATATCCCCACCATCGACATCATTTCTTATTATCCCGATTGCGCACAAAGCTCATTCGGTCCTACATGGCACACCATTAGCGATGACGTGGAGCACATCGACAAAAATACGTTGAAGGCCGTAGGTCAAACGCTCATTCAAGTGTTGTTCACGGAAATAGATTCCTAACCATTCATGGAGAAAACATTGCTTTATTTCTTGGTGACCACCATCGTCGGTATCCTCATCAAGAAATGTATCAAACTCTACGTAGGTGAGCCTCCCGTTGAGGCTCCCGACCAACCCAGCGAACCTCCATCGTCATCCCCCAACCTGCAAGCATCCATCAACGCATTTGGAGAACCCGACGGCATCATCGTGGCCAATCCCACCAAGGCAAACGAAAAGACGGGTGCCATCCTCGTTTACCATTCCAAGGGAATGATGGTATATAACAATATCGCCATTGACAAAAACGCCATCGTCGATATCACGTTCCACAACACCGCCATCCCATCCACGCCCGACAATTACGAAATCTTCATCAAGACAACCATCAGAGACCATCCCGAAATCAACATCCAAACTGGTTCCGATATCTCCTGGACGCAAAACGTCATCAACGACCTACTTCACGTATTTCCGCTTTTCCAACCATAATTGGAAGAAGTAGTCATACACAAAATACTCATCGTTCTCCTTGGTCACAAAATCTTTCTCCAATTATCAAAAAAATAATTATCAAAAGTTTGATAATCATAAATATGATAATTGCATGAAACCAATCAACACATCAATTTATTCTTTTGTTCGTTAAATGCATTCACATTTAACCTTTCAATAAGCTAAGCAAATCATACCTATTACTTATTACCTATTACCTATAACCTAAAAATCACAATTGCCCCGACTCCACCATCAACACGATTTTCTCGGTAGCACTATCCACGCCATCTGGGTCGTACTTCTTCGTCAGGCTCGCCCCATACGCCCATGCGAACGCTTGCCAAAAACCAGCACGGATAGGACCCAAGAATGCTTGAATGAGGTTGTATGATGATGAATTGCACTCACGGTAAACCAACTTAATCAACAATTTCCCCTGTGCGAAGGTCAACTTCTTCATCCGAGGCGTATATTCCTTCTTGATGCTCTGCTCCACCAATTTCAAATGCGCATCGCGCGCCTTCTTATCAGGAAGCGTTTGCAAATACTCATACGTCTCAATGATAAGCGCATTGCACTCCTTCGCAATGGGGAGCACCTTCTTCACGTTGCGCACCAACCTACTATACGCCATCTGTTGTCGCTCGCTCTTGAACGTAGGCTTGGGATAGACATACACCTTGTTGAGTTCCATGTATTGGATGCTGTCACCGTCGCACAACACCTTCCCCACCCTCACCGTAGGCGAAAACGTGGGATTGTCCATGTCCACCTCCTTATCTTCGGGTTTCACACGGTCTTGTCGGTTGGTTTGCGCCTCAACAACCAAGGGCAAAGCCAACAACACGAATAGCCATATAATCAGTCTATCTCTCATTGACGTGGCAAAAATAAGTATATTTTCGGATAATGGGAAATATTTTTATCTTTTATTTGCTTTATTAATATTTTCATACTACCTTTGCCATTCACAATACTATGAAAAAGGCAATATTCTGCATATTATTGGCGTATGGCCACGTCTGTGCCCTGGCGCAAGAAGCACGATCATGGGAGAGCATTATCCACGACATGGGCATCTTCGACGATGAGGAACAACAGGCGCAAGAAGCCACATGGGAATTGCTGGGCGAACTGGCTGAACACAAGATGAATCTCAACACCGCCCAACGGGAAGAACTGCAACAACTACCGTTCTTGTCGGAGCAACAGGTAGAGGAGATTTGCGAATACCTATATCTATACGGTCCGATGAAGAGCATAGGCGAACTGGCGATGATAGAGTCGCTCGACTTTGAGCAACGGAAACTATTATCGTTTTTCGTCGAGGTGAAAGGCGAAAGCGAAAAGGCCTTTCCCTCTATCCTACAAATCGTGAAATACGGGAAGCACGAACTCATGGGCAACTTCCATCTGCCTTTCTATCAACGGGAGGGCGACAATGGCGGTTATTTGGGCCATCCCTACAAGCATTCTTTCCGCTATTCATTCCAGTACTGCGACCATGTCAAGGTGGCACTCATCGGAGCGCAAGATGCAGGAGAACCCTTCTTGTCGAACAAGAACAAATGGGGATATGACTACTATTCCCTTTTCTTGCACCTACGGAAATGGGGATGCGTGAAATCCCTCGTCTTCGGACAATACCGCCTGAACATCGGCATGGGATTGGTCATGAACAACCATTTCGGATTGGGAAAAACAACTATCCTCACGACGTTAGGACAATCCACCAACCAAATACATCCTCATGCCTCGCGCACGGAGAGCAATTATTTGCAAGGGATTGCAACTACCATTCAACTATCCCCGTACATAGACGCAACGGCATTCGTTTCGCTTCGTCCAATTGATGCAACCCTCAACGCAGATAGTTCGTCCATCGCTTCCATCGTGAAGACGGGTTATCATCGCACGTTAGCGGAGATGAGCAAGAAGCATAACACGACGGAATGGTTGATGGGAAGCAACGTCAACTACAGAATGAAACGATTTCATTGGGGATTGACGGGCGTGTGGAATAAGTTCGATAGGGAAATCAAGCCCAACACCGTTCAACTATATAGAATGTATTATCCCTCAGGACAACGATTCTGGAATGTGAGTACCGATTACGGATTCAGCACCAAGAACCTAAACTTTCATGGTGAATTGGCTACAGGCGACTGTCATGCATGGGCTACCATCAACTCTTTGAGTTGGCAACCATCAAGCGACATCTCCTTAATGGCTTTACAACGGTTTTACTCATACAAGTATTATTCCCTGCATAGCCAAAGTTTTAGCGAAGGTGGTTCGGTGCAAGACGAAAGTGGTATTTACTTTGGATTGAATTGGCAACCCAACCGACGATTCCTCATCAAACTATATGCTGATTATGCATACTTCCCATGGCACAAATATCAAGCCAGCAACGCCTCTCACGCTTGGGATTATTTCCTTTCGGCCACTTATCAGCATGGCGCTTCCAACTTCTCAGCTCGGTATAGGTTGAAGATGCGAGAGAAAGACAATGAAGACAAGACGGCACTTGCCTACAAGTATGAACATCGGGGAAGGCTCTCGTTTGCATACGACTATCACGCATGGTCGTTCAAGACACAGGCAGACTTGGCTTATACGTTCCATACGAATGGCAGTTTCGGTTGGATGGTCAACCAAACCATCAACTATCATTATCGCCAATCTTCTATGAGTGGTTCCATTGCCTATTTCCACACCGATGACTACAATAGTAGAATTTATAGTTATGAGAAACAAACACTATATACATTCTCCTTTCCCATGTATTACGGACAAGGCATTCGCTATAGTTTGTTTTTCCGACAAGACATCAGTCCTAAATGGATGTTCATTGTCAAATTCGGCATGACCAATTATTTCGACAGAAGCACAATAGGTACAGCCCTACAAACCATCCATCATAGTTCACAAGCCGATTTAGACTTGCAATTTCGTTGGAAATTCTGATTTTTTTGTTTACCTTTTTCATTTCATTGCGTCATTATATTAGAGACGGATATGGAAAAGCAAATATTTGAAGAAATAATCAACGAAATTCGCCCACAACTGTTTGAATTGTGCGAGCGGTTCCTCATCAAGAGGAAACTGATGGTGGAAGCGGAAGATGCCGTTCAGGAAACGCTCTTCAAACTTTGGCGAATGCACGACCAATTGGAAGCCTACAAAAGCGTGCAAGCTCTTGCGGTTGCGATTGCGAAAAATGTATGCATCGACATTCTGCGACGGCAACATGCTCAAGTTGTACCTCTTAACGACATGGACATTGTCGACCGAGACGAAGCTGACCAAGTAACCATTACCAAAGACACGCAGACGCGAATCCGTGAGGCGCTCAACCAATTGCCACATACGAAACGCAGAATGATAGAAATGAGGAGCGAGGGAATGTCCTTGGACGAAATATCCAATGTATGTAATACTACCAAGCAAAGCACCAAAACAATGATCTCCTCTGCAAGGAGGATGTTGTTGGAAAAACTAAGGAAAGGAGAACTATGATGAATATCAATGACAAGGCAACACGACAGGGAATCGTAGAACGATACCTGAATGCGGAGACATCTTTGGAAGAGGAGAAGGCTCTGTATGAATTCTATAGTCACACAAAGGAAACGCTATCTGACGATGAAAAGATGGTTTGTCAGCTGGTATTGTCTACCACGAACCTAACGGACGATTTCGAACTATCAGATGAGAAGACCGAAGCGTTTGACCGCATCATGAACGAGCAAGATAAACGTTCGTCTCGACGGATTATATGGCCTTGGTTGGCTGCAGCTTGCATTGCCACTATCTTGGTCGTGTTACTTGCTCCACCAAAAGATGAAGTTGGAAGGAGGAATTATGAAGGAGGAAGGGAATTAAGTAAGGAAGTAAAAAGTATGAAGGAGGAAGTACTTCAAACTTCAAAACTTCAAAACGGTGCGAAGCACCTTACTTCATCCATCAAACATCATCCATCAAACATCAAACAATCCTCTCCTACGATGGCGGAAGATGACCAAAGCGATTTGGTTTCAGTAGAAAATGTATTCGGCATTGAATCACGTCCTGATCCATTGGAAGAATATACCGCATTAGAAGAAAAACTACAAAAGGAATGTGATGAGGTGTTTTCGAGATTGAAAATTGAAAATTGATAATTGTGAATTGTGAATTGTGAATTGAAAATTGTGAATTAATAATTGAACATTATGAAAAGATATATATTGATAGGGCTTGTATTGCTACAAGCAATGAGCACCCTTGCACAAAATGATAATAGTATTCCACAACTCATGGAATATTTAGAGAAGAACCATCCCGAAGAAATCTCCTACGAAATCATTCGTTACGACGATGGATATTCTGAGCGTTGGACATGGGAAAAAGAGTATCATGTCAAGAAAGACAAACCCATTTGTAGGTATCAACTACAATTGTTGAAAGATACCATGATGCAATACTTCCTCAATGCTTCGAGCGAGGCGATTGCTTGTCACCACCAACAAACGCCTAAGGGAACGGAAGACCAAATTTCGTATGCGCTGGCATTGGATAAAGAACCCGACGAGTCGCCCGTATTCGTCTATGACCATTACAACGCCAAGGAAGATGCCACTTTCTTTTATTACCCAGACAGAGATAGATGTAGGCTCTCGGTGGGATATCACAAAAGGGAAAATGAAAATAGCAATGGGCAGGCACTTGACTTCAAGCCTCTCGAAACTCTTATCGCCAAAATAGCGGAGGAAGCTAAGGGTGAGAAGTATTCGGTCTCTTACAGATACAACACACAGAAAGGCGAGTTCTATTCATCATACTCATACGTCTTGGAGACAGATAGCAACAACAATGTCACGAAGTCTTTCAAAGGGGGTGACCAACTGAATGTATTGGAAGGAGGTTGTAGTGGTACACTCTATGTCATTCCGCAAGAACACTCCGACATGGCAGCTACTAAACTCAATACCGAATTGCTCCATTATCTACATGCTAATCGAAATAAGGAGTATATGTATGACTCACCAAGAATGGACACTAAAACGATTAGCCTCCAAAGATGGAACCGCAAAATGGATGAAACGTATGGAACCATTTTCGCCCGAAAAGATGAGTTTGGACGGTACACGATTTTCTTTGTAGAGAAGATTGATTCCACGCTTATCCTACCCAAAGGCTATGAGACGATGTTGTCTTACGACCACGGAAAGGTGGAACGATTGCCCAACTATGAGACATTGAAAGCCAACATCCAAAACAAGAAGAATGACGAATACCTATCGTGGCTTGAGAAAGCTACACGGCAATTGGGTATCAGCAATCTGCCAATGCCACAGAGAATAGAAATGATTGGGGGAAAGACTATCCGCCATATTTCCACTTGGCAATGGGAAGTAGCACAAGACTCCATCAATAGCTTTAGGAGCAAAATAGTCAATGGAGCTCTTAGCAATTTCAAGCACATAGAATCGCACACCCAACAAGGCGACACCATAGAACTGACCGCATCCAACGCTGCTTTTGACCAAGAAAGACTCACTTGCAAAATGTACGGGAAAGAGGGAACATACGCTGCACACATGCAATATCTGGTTGATGTCAAGACCGAGGGATTCGACATACCTTTTGACACTCGATGGGTCAATGATTTCATTACGCAAATGAAAGACTCTAACTTCATCGAGCAACACCCAGTGGATTACGAATACGGCAAGAAATCTGACCCGTCAAGCATGGGAAAGGTAGAAGGGAAACTTTACGTGGTGTCAAGCAAAAACAAGGATGCTCAATCTGTTGGTGCAACATTCACCGAAATGATGAGAAAGCACCTCAACAAAAATCTTAATCAGACCTTCGACATTGTTTTCACCAACCATCAGATACACATCACCGACCGCATCATTGCTTTGGTCAACCCAGAAACTAACCAATTTGCCCTGCTATGCATAGACTACGTTGAAGGGAAATACCTCATTCCCGAAGAATGGTATAGAATAACATCTTACAAATACGGGAAAAAACGGTCTTTGGCAAATCTTTGACCTTTCATTCCTAATATGAGCTCAAGCGAAATTATACAAGGGATTTGTGATTTTCCAATCTTCAAATATGCCTTTTTCTTATTTTTCGCCAAGACCTCCCGTCGTTTTCCATAAATCACTAAGTATTAAGGATTTGTAAAACGGAAAAGCTTGAAAGACCTCACCTAAGACCTCCCGTAAGACCTCCCATAGACCTCCCGTAAGACCTCACACTCTAAGTAATGTTTAATGTTGAGTGTTGAGTGTTGAGAGATTACCTTCAATTTTCTCAATTGTGAATTGATAATTGTGAATTGTGAATTTAAAAATACATGAGGTCTTACGGGAGGTCTATGGGAGGTCTTAGGTGAGGTCTTGAAAATGTTAAATCGCTGATAAAAAACGAATTAACCTAAAAAACGGGAGGTCTTACGAAAAAATGAAGAATGAAGAATGAAGAATCATTGTTAGACAATGAGAAATTCACAATTTTCAATTAGGCTCTCTCAACCACTTAAGGCTCCCTTCCCTTGGGGAAGGGATGGGGATAGGCCTCAACATTAACCATAGCTTTAGAACACATAAACGATAGCTTTGTATGCTATAAACCATACGTTTGTAACGCACAAATCAATCGTTTGTAGCATATAAAGCTATGGTTTCTATCTTAATTTTGACTATTGTATCCTATCCTAATACGCCTGTTCGTGAACGCCTTTGACGGCGCGACCGCTGGGGTCGTTCATGCCTCGGAAGGAAGCATCCCACTCTAATGCGATGGCGGTACTGCAAGCCACGCTTGCCTCACTCGGTACGCTACGGGCAGCGGAATCGGAAGGGAAGTGTTCGGCAAAAATGCTACGATAGTAATATTCCTCCTTGTTTTGCGGTGGGTTAATGGGGAATCGTTCTGCCGCATGAGCCATTTGTTCATCAGAAACGGCAGTTGCGGTAATGGCTTTCAAGGTGTCAATCCACGAATAGCCCACGCCATCAGAGAATTGTTCCTTTTGTCGCCATGCCACCTCCGCTGGCAACATATCGGCAAACGCCTCGCGTACAATCTTCTTTTCCATCGTATTTCCCGTACACATCTTTGCGGTGGGATTGGTGCGCATGGCAACATCCAAGAATTCCTTTTCGAGGAACGGCACTCGTCCTTCCACTCCCCATGCCGACAAACTCTTGTTGGCACGAAGGCAATCGTATAGATAGAGCTTGGAGAGTTTGCGAACCGTCTCTTCATGAAAAGCCTGAGCGGTAGGTGCTTTATGGAAATACAGATAACCGCCGAAGATTTCATCTGCCCCCTCTCCCGATAGCACCATCTTGATACCCATCGACTTGATGACGCGCGCCAACAAATACATAGGGGTGGAAGCGCGAACGGTGGTTACGTCGTAAGTCTCAATGAAGTAAATGACATCCCGTATGGCATCCAGTCCTTCTTGAATGGTATAGTTGATTTCATGATGCACGGTACCTATATGCTCAGCCACCAGACGCGCTTTCGCCAAGTCGGGCGCTCCCTTCAGTCCTACCGCAAAACTATGCAAGCGCGGCCAATAAGCCCTCGTACGACTATCGTCTTCTATGCGTCGCTCGCTGAACTTCTCGGCAATGGCAGATATGACGCTACTGTCGAGGCCTCCCGATAGCAATACGCCATACGGCACATCCGACATCAATTGGCGTTTCACCGCATCTTCAAGGGCATCGTGAATGTCTGACACGGAAGCAGGATTGTCTTTCACGCAAGCATAGTCCATCCAATCGCGCTGATAATAGCGTTTCATCCCTGGCTTCTTGCTCCAATAATAATGTCCAGGAAGGAAGGGTTCGTAATGGTCGCATTGTCCTTCAAGGGCTTTCAGTTCGGAAGCCACATACACCTTCCCGTCGGCATCATAACCGATGTAAAGGGGAATAACGCCAATAGGGTCGCGAGCCATCAGAAACTCGTCGTTCTCCTCATCATACAAGGCGAAGGCGAAGATACCGCTCAACTTTTCGAGTAGGCGTATGATGCTCGCCTCGTCTTGCGCAGATGCCTTGAAACTTTTGTAAAGTGCCAATATCACCTCGCAATCGCTTCCCGTTTGGAAATCATACCGTCCTGCATATTCCTTGCGGATGTCTTGATGATTGTAGATTTCCCCATTCACCGCCAACACCTGTTTTCCGTCAGGTGAATACAAGGGTTGTCCACCCGATTCAGGATCTACGATAGAGAGTCGTTCATGGGCAAGTATCGCACTACCGCCACAATAAATCCCAGACCAATCAGGTCCGCGATGACGGATTTTCTGACTCATGCGCAAGGCTTTCTGTCTCAACTCTTGCGTCTGCTCTTTTACGTTGAAGATTGCAACAATTCCACACATAGTTTTTTACTTTTTTAAGTTATTTGATGTTTGCTTGTTTCTCTTTTTTAGAAGGGAGAGGTGAGAAGGGAGAGGTGAGAGATATGCTTTGTTCGTTGAGTGCATTCACGTTTATTTATTCACGTTCAATCTTTCAATAATCTAAGCAAATCAAACCTATTACCTATTACTTATCACCTATTACCTATCACCTCTCACCTCTCACCTATTACCTCTTATTGAATCGTGAATCCTACGATGAGGTATGCCTTTTGAGCACAGGGGTTAGCACATATTCCCGCAAATACTGGGATGGAAAACTTTTCGGTAATGGCAATATCCTTTGATGCTCGCAACGAGACGTTGGTTACGGCAAAGCCATTCGTACCATAGAAGCTGGTGGCAAAGGGTACTACGCCAACGGAAGCCGTCCAATCTGCGGTGACAAGCTTGAAAGGTGCAGCCAGTTCTACGTAAGAACTATACGCGCGCTTACCGTCCTTGTTCGTTCCGTCGTTTCCACCGAAATTGGAAAACCATTGAATGGAGGCGAGACCGAAATCATATCCCACGTTTGCCTCAAACACATGGTTTGTTGCATGAGCATCGTATTTGAAATAGCGATTCATAGGGTCAAGTCCCGTATTAAACCAATAGTCGGTAATGCCGATATTAAAACCGCCCGTAGCATAACCAAGGGTTAAGTCGAATTCCTTCGTGTCTTTAGCATCCGCCAATCCTACACTTCCCCATGCGGATAAACTAAATCCCTTATAAGCAACACCGAGCGTAGGTTGCAAGGAAACATTTCCCAAGTCTTGTCCACGCCAGATATATTGATTCACGATGTCTGCCGCAACGGTTGTTTCCACCTTATCTTGTGCATAGATATTCGTCGCAACGAATAAGCCTAATGCTATCATGATTTTTTTCATACTATTTATTGTTTTTCGTTTGCACACATATTGGTGATTAGTTGTAACAAGTCTCTCCATGTTCGTAAACATCCAAGCCCTCATCCTCAATACGAGCATCTACGCGCAAGCCATGTGCCACCTTAATGCCATAGAAAAGGACAAGACCACAAGAAGCCGCCCATAGGTCGATAACGAGAATACCAAACAACTCTGCACCGAAGAATCCCCATCCGTGTCCATAGAACACGCCACTATCCAAAGCCAACAAACCCGTCATCAACGTTCCGAGAATACCGCAGACACCATGAACGGAAGATGCACCTACGGGGTCGTCGATATGTAAACGGTGGTCGATAAACTCAATGGAGAATACGAGAATGGTACCGCATACCAAACCGATGATGATAGCACCCAAAGGACTTACAAGGTCGCAACCAGCCGTAATGCCTACCAATCCAGCCAACACACCGTTGAGCGTCAACGAGAGAGAAGGTTTTCCATACTTCAACCAAGTAATGAACATCGTGGCCGTTCCACCCGCTACGGCCGCGAGATTGGTCGTGAGAAATACGTGAGAGATGGCAATACGGTTCACTTCGCCTGATGCCGCCAACTGAGAACCAGGGTTAAATCCAAACCATCCCATCCATAGGATAAACACACCTAACGCTGCCATCATCAACGAATGTCCAGGAATAGCACGACTCGTTCCGTCGGAAGCATATTTCCCTCTACGAGCACCCAATGCTTTCGCCCCTATCAAAGCCAATACGCCTCCTACGCTATGAACGATAGCCGAACCAGCGAAGTCGTGAAACACGGCACCAAACGTATTCATCATAAATGAGTTGGCTTCATCGTTGCAAAGCCATCCTCCTCCCCATGTCCAATGTCCAGATATGGGATAGATAAACAGGGAGATGCAAGCACTATAAACCAAGTACATAGAAAACTTGGTACGTTCGGCCATCGCACCACTAACGATAGTGGCTGAGGTAGCACAAAAGACGGTTTCGAAAACCAAAAATCCCTCAACGGGTAGATCGCCATGATAGAAAGAAAGGTCACCCCAGTTGGGAGCACCGATAAATCCCGCTCCTTCGCTTCCGAACATAAAACCAAAGCCAACAAAGAAAAACAACAGCGATCCAAACATGAAGTCAACGAAGTTTTTCATCAAGATATTCGCCGTGTTCTTCGACCTCGTAAAACCAGCCTCACACAACGCGAATCCTGGCTGCATCCAGAATACCAACATAGCAGCCAACAACATCCATACGGTATCGAGTGATAATCCTATCTCGTTCATAATCCTGCAAATTTTGTGTTTGTGTCAAATGTTATTTCTTGTCTCTTAATACGGTATCGCCACTTTCGCCCGTGCGTATAGAATAGGTTTCTATCACGTCGCTCACGAAAATGCGCCCATCACCTACATTTCCCGTATGGGCAACCTTGAGTATCACCTTAACGGTGGGTTCCAGAAAAATGTCGCGACAAACGATGGTCAATGCCACACGTTCTATGACATCCGTAGAATATTGTACACCACGATAAATACGTTCCTGACGACTTTGTCCTATACCATGCACGTCATGGTACTCAAACCAGTCGATGTCGGATGAAAGCAATGCTGCCTTCACCTCCTCGAACTTGGTCTTTCGGATAATTGCTTCAATCTTTTTCATACCTTAAACTCTTTAATACATAAATAATTCATATCATTACACTCGGTCTTTTCCGCTTGCAAAATTACGACAAAAAGAAAGCAAAATAGGCATATTTCAAACTATTTGTAAAATTAAAAACGCACACAATTAATTATTTTTACAATTATTATACATTTTACTTTCGATTTGTAAGTAAAATCATAAAACTAATTACAAATTGTTATTTATTAAAGAAATGAAAATAAATAATGACAACAAAATATTGTATATACTTTCCAAATAGTTTAATTTTGCAGCAGATTTCAAACAAAAAGAAAGTAAAAACAATAATTAATTATCAAAATGACAAACAAAGTCCACTTCACGAAGATGCATGGTGCAGGTAATGACTATATTTACGTCAACACCTTATTATATACCGTAGACAATCCTGCGGAATGTGCTCGCCAATGGAGTAAGGCACACACGGGAATCGGTAGTGATGGACTTGTACTCATCGGAAAGTCACCCGTTCCAGAAGCCGATTTTACCATGCGAATCTTCAATGCCGACGGTTCTGAAGCCATGATGTGCGGCAATGCTTCTCGTTGTATCGGCAAATACATATTCGAAAAGGGATTGACAGACAAGACAACCATCCGACTACTCACTTTGTCGGGGATAAAGATATTGAGGTTGACCGTAAACGAAGGAGTTGTAGAGAGCGTAACCGTTGACATGTTGGAGCCCCAACTCGTCAATGAACGTCAATTTAATTCCGACGCAACGCCTACAGGCAAAGAACAAGTGAATGATAGTTTGCCAGAAGGAACATTCGTTTCCATGGGCAACCCACATTACGTGATTTTCACGGACAATATCGACCGAGTAATGATAGACGGACCGAAACTGGAACAACATCCAGCCTTTCCAGAACGATGTAACATTGAGTTTGCACAAGTGGTTTCGTCTTCTTCGCAAGACAACCCTACCACCCACATTCGCATGAGGGTATGGGAACGTGGAAGCGGAGTTACGATGGCGTGCGGAACGGGTGCATGTGCAACGGCGGTAGCTGCCGCCCTATCTGGTAGAAGTTCACGTCAATCAACCATCATCATGGACGGTGGAGAACTCAACATCGACTGGTGCAAGCAAGACAACCATGTATATATGACGGGACCCGCTGAATACGTTTTCGAAGGTGACATTGACGTACCATCATCATAACGAATCATTTAGCATCGACAAACTTCAAACAAAAAAAGAACAGATAATCACTCTCCTTTATTAAGGAGCAAAAAACGAAAAAACTATGGCATTAGTAAACGAACATTTTCTCAAGTTGCCGAATAATTACCTATTCGCAGACATCGCCAAGAAGGTGAATGCCTTTAAGACAACCCACCCAAACGTAGATGTTATCTCGTTGGGCATCGGTGATGTAACGCAACCACTCTGTCCTGCCGTGATAGAAGCTATCCATCGGGCAGCCGATGAAATGGCAACGCAAGCTTCGTTTCGTGGATATGGACCAGAACAAGGTTACGACTTTTTGCGCGAGGCCATCTTGAAAAACGACTTCCTGCCACGTGGCATTCGACTTGACATGAACGAGGTTTTCATCAACGAAGGTGCCAAGAGTGATACGGGAAACATTCAGGAACTCATTCGTTGGGATAACTCAATCGGCGTTACCGACCCGATTTATCCCGTATATATCGACTCGAATGTGATGATAGGTAGGGCTGGCGTTGTAGAGGGCGATCATTGGTCGAACGTGGTTTATATGCCTTGTACGGCTGCAAATGGTTTTATACCGCAGATTCCCGACCGACGCGTAGACGTGATTTATCTCTGTTATCCAAACAATCCCACTGGTATGACCTTGACAAAAGACGAACTTCGCAAGTGGGTGAACTATGCCTTGAAGAACGATGCACTCATCTTCTTCGATGCGGCTTACGAGGCGTATATACAAGACGACTCCATTCCGCATAGCATCTATGAGATTCGCGGCGCTCGCAAATGCGCCATCGAATTTCACTCGTATTCCAAGACGGCTGGATTTACGGGCGTGAGATGTGGATATACGGTCGTTCCAAAGGAAGTATCTGCCGCCACGATTAGCGGTGAACGCATTCCGTTGAACCACTTGTGGTATCGTAGACAATGCACGAAGTTCAACGGAACCAGTTATATCTCTCAACGAGCAGCAGAGGCCATCTACACACCAGAAGGAAAGCAACAAGTGAGAGCTACCATAGATTACTACATGCAAAATGCCAAAACCATGCTTACGACGTTGCAAAACCTTGGATTTGAAGTTTATGGCGGTCAACATGCTCCTTACCTTTGGGTAAAGACACCTAACGGAAGTGGCTCATGGCAATTCTTTGAGGAAATGCTATATGGAGCACACGTAGTATGTACACCAGGCATCGGCTTTGGTCCTGCTGGTGAAGGCTACATTCGCTTAACGGCATTTGGCCAACAGGAAAAGACTTCCGAGGCATTATCGAGAATTGAGAATTGGATGAAATAAAAGGTAAAAAGATATAGATATGAAAAAGGAAACACGAAAGGGACTTTATCAATCTGAACACGAACACGATGCGTGTGGCGTGGGAATGGTGGTTAATATCCACGGAAATAAGAGCCACGAATTGGTAGACCATGCGCTCAAGGTATTGGAGAATATGCGACATCGTGGCGCGGAGGTAGGAAAAGACGGTGACGGTGCGGGAATCATGCTTCAGATTCCTCACGAGTTTATCTTGTTGCAAGGCATTCCTGTTCCCGAAAAGGGAAAATATGGTACAGGATTGGTTTTCTTACCGAAAGAGGAAAAGGCGCAAAGCGAGATTTTGTCAATCATGATAGAGGAAATAGAGCGCGAGGGTTTGCAATTGATGCACCTACGCACCGTTCCCACCAATCCAGCATGTTTAGGCGAGGCGGCATTAAGTACCGAACCCGCCATCAAGCAAGTTTTTATCACAGGAGTGAGTGATGACAAGGTTGACACGTTTGCACGAACGTTGTATATCATCAGGAAAAAGATTGAGCATCGTGTAAAACATGACGATTTCTATATTTGTTCTTTGAGCAATACGAACATTATCTATAAGGGAATGTTGTCTTCCATGCAAGTAAGACAATACTTTCCCGACTTGACAAATCCATATTTGACAAGCGGATTGGCGTTGGTGCATTCACGTTTCAGCACAAACACATTTCCAACGTGGTCTTTGGCACAGCCTTTCCGCTTGTTGGCTCACAACGGTGAAATCAATACGATACGCGGAAACAGGGGATGGATGCAAGCAAGGGAGAAAGTGTTGTTGGCTCCACACACGCCTAATGACATTGAGACTACTTCCACTAATTTAGGAGGACTCAGGGGAACGGACATTGCACCTATCGTTCAACCAGGGATGTCCGACTCGGCGAGTCTTGACAATGTTCTGGAATTCTTCGTGATGTCTGGACTCTCCCTGCCTCATGCCATGTCTGTATTAGTACCAGAGTCGTTCAACGACAAAAATCCCATCTCCGAAGACTTGAAGGCTTTCTACGAATATCATTCCATCTTGATGGAACCGTGGGACGGTCCTGCCGCATTGTTGTTCTCTGACGGACGATTTGCTGGTGGAATGCTTGACCGCAACGGTTTGCGCCCTGCTCGTTACACGATAACGAAAAACGACATGATGGTGGTTGCCTCTGAGGTGGGAGTAATGGATTTCGACCCAACCATGATTGCCGAGAAGGGAAGATTGCAACCTGGAAAGATTCTGTTGATTGACACGCAAGAGGGAAAGATTTACTATGATGGCGAAATCAAGCAACAACTCGCCCACGAACATCCTTACCGCCAATGGCTCAACACCAACCGCATCCAATTAGAGAAACTGAAATCGGGTCGTCATGTGGAAAATGGTGTTCAAAACTTGTTGCAAAAGGAATTGCTATTCGGTTATGGGGCGGAAGACATAGACTCTACGATTATCCCCATGGCAACCAACGGACAGGAACCGACTGCCTCTATGGGCAACGACACACCGTTGGCCGTGCTTTCCGACAAGCCACAAATATTTTTTAACTATTTCCGTCAGCAATTCGCACAAGTGACGAACCCAGCCATTGACTCCATTCGCGAGGAATTGGTGATGTCGCTCACGGAATATATCGGACGCGTGGGTTCGGGAATCCTAAATCCAGACGAAACGAATTGTAAGATGGTGCGCTTGCCGCATCCGATATTGAACAACACACAACTCGACATTCTCTGCAACATCAGGTATAAGGGATTTAAGACCATCAAACTGAACATGGTGTTCAAAACCAAACTCAAGGAAGGTGAAACTCCGCAAGCTGGAGAAGACTTGCAAGAAGCATTGGATAAACTTTGCAAGGACGCGGAGAAGGCGGTGGACGATGGCTTCAACTATATCATCTTGACAGATAAGGTATTGGAAAATCCATCCGTAGAAGAGGGAATGCAATGGGCATTCATTCCGTCGTTGCTCGCCGTATCTGCCGTGCATCACTATCTGATTTCCGTAGGAAAGCGCGTACAAACGGCATTGATCGTGGAGAGTGGAGAGATTCGCGAAACCATGCACGCCGCCTTGTTGTTGGGTTATGGCGCATCGGCATTGTGCCCCTACATGGTATTCGCCATCTTGGACGAACTGGTTAAAAAGCACAAGATACAAGAGGATTATCCTACTGCCGAGGCCAACTACATCAAGGCGGTGAAGAAAGGATTGTTTAAGATCATGGCAAAGATGGGAATATCTACCATCAGGAGTTATCGAGGAGCTAAGATCTTTGAGAGTATCGGACTGAGTGAAAGTTTGTTGAGGTCGTATTTCGGAACGGAGGTCAGCACGATTGGTGGTATAGGCTTGGAGAAGATTGCCAAAGACGCCATTACTCGTTGTATGTCTCCATTCAAAGAAACCAATAAGACTTTCCTACAAAACCAAGGATTATTCCATTGGCGTAAGGACGGTATCAAACATGCATGGAATCCTGAGACCATAGCCACTTTGCAATTGGCTTGTCGCACGGGAAACTATCAAAAATACAAGGAGTTTTCGCGTTTGGTAGACGAGAAGGAAGCTCCCATCTTCATTCGCGATTTTCTTGGATTCAAGCGGAATGTTTCCACAACATCCTCTCCATCGGAAGAAAACCATACGGCAATTCCCATTGATGAGGTGGAACCCGTGAGTGAAATAGTGAAACACTTCGTGACAGGAGCCATGTCGTTTGGCGCATTGAGCAAGGAAGCTCATGAGGCCATTTGCTTGGCAATGAACAAGCTCGGCGCTCGTTCCAACACGGGTGAAGGTGGTGAGGATGCAGAACGTTTCCACGCTACACATGAAGGAATCTCGTTGTCAAGCAAGACGAAGCAAGTGGCATCAGGACGTTTTGGCGTTACCACGGAATATCTCGTCAATGCAGAGGAAATACAAATCAAGGTGGCGCAAGGTGCCAAGCCTGGTGAAGGTGGACAACTACCTGGATTCAAGGTGAATGAGGTGATTGCTAAGACGCGTCATTCCATTCCTGGTATCAGTTTGATTTCTCCCCCACCCCATCACGACATCTATAGCATAGAAGACTTGGCGCAATTGATTTTCGACTTGCGTAATGTCAACCCTCAAGCGGCTATCTCCGTGAAACTCGTTGCGGAGAGTGGCGTGGGAACCATCGCGGCTGGTGTTGCCAAGGCAAAGGCCGACCTCATTGTCATCAGCGGTGCTGAGGGTGGTACGGGTGCCAGTCCTGCCAGCAGTATGCGTTTTGCGGGTATCTCTCCAGAGATAGGACTCAGCGAGACGCAACAGACGCTTGTGAAGAACGGTTTGCGCTCGGGCGTGAGATTGCAAGTTGACGGACAACTGAAGACGGGGCGTGACATCATCGTCATGGCGTTGCTCGGCGCTGATGAATTCGCCTTCGGAACTGCTGCCCTCATCGTGTTGGGTTGCGTGATGATGCGTAAGTGCAACCTCAATACGTGTCCGATGGGTGTAGCGACGCAAAATCCCGCTTTGCGCAAACATTTCTTGGGTCGCTATGAACACTTGGTCAACTACTTCACGTTTATCGCCCAGGAAGTGAGGGAGTGTCTTGCTGAAATGGGATATAAGTCCTTGAACGAAATCGTAGGTCACACGGAGTTGATAGAATTCGCCCAAGACAAGAAGGCCATCAAGGAACAATTGCAACTTGATTTCAATAGGTTGCTCTACAAGGAAAGCGAAGACCCTGACGCCATTCATTTCTCCTTGTCCACTCCACCTCATACGCTCGCTCCCCATTCGCTCGACCAACAGATGATTGTAGCTGCCAACAAGAGTATTGAAGCACAGGAAGAGGTGAACCTTGACTATGCCATTAAGAATACGGATAGGGCGGTGGGTGCGATGCTCTCTGGCACCATCGCGAAGAGATACGGACTTGCTGGTCTGCCCAACGACACGATTAACGTGAAGTTCAAGGGTTCGGCAGGACAATCGTTTGGCGCATTTCTCGCACATGGCGTATCGTTCAAGCTCGAAGGCGAGACAAACGACTACTTTGCCAAAGGTCTCTCTGGCGGTAGGATTGCCATTCTTCCACATGTACGTAGCAACTTCAACGCAGAGGATAATATCATTGCCGGAAACACGGGACTTTACGGTGCCACGTCGGGAGAACTATATATCAACGGTAAGGTGGGCGAACGGTTTGGCGTGCGCAACTCAGGAGCCATAGCCGTCATCGAGGGAGCAGGCGACCATTGTTGCGAATACATGACAGGCGGTCGGGTGGTCGTTCTCGGCGATACTGGGCGCAACTTCGCGGCAGGTATGTCGGGTGGCGTTGCCTACGTTTGGGACAAGCACCATACGTTTGATTATTTCTGCAACATGGACATGGTGGAAATCAACCTTGTTGAGGATAACGTCAGTCGAAAGGAATTGCACGAACTCATTCGCCAGCATTACTTATATACGGGTTCTAAGTTAGCTCGAACGATGCTCGACAACTGGAACAAATACGTGGAAGACTTCATCCAGATTGTTCCTATTGAATACAAGCGCGTATTGCAAGAGGAACAGATGAATAAGTTGAGACAAAAGATTGCAGACATGCAAAGGGATTATTAGTCTATCATCCAACTCATCAAAAGAAAAATCATTATGGGAAATCCGAAAGCATTTTTAGAAATACACCGCCAAGAGGCGGGTTACCGTCCGATTCACGACAGGATTCGAGATTTTGGGGAAGTAGAACAAACGCTCAACACGCGTGAGCGTAAATTGCAAGCAAGCCGTTGCATGGACTGTGGTGTGCCATTCTGCCATTGGGCTTGTCCGTTGGGCAACAAACCGCCAGAGTGGAACGACGCACTCTATCATGGTGAATGGGAGAAAGCCTATCGCCTATTGTCTGCCACCAATCCGTTTCCTGAGTTTACGGGACGCATCTGTCCTGCGCTCTGCGAGAAGGCTTGTGTGCTCAACCTCATCGAGCACGAGGCGACGACCAATCGTGAAGACGAGGCTGCCATCACGGAGGCTGCCTTCCGCGAGGGTTACATCATCCCACAACATCCCACACGCAACGGCAAGCGCATTGCCGTTATTGGGGCTGGTCCTGCGGGATTGGCGGCTGCCAATGAGTTGAACTTGATGGGTTATCAAGTGACGGTGTTCGAGAAGGCGGAGAATGCGGGAGGA